>Ga0123353_10019420_pt1 | contig 10098 bp, 4 predicted proteins | sample TergutLab28metaG_3_FD_92763 | JGI IMG/M metagenome (GOLD analysis project Ga0123353, IMG submission 92763) | Labiotermes labralis P3 segment gut microbial communities from Petit-Saut dam, French Guiana - Lab288 P3 | ecosystem: Host-associated > Arthropoda: Insects > Digestive system > Gut ...
ATGACTCTGCACCATGGAGTAAGTAAGTAAGAATTTGGTAAAAAATAAATGTATAACAATTCTCAGTTTTTAAATCTTATCTCATCATTATATGACTCACTGTTCAACTCGGATATAGATATTGTTGCTTGTATATGATTTAACATAAGGAAGGCTATTTGGGCGTATAGAAAATTTCTCCGGAAACATTCTGTATATCGTGTCAAAATGACGGGTACAGGCGAAAGTTAGCTGTATTCATTCTTAACCTTGGCGCTAGATGAGGGTGGGTGGTCATCGCCACAACCTGGCCACTGTACCCCCGCAATGAACTTTGGTAACCACAGTAGAGGAGACTGTTTAGGCTTCAGGGGATGTCCGAACGGGTATGGAGGAATGAAAATCTCTTGTCCCCGCCGGGATTCATACCTTGCTCCTTCCAACCTGTAGCGTGTCGCTATTCCACTACGCTGTTCCAGCCCCTGAAGTAGTTAAACGCTTAGATGAATGAATGTTCCTTATTAATGACTTCCTAACTTAAGATATTTTGAAATCTTACTGTCGTATTTGTGTGCACTTTCTGTAGTTGCTTTACTGAAATACTTGCTTATCTACACCATGGAGCAGAGTCCTTCTTGAGAAGCTAACCGGTTCTCAGTCAAATTCCCCGCATTTATGAACACGAAAGTTTATTACCGCGTTTACAGGAGCCCGCCACCTGTCCCTTTCTTGACCCAGATCAATCCAATCCCACCCCACTTCCCTAAACGCATCTTAATATTATCCAACCCATCTACGCCTGGTTCTTCCAAGTGGTCCCTTTCCCTCAGGTTTCCCCACTACAACCCTGTATGCACCTCTCCTCTCCCCCATACGTGCTGCGCACCCCACCCATCTCATTCTTTTGATCACCCGAATAACGTTTGACGACGAGTACAGATCACTTTTACTGAAATTTCTTTTCGACATATAGTTTAATTTTAAGTACAGTATGTGTCGGAATGTTTTGGCTTCATTTACAATACTTAACTGCTAAATGTTCAGGAGAAACCTTCTGTGTGTGTGTGTGTGTGTGTTTATATATATTTATATATATATATATATATTCAGTATGTTTTCTGTCAGGTTGCTCTAGGAATCTACTAAAGCACGACACGTCCTACATAGACAGGCAAGCAACCGTACTTTTTTTTGACTGCTCAAGTCAAATACGACTTCGCATCATTTACATAGGATAACAAATTCTGTGCAGGCCTATCGTCTATGAAAATCAGTTCATCATCGCACAGTAAAAAGAAAACACTCTTACGAAATTTTACTGCACTATATAATTTTTATAGGTCATAATCTGAACGCCTGTAATGTTTAAAACTGACGTTATAAAAGTAGCGTATTTACATATAATTAATGTTGTTCGTGGTAAATATTGAATTTCTGGAGTTCCTTTTTTTTTTTTTGCAACGACGTTTTTGTCCCATTTTTTTTTATTTCGGTTGTACAGCGCAACATTTGGTTTAAAATTGGCCACAACTCCTTCTTTCTACCTCCTTTCCTTACCTTCCAAACGTTTCAATCTGTGGAACCACTGCAGTTGAAAGGATGTCAGTAAATCAACCGACCGTCTGGTACATAAAAGCTTGTGGTATTGGCAGAATTGTCAACACTTATATAAAACGGGATCTTCTTTCTTGGTGATATTTCCTGTATCGGTTATGTCCAGTCTTGTATTCTCAGCCCGTCTGCATTCAATATTGTACGGTGACCGCGGAATTCTGTATCTTGTTGAATTATTCATGAGATCCCAGTCTTAAGCTACTACAATAACATGTGATGGACAGAAAGAGGTTATTTCTTCTCAGAAATCTTACAGTTTATCCGACGTTATGGGAACTGCTTACTGCAAATAGCAGTATACAACATGCGGCCAGTGAGAAAAGCGAACTTCGTAAATGATCTTCCTGTGGTGGAAGTCCTTTGGATTTTTCCCTTGCAATTTATCGATACAGTAGGAGACTTCCGTGGCCACAGATAAAAGGCCTACATTCCTGCCCTGTTTTAGGCAAGAACATTGTTATACGGATGTAAGAGACTAGTTTAATTTAATTATAGAACGACCTGTGTGTATAGTTCTATCGGTTTAATAACCTATTATTAGATCCTTCAGGGAGAAAGTCATTTGAATTATATTTAGGAGCTCAGATTCTATCTTACAATTAATGCAGTGATTCTCCATTATAAAGAACGATCAGTAAATGTTGTTTAGGGGATCAAATCTTACCATACCTGAAACGCATAACTATACCGTGTTGCCAACATGGAGAATTCTTTTATTATGCTTGCAGTTATGTAGAACTTCTCTAACTTGAGGCGCAAGTAACTTTGCGAGCCTAGGCTTATGTCATAATTCGGAAGAGCATGGAAATTCGTGCGTGGGTAGATCAGTGCGTTCCTGCCACCAGACCGACAGAGGTACCAGTAGATCAGTGCGTTCCTGCCACCAGACCGACAGAGGTACCAGCATCCTTCTGCTTACATAGATGGGCAATCATATGAATGAAACAGGCGAACCTTAAGATTTATGAATCTCGAGCTGAAGGCTGTCATACAAAATGGCGTGGTCTTAGTAGATGAAATTCTTCTATACAATAAAGTAATCACTGTGATTCGAGGGATTAAAATAGTATGAAATAAGATTACAGGTAAAGGGTCTTTCTACAGTTAAAAGTAATTAGGAAACTGTACCTTCGATTCTGACCAGTACACTACACTGTCTAACTGTATTCTAGATTTTAAATAATGTATTGTCAAGTGAATTATTCTGAAAAAGGAAGTACACCTTCCGAAAGGCCTACACTTCTTGATAAATTAAACTAATATTAACGTCGAACAAAAGAAACAATATATGTATAAACGTACCATTGAGGCGCTATAGCCTAAAGCCGTGAAAAAAAGTGTTACATATTCTGAGTGTGTGTCTGTAACTGCAGTTAGCAGGCATGCAAAGCACATGTTCCGTATTGTATTGTCACCTGCGGCCTGGCAGGTTCTACCACACGTTTCCATAGTTTGTCTTAAACGGCACGATTATGGGAAAAATAGTATTGAACATAAAATATTTGTTTTGAGTTTCTCTACAACTTCATCTTGAAACATTTCCCATTCTTAGAAGAACCGAGCGAGATATTGTCATAAATGTTAATATGTCTTCATTCACAGTACACGTTATTCTTGTCTGATTTTAATGAAACCTGCATATTCTCAACAGAGGTTCGAAAAATCCTCAAATATCAATTATCACGAAAATCCGTCCAGTTGGAGCCGACTTGTTCCATGTGAACTTACAGACAGACAGACAGACGTGAAGTATCTAGTAGTCCTAGAAGGGACTCGGCGTCATGTAGGTTGTTCTTAATAATTGGTCAGTTGTGATTTACTGTATCCACAGATGTCATAATTTATCCCAATATTTAACCAACTTGGTACAAAAAATTTGTTTCACAATAAGTTTTATTTCATGCCTCTACATGTTTCGAGCACATGTGCTCATCATCAGGAGGTCAAAATTGCATTACACAGCCTCTAGTATCATCACACCTATAGGTGTGATGATACTAGAGGCATGAAATAAAACTTATTGTGAAACAAATTTTGTGCATCAAGTTGGTTAAATACTGATATAAATATACTGAGCTGCACGGTCAGCAAAATGTTAAAAGATATCATAATATCACACGTTATATTACATGTCCACGTTATGCAGTGTTATGTCTCATTTGGGATTATGCTTTGCTAGTGATTCTCATAATTGCACGTTGTTTAGCGGAATTCCAAGCTGACTGTACACTCTTCCTGGCACCATCTCATGCAAACTCACAATCACGTGAATTATGTATCAAGTATGTTTTTTTCACTTTTCATTGCAGCCACCTAAATCTATATCTAAGCAATATTTATCGCACGTCTAACAAGAGCGATCGGCACGATATTTCCCTTTTTACAATACAAACACAATCTTTCAGCTTTGACTGTGATTTAGTGCTGCAATTATTGGTTCTGTTTTCTCGAATTCGTTCCCTTCAATATATATAGGTAAACCTCAGATTACACTTTAGAAATAATGTCGGATGATACTAGACCGGGCCAATAGAACTCCTCATTGCTTGACGGTCTTATGACGTGCCATCTAAAACTATTACTTAAGCTTCCAGGAATATATCATGTTTGTTTGCATTACAGCTTTACTACAAAAGTGGGCAAATGGGAAATCCTTTGTACCCAATGCACACACACTTGTGTTTGAGTAACAGATTCATATGGAGGTAAATATTGAACTGGTAGATCAAGAATTTTAAGAGCCTTGTTTTCTTGTCAACTTGATTTGCGTTGTGGTTTAAAATGATCGCAAATTAAGTGCAACAAAAGGCATTACAATCATCCCTCGCTTTTTAAGAGTTTGTTCTTCAGTTTTCCTAAATTCGCTTTGTTCGACAACTCTAACAGGTCTTCGATCCTATACACCGCATGATGTTCAATGAGTTTGGGAGAAAATAAAGAAGTGGCTCCCTTCATATTGTTGCTGTGAGGAAAAAAACACTAAAAATGTTAAAACGTTTGTGAGTGGGGGCGGTTAATTATGCAGGGTTTTTCTTTTTTACATGGAGAGCTCTTGGAACCTAACCGCCGCAAAAAAGCGAGGTATGTGTGTAAAGGGCACATAAGAATAGTTGGAGGGGAATTGGTATTGAGTAGCTTTATGGTACTTTTCCGGTATTCGTTTGGAAGAACTAATTTATATGTCAGTATAATCTGCCCACTCTCAGACCATTTTTATCTACAATAAAATACATTCCTTTCAAGATGCCAACTTTGTATAAAACAAGGAAGTGCTTTTGTAAATTCTTCTGTGCGGATGGGGTGCGTGTTATTTGTGGATGTTACGCTTTCAAATTACGCTTTTGTACACCCTAATTTCCTCTATAATTTACTCCGTGTACTGTTCGCAAGTAGTACACAGTCATCTTCCACACGCATGCGCAAAGTTTACACAGAACGAACTGAAATGTGACGACATAAAATGCTTCCTGCCACCCGTTTTTACAGAATCACTGGACGGACTTGATCAGTTCGCAATGTTTGAGACATTCTGAGAAGGATGTAGTTTGCGGTCATTAGACAGTTTTACGTAATAATCGGCTGTTCACCTAAATCATTATTATAGCTTGTATTATTTATCTATTTCATAAGAAAAATTTCAGACCTTTCTTATCAGAGAAATTTATTTCAATAAATTTAGTAAAGCACTATCTTGTTTTATGGGCAGTTGGAACATTCAAATTATATACAATTCCTCTAAAGCTATATATATACACACACATACATATATATATACACTTTCAGAAGTGTGTCATATTGCATAGTTGTCATTTTGTGACCTGCACTACGTCATAACCAAGCAAAAACACAATATAACACACACGGAGTCGTAAACCAGTAGAAAATAATATAATCTGCTTGACGTTTTAACCCAGAAGAAAACAGTGTGGTCTAAACTATGTCGTGTGCCAGAAAGAAATAATGCGACTTACATGGCGTATCGCAGAAGAAAACAATATGACTTAGACAACGTTGTTACACAAAAGAATATAACGTTAGGTACATTATATTGTAATCCAGAAGAATATAATGTGACATACACAACGTTGTAGTCCAGAAGAATTTAATGTGAACTAAAAAGACGTAATATCCCAGATGAAAGTAAAACGATGCAAGCTTCGTGTTATTCCAAAGAACACAACGAACGTTGCACAGCTCGATAACCCAGAAGAACACAATGTGACCTACAGGACATCATAACTCAGAGAAAAAATTATCTTCCCCTTAAAATTTATTAATCTTTTCCCAAATGTCTCAAAATGAAGATGTGAGAAGAAGTGAGCAGCAAGCTTTCTGAGTTGTTCGGAAAACTGACAGTCGCTTATCCAGTCAGTATTTTCCAACTTTTATGGAAACATAGGTCAGTTACGGTATTCACAAGATCCTCTGACCAGCCTCTTTCTGATTATTTGATTTCAATAGAAAGGATTCCGCGTGCCGTTAAGGACGTGACATCAGGAGAACATGCTGCAGAACATGCTGCAGAACATGCTGCAGAACATGCTGCACCATGCGGAAACCCTAATGCTGTTATGAGTGTGAAGTCTGGGAGGCTACTACGGGGGACCGGGCATGTAATTAAGGTGTGGCATGCGCGGAAAGCATGCAGAATTTAAGTGCGGATACGTCTCGGAGGACGTGTACTTACAAGACCGAGAATGAGAAGGAAGAATTATAATTGGTTTAGTTGTGAGGGTGGTATGTTATGACATTCCAAGGTGGATTTAAGTGGCCCTGTATTGTTTAAAGCAGCGGGATTTAGTGTTTGCTGTGTTAAATCTTGGCGTCTCATAAACAGCGTGTTTAGCCCAGAGTTTATGAATGGATGTACCAAAAGCACCAAACTTACAGTAAAGTTAGCTGACGAAGGAGCTTATTTCCAAATACCAGCACCTGCAAAAGCGTGTTAAAAATGCAGTACACTTTTTCTTAAGATGGCGCATTAAATGTGTCTACTGCTTTGTCTAAACCCTCCATAAGATGTTCATATTATCACAGTTTCTTTACTGAAGAGAATTCAAGTTTAATCCTCTGGTTTTAAATGTACTGTATATTCCGGTAAGATTAAGGTTGCGAGCGCGCGTTTAGCAGTAATTCTTCAGAAATGCACTCGTTTCGCAGTCTCTTAATAATTTTTCGATATCCTCACTGTCTATGAGCCTAATCACAAAATAAACTCTAAAGAAAAGCTCTCAACAATGTAAAGAATTTTTTTGTTTGTTTGCTGTAGTTACAGCACCGATAAAAGCAACACACATAAATGAATATATATTTATGCCCTGATTATGCTCTGAATGGTGTTTGACTCCGTTATATCAGTGATGTAACGGTGGAAGAAGCTGCTACGTTACATAACATGGATTAATTTAATATTTGTGCTAATAATAAGAAACTCAAGATTCCGTTAGGAGCTATTAAATGATTTTAACAAAAGATGGCTACATTTTCCGGTTTATCCTTTCGGTGATTCTACTGCAAAGATGCTCGAATCTCTGTAGACTGCAGATGGACAGAGTTTCAGGCATTGGTAAGCCAGTCTCCTCAGACAGACAGACAAGCAAACAAGCCTACAATAATGACCAACAAGATGCACTATTTACTTTCAATTTATTTCAATAAATAACCTCTACATGTTTCGAGCAGGCTTACTGCTCATCATCAGGAGGTACTACTTTGTACATACAGCAATTGGTACGTGTCATGCTTTTATGTTGAATGGCTGTTGGCAGCTTCCTGACTTTTTTTCTCTCAATTTTAAAAGCATGTGTAGGAACAATTATGGGGATCATCATTGTGGAATTCTACGTAATGTGTCAACTGTTGTCAGATATTTCGCATTCGTCAATTAACTGAGAAAAATGCGAATTCCACGTGGCAGTATCTCAGATTTTTATAGATATCAAAAAAGCCCGCCATTTGGTTAGACGAGCCTTTTTATAAACCTGTGAAACACAAATCTCGTTAGCGTAATTAAAATATGTCTAAATTGAACCTGTAATAGGTCTAAAGTTGGAGGTTACGGTCAGAACAAAACTCGCAAGAGTCTCTCTCTCTCAGCCTCTCTCGACAGGCGCTGTCTTACATGTAACCGCGTTCTACAGCCGTCTATCGGTGCTCGTGGTAACTTCGCGGACACCAGGCATGAGAGGACCTGTTTTGTTCTGGTAAAGTAGCACCACGCTTTTTCACAGTTGCAACTTAAACTAGACCAGCACAATCGGTATAGGTGCGAATGACTCGACAGCAGCTGCGTAAAAGACGACTCGAATGGTTTTGACGAAGGTCGAGTCCACGAAATTAGTAAGTTCATGTTTAGCACGACTGGAGGTTTGGAACAACAGGCATATGCAGTATAAAGGTGGCGAAAAAATTGTTACCTTTCAGTATGAGCGGTGTTAAACACTGCTTGGACTGAAGTGCAGAGAAAAATTTACATCTTCCAGATCAATTTATTTGATTATACTTCATATTGTGTTGATACAGCGTGTAACTTATACCAGTAATTTGTAAGTTGCATGCGTCACGTGCGTGAATCTGCTAACTATCTTACCAAACAAATTTTGGTATGACAGTGACCACTCTAAGTGTTATTTTTAAGACTCTGTTTCGAATCTCCCCCGGGATCCTGACTACCTTACGGTCCTGCAGGCATGTGCTCGTTCGTTTCCAGCAAACTCAGGGAGATCAGGCCCTCCTTAACTTCCAAAGTGCTTTCAAATTCATCGTTCACCATCATCCAATTATTTGACCCTGCATTGTCCAGTTATTAGTAGCATTATTACCTAAACTACAACCAAATAAAAAAATTACAGCTAATAATATTTGTTAGAACGTGTGTAATGTGTTTCTTTTGCCTTTAAATGTGTATATAATTTATATTCATTCGTTTAACCTTTTGACACCTAATGTCAACTATAATGGTCGTACCGCACCGCTAACCTCTAAAGTTGCATTTTATATATTAATTCAACAAATATAGTTACTGAATATTTTAAACATAGTGTATACTCTCCGTTTTTTTCTCTTCAAAATGCAGTTTCTTTCATAATTCTAACATATTTGGTTCCTGTGTTATTCACATTTTATATACGGGGTGTGCTAAAATTAAAAAAAAATAATTCCGCCGCCAAACGGTTAATGAACTATATGTTCATTCATTAATTCTCTAGTGTGCCTTACGACAATTCCAAGGCCTCCTTCACGTCCGGTTTTCCACAGAATGCGATCAAGTACTTCCTCTTTCAATTCCCAGTATCTTCGATATTTAAATAGTATTAAATATATTTGTCTTTAAATTTAACGCAGCATACTCTTCTCCTATTTCGTATATTCAGCTACCATCCAAGGAATAATCACGTTTATTTTCTGGCAAGACACGAAATGTAGTCTGTTGTAGCGTAATATAGAGCCGCGTTCGTCCAACATTTGTTGCAGGGGAAAAGCGATAAATAACACTTATTCTGGGGGTGCATTTGTAACCTTAGGCACCCAGCATGCAATGCGCATGCGTCATATTTTCATCTGTGGCCAGTGCGGCTGTACGATATTTTCCCACATTATCTCATAAACAGTGCGATATTAAAAAAAATTTACTGAACATAAAATGTGTGTTTTGGTTTTTCTACAAATTCTATCTGAAAGGTTTCTTATTTTAAGAAGGATTCACGGAGATATTACCGTAAATGTACATAGGTATTTATGGAAAGCACCCATTATTCTTGTCCGATTTTAGTGAAACTTGAATTTCCTCGACAGATTTTCGAAAAATACTCAAATGTAAAATTTAATGAAAATCCTTCTATCGGGAGCCGAGTTGTTCCATGCGGACAGACGGACTAACATGACGGAGCAAATAGTCGCTTTTTCGCAGTGTTGCGGGCGCACCTAAGAACGCATACTTTGCTCCAAGTTTCATTTTAATGTAATTAGCACTTGCGGGCTATAAAGTATCGCAAAATTTCGCTTATTGTTTAATTAAGCTTCTATCTTCGTTATAACCTGCATGGTTACGAAAATCGATTAAGATTTTGCATCGTAATTGCTCAGTATTTCTACCTGGTGTCCATTGTCGTCTATCCCCCCAGTCCACAACTTTGCTGATAATGTAACTTCAATTTGTGTCATGTCACTGCCGTTTGCAGTTTTCAGGTATCTTTACATCTATACGTAATAACGCCACCATGAGTACTTTTCCTCCCGCTGCCTTGATCCCTCTGGAGGAAAACAGAGGAAGTCACGAAAGGCAAGAGTTGTATCTTATCATGTTTCGAAATGTTGTGGTATTGGTAGTGTTCACAAAAGTAGTAGTAGCAGCATTAGCAATACTGGGTGGCAATGGTATTGGTAGTAGTAGTAGTAGTAACAGTAGCGGCATTAACAACAGTGTGTGTTAGTAGTAATAATGGTAGTAATAGCAGCAGTAGTAACGGCAATAATTGTTAGTAGTAATATTGGTAGTAATAGCAG
>Ga0123353_10019423_pt1 | contig 10097 bp, 6 predicted proteins | sample TergutLab28metaG_3_FD_92763 | JGI IMG/M metagenome (GOLD analysis project Ga0123353, IMG submission 92763) | Labiotermes labralis P3 segment gut microbial communities from Petit-Saut dam, French Guiana - Lab288 P3 | ecosystem: Host-associated > Arthropoda: Insects > Digestive system > Gut ...
TAATAGGCACAGTGGGCAGCACATTGTCCGACGAAGAAATCGCAGGCAGAATCAACTGGTATTACCGGAATATAACCGTTTTGGATTAAAATACGCTGGATATGAAAGAAATCAAAAGGAGGTGTTGACATGATACAGAAGAAATTGTTTCAGAAAAACTATGCACAAATAATCTTTGTGTTTATCGCGTTTGCGTTGATGGTAACAATAGGCGGTTATTTTGTCAGCAACACCTTACAAAAATCATCGTTATCCGCTGTGGAAATAGCGTTGAATGAAACAGAAAAAACAATCAACGCCTATCTACGCGAACCGAAAGTCGCGTATGATAACATTTATAAAGCTCTTTCCGATATCCTCGACAGAGGAGATTCACAGGAAACAGTGCTTCAATATTTGATACAGACTACAGAATTATTGAGCATGCAGGAAAACGGCATAGAGGGGTTTATTTCTGTATACGGATATATTCGTGACGAATTTCTTTCCGGTTCGCAATGGGAACCCGGCGATGACTATGTCCCGCAGCAACGCCCTTGGTATCAGGTCGCCGTAAGAAGCAATGGCGCCGAATATACCGCTCCTTACACAGACCTCTATACAGGTCTTCCGATAATCACGCTTGCGCAGGAGATTTATGGGCAAAACGGTGACTATTACGGTGTGCTGTCGCTGGATGTTAGCCTTAAATGGCTGACTGAATACGCACAGTCTTTACAATTCGTGGACGGCGGTTACGGCGTCGTAGTAAACCAATATCTGCATATCATAGCTCACCCCAACGAAAAATACCGAAACGAGCGGCTTCGGGACTTGGAAAGCGGATATGTTTCCATAGAACATAAACTGCGGACAAACCACAGCGTATCAGCCGAACGCATACAGGATATCGGCGGCAATGAAGCGATTGTATTTTTTAAGCAGCTTTATAACGAATGGTATGTCGGGGTTATTATGCCGACAAAGAGCTATTATGCAGATTTGTACCGGAACATAACACTGTTGGCAGTTTTGGGCTTTATATTGGCTTGTATTTTGAGTTATATCCTGCTTCGCCTGTCCGCCGATAAAATTAAGTCGGAGGAAGAAAGCAAGGCTAAATCGTCGTTTCTCGCCAATATGAGCCACGAGATGCGAACGCCTATGAACGCGATCATAGGAATGACCAATATAGGTAAATCCGCTCCCGATATCGAACGAAAAGATTACAGCTTCCAAAAAATCGAAGATGCGTCGATCCATTTGCTCGGCGTCATAAATGATATTTTGGATATGTCAAAAATCGAATCCGGAAAGTTTGAATTGACGGTGGATGAATTTAATTTTGAAATAATGCTCCAACGGATAGCCAATGTCGTCAATTATAAAGTTGCCGAAAAACGGCAGAATTTCAAAATATATATTGACAGGGACATTCCCGAATTCCTGATCGGTGATGAACAGAGATTAGTTCAAGTCGTTACAAACCTTGTCGGGAACGCGGTAAAGTTTACACCCGATGAAGGATCGATCAGAATCGGCACGTACTTCTTGGGTGAAGAAAATGGCGTCTGTTCCATAAAAATAGAAGTGACCGACACAGGGATCGGCATAAGCCCCGAACAACAAACCCGTCTGTTCAAATCTTTTTCGCAGGCAGAGAGCAATACGACCCGTAAATTCGGCGGCACAGGGCTTGGACTTGCGATTTCCAAAAGTTTAGTTGAAATGATGGACGGAAATATATGGATCGAATCCGAACTCGGAAAAGGCTCTACCTTTGCTTTCACGGTTAAGCTGACAAGAAGCGACGTGGATGAGCAAAAACTGATGGGTTACGGTCTTAATTGGAACAACATCAAGATACTTGTCGCCGACAACGATATGGACACAATGGCGTTTTTTAAAAAAATTACCGGGGAATTCGGCGCGCACTGCGATACTGTATTGAGTGGACAGGATGCGCTTGAGCTTGTCCACAAACACGGAAGCTACGATGTATATTTCATAGGCTGGGAATTGCCTGATATGAACGGTTCAGAATTGGTAAATACAATAAAAAATATGGATTCCGATTGGCAGACTTCTACTGCTGCAATGTTTTTTGACGCTAACCACTTCGATGAGTATGAAAATGACGCAAAAAAAGCGGGCATTACAGTATTTGTAAATAAACCGTTCTTCCCATCAAATATCATAAATGTCACGAACGAGATGCTTGGCTTTACTAAAACAGAACAGGTAACGCCGGAAGTTGAATATACATTTGAGGGATGTCAAATATTATTGACGGATGATGTGGAAATAAACCGCGAAATTGTGTTGGCACTACTTGAGCCTACTCTTATTAAAATCGACTGTGCCGAAAACGGCGCCGAGGCTGTTCGTTTGTTTGTTGAATCACCCAACAAATACAATATGATTTTTATGGACATACAAATGCCCGTGATGGACGGATATATGGCGGCGCGCACGATCCGCGCCTCGAATGTAAATCGCGCAGAGGACATACCGATAGTGGCTATGACCGCTAACGTGTTCAAAGAGGATATAGATAAATGTATGGAAGCCGGCATGAACGACCATGTGGGTAAACCATTGGACTTTAATGAGGTGTTAAGGATTTTAAGAAAATATTTGCTTTGAGACGTTGAGGCCATTTCTTCAAACAAGTGCGGCTTGATATTCGGCAGTATTATTTTTCCGATTATTATTCAAACAGTATTTTACACATGGGAAGTAGTCGGCATGGTAATTTCAAATGGAAATATAAAAATCGTGAGGTGCGGAAAATGCAAAGCAAAATGAAATTTTATCATAAAATCAACGCGCGAATATTAACGATACTGTTGATACTGTTCGCCATTACCGCCGTTACGGTAAGTGTGGTCAGCCAAAACAGTATCCGCCGTGCGTATGAGGAAAGTTATACCCAGCGGGTACTCTTAACCAATGCTTTGATGGGTTCCGTTATACACAGTGAAGATGTAAACGTGTTTGTCGACTTGATAAAGAATCAGGATGAAGCATTTAGAAGCAAACAGATCGAGTTTTACCATGACAGGGAATTGTTTTGGGAGCTTCAGGAGAAAGACGCGTCCGAAGAAGAATTAGCCGAAGTGTTCGGGCGGTTAGAAGCGTTTTATAATGATATGGCAGTATTCAAAACCGATCAATACTGGGAGATCGTGAGCGAACTTAAGCATATTAAAGAAGTAAGCCAATCAACCTATCTGTACGTTATGGCCGATACCGGTTTAAAAAACAAGAATGGAAAGCCGCTGTATACATTTATATTTGATGCGGAGGATGATGGCGTATTCAGCGAAGACGCCGACACCGACGGTTTGGGAACATGCGATATCAGTCAAGACTCAATCCTTGAGGTTTACAGAACGAAAAAGCAAATGGAGTGGGTCAGTCATTATGACGGCGGTTACGGAGAGCTTTACTATGCCTACGCCCCTATATTCAATGATGTCGGTGAGGTTACAGCCATTTTCGGAACCGATTTGAACTTAAAAAACATGAATGATGCGATTAGCGCGAATACATTTTTATTCAACGTAATATTCCTCACGTTCTTCGTTGTGATTCTGTTGTTTATTTTTATATTCCTGCGCCGCAGTATCACCAAACCGCTTACCGGTTTGACCAATACTGCCTTTGAACTGGCAGAAGGGAATGTCTATACACCAACACCGGCAAAAACGTTAAAGCAGCATGGTGAGATAGGAATGCTGGCGCACGCAATAAATAAAATGAGTGTTACTTATCAGGAAATGATAGGCAGCACTAAAGAATTGTTTGACGCCGCGAATATCGGAAAACTGGATGTTCGCAACGATACCTCGAAATTCAAGGGTGAAATACAAAATGTGATGACAAAAATCAACGACACACTGGACGCGACAACGCTGTACTTGAACAGTATACCCGAAAGCGTTTTTATCATGGATCCGGAATTATGTACATATTTCAGAAATAATAAGTTTTCAGACTGTTTCGGCAATATGGAAGCGGCGGAGTTTATATCAAAAGTGTTCGATCAGGACGACCAAAATAAGTTGAATCCGCAGGAAAGATTAAGTTATTTGAAAAAGCAGGTCGTCGAAATATTAAAACTGGAAAGCAATGAAATGACTGTTTGGATAAACAACAGCTGCTTTTTAATCATATTTCAGGAAATAGATTTGGTTGACGAAGTTGAAAACAGCATTTTGGTTATCGCTGAAAACATTACGGATTTAATGACAGAAAAGGAAAACGCGCAAACAGCGACAAGGGCAAAAAGCGATTTTCTGTCCCGGATGAGCCACGAAATGCGAACACCTATGAACGCTATAATCGGTATGACTTCTATCGGCAAAAACGCGCCGGATATTGAAAAAAAGGATTATGCGTTTCGGCAGATAGAAGACGCGTCAGCACGTTTGCTCAGGCTTATAAATGATATTTTGGATATGTCAAAAATCGAGGCAGGTAAATTCGAGCTTAAAAATGTCCCGATGAATATAGAAAAAATGATGATCAATGTCCGCAGTATGATTATCGAAGATATAGAGAAAAAGAAGCAGACATTTAACATAAAATTAAACGATAATTTTGATTTGAATTACATTGCGGACGATCTCAGGCTTTCGCAAGTAATAACGAACCTTTTGTCAAATGCTATGAAATTTACTCCTGAAGGCGGAAAAATAGAGCTTACTGTTGAGCAAGCCAATATAAATGACAATATAAGCACTTTGCGTTTTTCGGTTTCCGATACAGGAATAGGAATGACAAACGAACAAATCACCCGCTTATTCAGCTTATTTGAACAAGCGGAAGGCGGCAACACACGCAAATTCGGCGGAACCGGGCTTGGACTTGCCATATCCAAGAATATTGTTGAAATGATGGGAGGCCGTATTTGGGTGGAATCACAGCCGGGCATCGGCTCCACCTTTGTTTTTGAAGTAAACCTTGAGCTTGCATCCATTAAAGATATCGTTCTCTCTGACAGTACAATTGAACGAACAACATTAAAGCCCCTGGATACTGATGCCGTTCATGCGCGTGAAACTCTTGATTTATCCGGCGTCAGGATCATCCTGGCGGATGACGTAGAAATAAACCGCGAAATATTCATCGCCACATTGGAAGACACGAACATCTCAATTGATGCCGCTGAAAACGGGTTGATTGCCGTCCAAAAATTTAAAGAAAACCCCGATAATTACGACCTTATCGTTATGGACATACAAATGCCGGAAATGGACGGCTATCAGGCAACAAGAACTATTCGCACGCTGGATATTCCTAAGGCAAAAACTATCCCGATAATTGCCCTGACCGCAAATGCGTTCAGGGAAGATATTGAAAAATGCCTTGAGTCCGGCATGAACGATCATTTAGCGAAACCGATAGACGGAAAAGCCGTGATCGAAAAAATCGAACATTACTTGAAAGAGGGAGGGGTGAAAATCTGAAAAGCATTTGCCCGCATACTGATATTTCCCAACATTTCGTGGAGCGGTAATTTTCAGTCTTTTAAAGTATAATCAAAACACGAACATCAAGAAACCCCGTCTTGACATTCGTGTTTTTTGATGGTTATAAACATTGAATACGGCGTTTGAAAATAAGAAAAAATCAAGGGTTTTTGTTTAACCGTTATAAAATCAGTTTCACTCAACGCACTTCGCTTATTATCCCGCCTTCTTCCCACAACTTGATATAGTCAGTCCACCATTGAACGACGTCGGCAAGCGAGGATTGGGTATAGAAGGATAGCGTAAGGGTTTCGGCCGTAACTATATAGCGTCGGCTGTTCACGACGAAAATATCACCATCGCTTAATGCAAGCGTTTTTTCGGTGTTTACCTCGTCAAGCGCTTGCCCCAATGCAGAAAACGAACCGTCATCGTTATAATAATCAAGAATCGCATAATCATCTCCCGTCGCATCAGACGTCGGAAGAACAGTATCGTTTGAAGGTGCGGCAGTCTGCCCGTTTTCCGGCTTGGTGCAGGAAACGTGCACCGTCATTACCATGAGCGTAACTAAAAATAAAATAACCTTTTTCATATATATATCCCTCTCTTCTTAAATGTTAATTTACATGTGTAGATATTAACAGTATTATTATGCTTATTTTGTAAACCGAGTGAATGGTCTTCGGGGCAGGGCGCATTTCCCGACCAGCGGTAAAGTTCAAATGGAAGAAGATTTTTGTTGGTATTCTATGCCTGCGTTTATTTGCATTTTTACAACATTTCTTTCAAGTATTATAACACAAAAAATACAATATATCAATGAATATTGGCTAAAAACACCCGCAAGCTAACAGCAAATAACACGAATGACAAAACACCTGACCTGGGAGTGGGAAACCCCGCAAGAGGTGAATTACTCTTACGGGGATTTCATTTGTTTTAAATGATTATTCAGATTCAGAAGGTGTAAACACGGTTCCGGGTTCTACCCAGTTCTCCAACCATTCACCCGATTCAAAGATGAGTGTGTTGTCTGAAAATATGAACCTGAACGCCTCGTCGTCGCCGATGAAAAGTTTCATAACATCACCCTCGATGGTGTATGTGCCGCTCAGAACATAACTAATCTCCGCAGTCCCTGACAACGCATACTTGTTGCCTTCAAACAAGGACAACCACGCATTTTCCGTTTTATAATGTGATGTTTACTTTTCAATATTGGTATCGTAAACTATATTCACCATTGCGGGCGCACCGTTTACATTGAGTGCGTCAACGACATTGGCAATGTCATCTAAAATACCCGACGTTCTCAACATAAACCGTAACACCATATTATGTTTATCATTTTGCTCGTGGATTCGTGCGGATCGGAAACGACCTGTTTGGCAACGATAAAGTCGTGCCAAAACGCTGTAGTGCGGCACAGGAAAATGTCTAAGTTATTTCAACTTTAATTTTGAACCATGACCGTGATCGTCTTGCCATTCATCGGGGATTGTTAAGATGTTATTTCTGATACTGCCGTTCACGCTTATCCCATCCACTACGAATGTAACCGTAGTAATGCTGTTTTTCGTGTTTTCGGTATATGTGCCATTCCATTTTTCATTGTGGGCAAGCGTAGCAAAGAAAGTGCCGTCGCTTCTCAATGTTATGTTTTGATGACCGTCTGTAAAAACACGGTTGTCTTTTTGTTGATACGCGTTAAATATCAGGAGCGCAACAATAATAAGCACAACTGAAGCGCAACCGCTTATTATAATTATCTTTTTTTGTTTGGCATTTTTTGCGGCTCTCGCTTGCCGTTCACTTTTTTTTATTTGCTTGCCGGTTAAGGTTTGTTTTGATTTTTCCACGGGGATTATCCTCCTGTATAATAATATCGGGTTATTCATCGTAATTGTTAAAATTCCCCGGTTGCTTTATGGCTGTTCTCTGTTTACTGTACTGATTTTGCTTTTTTAAACGGTTTATCTTCTTTTTTGCGATAATTATAGCGATAACTGCAGTCAGCAACACACCACCCGCACCGCCGATTAATAACCACAGAATTATATTGCCATTTTCGTCATGGTCGTGGTCGTGCGGGTCGTTAACACCGGATTGAATTGAATTATTTTTATTAGGTCGCGTATAGTTGTCCGTTTTTTTTTCGTATTTTTGAGCGGCCGTCTTACCCTCAATGGTCAAGTTTAACAAACTACCTTCGACCTCAAAAGTGAAGGAGTCAGACAAGCCATGACCGTCATTATCGGGGAAAGTTATCTTTAACTTATTACCGTTTATAGTATAGGTTATTTTGTGGTTATGCGTTGCGTGTTCCATATAGCCGCTACCGTTACCGTCGAACACATATATAACAGTTTCGCCGGAGTTTGCCCATGTACCTTGCAAAGTATCGACAGCGTAGGCGTTAAGACATGTTACGCTCATAAAAAATGTCAGCACCGCAAACAATTTCAAAATTAGTTTTTTCATTTCTGAAACCACCTTTGTTTTTGAGATTTAGAACGCCGCCCGTTAAACCGGGCGGCGTTCCGGAAATCATTTTACTTTATTTACCGAATCCGTTGCGACTTATTAACTGTGCGGTATTTTTTGCGTTTCTTCGTGACCGTCAGTTTATTTTACGCGGCTTCATCGTCGCAGATAATCATAAACAACGATTATTCCTCTATTGCTTCAAGGAACCTATGCAACATAGCTGCAAATTCGGATCTTGTTGCTTTACCTTTCGGGTCATAGATATTGCCCGGCTTGCCATTGATAATACCAGCTCTAAAGAAACGTTCAATCGCGTCCTTCGCGTAATTGGCAATATCCGCATCGTCATTAAATTTTTTGTATTCATTTATGACGGGCAGAGTTACCCCCGCGAATTTAGCGTAATTATTGAGGATAACCGCTAAATCTTGTCTTGTGATATTGTCATTTGGACCGTATAAGCCGCCGCCATAGCCTGATACTATACCTTTATTCGCTGCCCATATCACCGCTTCGGTGTACCATGTGCCTGCCGCGACATCTGCAAACGGATTCGTCAATCCACTTATATCCGGCGAACCAGCATGACGATACAAAACTGTTACGATCATCCCTCTTGTCAATGAAGCGTTGGGGCTGAACAACATCGGGCTTGTGCTTGTGCCAATCATCAAACCGAGCATATAAACATATTCAACGTCACCGTAGAACCAATCACCTTCCTTGACATCCTCGAACGGATTTTTCCACTTTTCCGGAGAAACATCAGAATCAGTAGTCTTAGTTGTGTCCTTAACCGTTACCACCAGCTTCGGATTCACGCCACCGTTCATGTTAAATGAAAGCGTCTGATCTCCCAGAGTAAGCGTCATCAAATAATCAGCTTTGATAGTGTAGGTGCTGCCGCTCACTATGTAATCTGTGCCGCTTTTCAGCGTATATGTTCCATTTGTAAGACTGCTGAAAATATAACTGCCTCTGTTTAATGTAACGACTATATCCTCACTGCCGTTCTTGTCAAAATCGGCTTTTGTTGGACTAATTGTGGCATCTGTATACGTTGTTCCGCCGCCGCTACCGCCTGTATATGTCCAAGCCGCTGTCACTGTTACCGCGTTTGTCGGCATTATGAAAGTAGTCGATACGCTGTTTGCGTTCGCAAGGGTTACACCGCCGCTATTCACAGCCCAACCGCTGAAGCTGTAATTGGAACGGCTTCCTGCGTCGATTATTACTGTTGTGCCTGCCGCATAATTACCCGCGCCAGTCGTCCCGCCATAACTGCCATTTACAATGACGGCATGGGTTGTTATTCCTGTTGCCGGAATGGCTTCGGTTTCAGTGATATATGTGCATACGGTACACTCTTTATGTCTGCTGCCGTCGGTGGTTTCGGTAGCCGCGAGGTCTGTAATCCAGCCGCCCGGCGTATGCACCGCTATATTGATTTTATCGCCGCAGGAGCATTGATTCCAGTGGTCTGTGCCGTCGGACTTCCACTCGGTCCCGTATGTATGGATGTGATGTCCTGTGCAGCAGTATTCACATTCGCCGCAGATTGTGCAAATAATGGCACAATCACTGCAATAAACGCCGCAATCGGTGCAGAGCGTCCCTGTGTGGGTTGCGGAAATGGCTTCTGTTTCGGTAGTACGTCCGCATACGGTACATTCTTTATGTCTGCTTCCTGTTGTTGAACAAGCAGCCGCGAGATCAACGATCCAGCCGCCCGGCGTATGCGCCGCAATATTGGCTTTATCACCGCAGGAGCATTCATTCCAGTGGTCTGTGCCGTCGGACTTCCACTCGGTTCCGTATGTATGGCTGTGGCTTTCGCCGGTAGCCGGAATGACATCTGTTTCGGTAATATATCCGCATACGGTGCATTCCTTGTGTTTACTTCCATCAGTAGTTTCAGTAGCCGCGAGGTCAACGATCCATTCACCCGGCGTATGTTCCGCTACATTGATTTTATCACCGCAGGGGCATTCGTTCCAGTGGTCTGCCGCATTGTTTTCCCAGCCGGTCCCGTATGTATGGATGTGATGTCCTGTACAGCAGTATTCACATTCGCCGCAGGTTGTGCAAATAACGGAACAATCGCTGCAATAAACGCCGCAATCGGTGCAGAGTATTCCTGTGTGAGCTGCA
>Ga0123353_10019424_pt1 | contig 10097 bp, 10 predicted proteins | sample TergutLab28metaG_3_FD_92763 | JGI IMG/M metagenome (GOLD analysis project Ga0123353, IMG submission 92763) | Labiotermes labralis P3 segment gut microbial communities from Petit-Saut dam, French Guiana - Lab288 P3 | ecosystem: Host-associated > Arthropoda: Insects > Digestive system > Gut ...
AGAATAAGCTTGTTGACAGCCCTTCCTTGGCCGCGGCTCTACCGACACTCCATCCCACAAACTGCAGTATTACACTGCCTAATATAACGGCAATAATTGTGTCCCAGAATCTCATGCCGTTGCCGAGCTGCGCGCCGAGCATCAGGATGGGCAAGCATGAGATTCCGCCCAGCCTTAGAACAGTAACTTTCCACACAGCTTGTTTGCCGCCTAGCGGCACCCTCGATAGCGAATAATCGTCATGACCTATATCTCTAGCCATTATCTATCTCCTCTCTTTTTATATGCTCAAACTTGCTTCTAGTATCGGATTCGTTCGCCCTTGTAGTCGATCGTATCAAGGAACGAACCCCATACGCTCCACATGTCAGGATTCAGATCCCATTTTTCGTCGACCTTGATCACGCCTACGAAGACATCCTGCCCTTCCTGTATGTCGGCGTTCGTAAGAGGTACGCCATCCTTGGCGTTGACGACCATGATGATTTCCGGGATCGTCACATACGGCTCGCCGTCTACCGTGACCAGCAGATTTTCATTCTGGAAGAAGATCTTGATCTCCCGGCCGCCGTCGGCGCTGATCGTTACCTCGCCGTAATCGAATCCCTTTGCCTGCTTGTTTTCCGCCTTGACGATCTTGCAGACTCCCGGGATGACAGGCCTGCACTCATGCCCCTTGCCTCTAAGGTACTCGAATACGTCGTCCTGTTTGCCGGCATGCTCCCTAAGGTCGGCGCCGTACTTCTCGCACATAGTAACCGTTCCCTCGGGTATCTTCGCGACTTCGTCCTTTGAGAGCATCCAGCCCGAAAGCCCGCCGATCATGCCGAAAGACATACAGATATGGCGCCCGATCTCCTCAGCCATACCGGCGTCGCGCGGGTCATCCAATTCGATAGTCACTCTATCATTTTTATCATTTGCCATCGCGAGCGGCGAAGTATTGAGGCCGTTGATATGCAACAGCAGCGTGTCGAGCGCCGGCACCGCGCGCCCGGCGCCGTCGGCGTCGAGGAAGGGTACGCCTTCGACGAGCGAGATCAGCATAGGCACGAAGGTATTAAAGCCGCCGAGCTCCACAGCCACGGAGTAGCTTAGGTCTTTCTTGTCCTCGAGTTTCGCGGCCATCTCCTTCAGCGCGTTATAAGCGTTGATAACGTACGGATAGAAATTGACATTTTTCAGGACCGTGGGCGCGCCCATACCGCACGTAACAGCGGCGTATTTCCCGGGCTCCATCTCTTCCCTCGTGATCATATTGACCTCGAGCGGGCCAAGTCCTGCTTCCTTGAATTTTTCCAGCAGATCCATGCCGTTTTGGAGGGAACCTCCTCCTCCGCCGCCGCATAAAGTCGCTCCCCAAATAACGTCGATAATTTGCTGTTCATTAAGAATTCTAGCCATAAGCACCTCCTAATAGATTATAAAAAGATATTGCGAAAATGTAATGTATGTATATTTTAGACGCGGTCATAATATATTTGTATAGCAATGAGGTTAAATTACCCTTTGGTTTTTTGGCTAAAACAACAAACCTTCTTTTTATAAAACAAACTTGCGCGCGGTTTCTTCTCCGCGCAAAACCCTTAAAGCGCCGAACGCCAAAGATTCCATTTCATTTTCTCCGGCGAAGATAATGACGGGCGCGATAAAAACGACGCGCTCCGTGATCATGCCCGTAAAGTATTCCGAATAAGCCAATCCGCCGGTCAGCGCAATGGCATCGATCTTTCCGTAAGTGACCGTGGCCAGCTCTCCGATGCCTTTTGCGGTTTGATAAGCCATAGCCCGATATATCAACTCGGCTTTTTTATCCCCGGCGTTTATAAGGTCTTCTACTTCTCTGGCGTCGCTTATTCCCAAATGCCCGCGCAGGCCGCTGCCGCCTCTTAACAGCCGCAGCTTGTCTTCGATCGGCCCCTCGAATTTATTCATATACTTTATCAAAGCCGTAGCTTGCTGACGGCCGGCGCGTTCCGGGGAAAACGGGCCCTCGTCGTCGCTTATGATATCGATCATTTTTCCTCCGCTATGGATGGAAAGCGAAAAGCCCCCGCCAATATGCGCGACGATAATATCGGCTTCGTCATAGGGTTTGCCTATGCTTTCGGCTGCTTTGTGGGCTATACTGCGCATGTTGAGCGCGTGAGTGAACGAAATGCGATCCAAATCGGCAATGCCGCTTATCCTTGCTATCGGCGCAAGCTCATCCACCGAGATCGGATCGTAAATAAACGCGTGCGGCAGATCGTACTTTTCCGCAATGGCCATTGCGATCGCGGGGGAAAGATTTGACGCGTGATTTTGCTTGGTTTCGCGAAGATAATTCAGCATCGCTTCGTTTATTTCATAACACCCGGATTCTACGGGCGGCAGCATACCGCCGCGGGCCACAACGGTCTCGAACGGATGGATCCTCATGGCCCGCTCCGCAAAATCTTCAGCGTAATCGATCCTGAACGGTAATTGATCGCCGATGTGGGGAAAGGGCGCCAAATCTTCCTCGCCGTGTTCTATCTTCTCCGCTATCACGACTTCATTGTCTGCATATAAAGCAAACTTCGTAGAAGTCGAACCGGTGTTGATCGCTAAAATATAGTGAGTCATGGCTTGGCGTCCCTTCCTGTATTGTAATCTAGAACTTAATATAATCCCCTGTATAGCCTACGGTTTTCAGGAGAGGTTCCCAGCATGTATAAGCTTTTTTGTCCTCGGCCCACCAATAAGGATGGGCGGGTGACAGGCCGACGAAGATCCGCTGGCCCTTTTTCGTGTCGGCATTTGTCAGCGGCAAATAATCATCGGTGTCTATAAGGCAAATCAGCTCCGGTACAGTGATGACCGCCTGGTCGTTTTCGTCGCGAACGATAAGGTTTTCGTTCTTTACGTCGATGTAATACACTTTTCCGTCATCAGCCTTGACCTTGGTGACTCCGTAGTCAAATCCGCTTTCTGACTTGATTTCAATATCCTCGATCGTTCCTGTGCATAGCCCGCGGATCGTCATGACCTTTTCAAGCTCGCCTAAAATGTCTTTGCCGCCTTCCTTCGCGGCGAGTATTGCTTTGCCGACATTCTGAGCGTAGCTGACGCAGTCAACGTGGGCGTTGTCTTTAAGCTCGTCGCGTGACATCCCCCATGTCGAGAAGCCGATCTTCATGTCGTATGCCATACAAAGCTGGCGCGCGATCGTTTCGGCGGACTTGTCGTCCACCGCGTACGCGATTATCATATCGCCTAACGCGTTACCGAGACCGATCGGGTAAGGCGGATAGCCTCTTACGGAGTTTAAGCTGGTATTCAGCTCAGGGACCGCCCTGCCGTTTCCGTCCACGTCCACAAACTTGATCCGTTTTTTGGGATCCTTGTCAGACAGGATACAAACCAGCATGGGCACGAACGTGTTCAGGCCGCCCATTTCACCGGAATAGATGTAGTTCACGTTTTTACCTTCGGCCGCGAACGCTTTTTGAAACGCTTTGAACGCGTAAACCGCGTCCGGCCCGAAAGAACCGCTGAGAAAATTGATCGGTGAGCCGAGGCCGGCCACCATCGCCGCATAGTCGTCCTTTTCAAGTTCGTCTACGGAAACGAGTTCGAGCTGGATGTCAGCATCGTCTTTTACGAGTTGTTCCAGCATGTCGAGGCCAAAACTAAGCGAGCCGCCTCCGCCGCCGCCGAGAAAAGTCGCACCCCATAGTATTTCAACAATGTCTTGCTTGTAAAGAATCTTGCCCATTATCATACCTCCTTAATTTTTCTAGTTATACTAATGGTCAGTTAAACATTCTATTAATACTGATTTTATTGAGAGCTTGCCGGAATGTCTTTGTCAAGAAAGACAAACATTTAAGGGTTCTTTGTATTAATTGGACATTTTACTCACTTATGTTAAACTAAAGTACGTTATCGTTAAAACCAAATGAGGTTTTATGAGCGTTACTGTAGCTGATTGTTTAGCGCTTCCCTGCTTAAGGGACGCGAATGTCGCGGGCGGGTCCGCGGGTTTAAATAAAATTGTTGCGTCTATCACAGTTTTGGAGTATGCGAGTATTCCGGTACTAAGCCACGATTTGTTCGCGGGAAGCGAAATATGTATCACTGCTTTTGCCACGGCCAAGGACGACGTGGAATTGCAATGCGATGTTTTACGTCATTTATATAACAGCGGTGTCGTCTCTTTGATTTTGTACTATATCGGGGTCATCGTGCCAAAACTCGATAAAAAACTGATCGCCGTAGCGGATGAGCTGGATATGCCGCTGATCGTAATGCCGCACAAAAACATGAAATACCGGTATGCGACCGCGTTAAGCGAAATCACGGAAGCTATCCTGTACGACAGCCTCCATGAGAAATACTTTGTCCCTACTATTATAGAAAGGGTGGCTCAGTTCCCCGTAAGACAACGAAATCTTGACAATGTCATAAGGATACTCAGCGACAGGTTTCATATAAATATTATCGTCACTGACGAGCAGATGTGTTTGGTGAGCAAAGCGATATGGCCGACTACAGGCAGCTTTGACACCGACCGGTTTATCGAGTCGATCGGTAAGGATATTGAGAGTTTTCACAGCGGTAAGATAATAGAAATCAGTGATGCATATGTATCCGCGTTTTACAGCGCGATCTATGTCAATAAAAATCAGAAGATGTATATCTTCGCTGTAATGGACGGGGAAGATCAGATCGGAAAAACTCTGAATAAAAATACGCTTATGCAAATTTCCGAATCGATCCAATTGATCGTCAGCATGCAAAATTATTCGGATTGGTCTCTGAGCTCAAATCAACTCGTGAACGCGATCATGAATAACGACGCGTATCGAACGAACCAGATTTCCGCGCAAACAGGATTCAATATCAAACAGATCAGCGATATGTGGATATTGATGATCTCGAAAGCGTCGGAAGAAAAAATGGCGGAATTGCTCACGACGAGCAGGATGCTTCAGGTAAAAGAATTTCTTTCTTTCAGATATAAAGAGTCGTTCGTAGGAAGCTTTGAAGAAAGCATAATCTGCCTGATGTGCGAATCCCAGGATTCGGATACGCAGGAAACGGCTCCGTTTGAATTGATGGATGAACTTGGCTCCGACGACGATATGCTGCTCTTAAGTTTCTCAAATATGAAGACCCCTATGGACGTCAGGAACGCGTACGACACAGCCCAGGAGGGATGGTTTGCCTTGAGGGAAATATATAAAAACCGGACGGTTTTCTTCCGGCAGGAATTAAACTTTGCTCTGTCATGTATCAGGAACATAGGGCAGAAAGATAATGGATACAAAGAAAGCCTGGCTATCCTTGAGCCTTTGATGAACTCCGGCAACACGCAAGAGTCTATTGAAACGCTTTCGGTTTTCTTGCTTGACGCCTGCAACAGCATTACCGAGACCGCAAAACTGATGCATGTGCATCCGAACACGGTAAAATACCGTCTGAAAGAAATCAAAAAGAAGCTCAAGGTCGACATCGTAAAACTGCCTGACGCATACGAGCTCTATTTAGCGGTCGCGCTTAAAAGACTGAGCGACGCCATATAAGAGGTACATCCTATGACCATACAACAATTAAAATACGCGATAACCGTGGCGGAATCCAAGACGCTGAACGAAGCGGCGAAGCAGCTCTATATTTCGCAGCCTTCTCTTTCCTCTGCCATCAAAGGGCTCGAAGACGAAATGCGGGTCACGATTTTCGAGCGGACGAAAAAAGGCATGAAAGTCACGAAAGAAGGCAAGGAATTCTTACGAAAAGCTAAAGAGGTCGTTCAGCAGTTCGATGAGTTGAACGGTCATTTTGCTAAGGACGACACGGACAGGCTGTTTTTTTCGGTATCCTCCCAGCACTATACTTTCGTATCCGAGGCGTTTTCGGAACTTGTTAACAGACACGCGGACGAGGACTACGAGTTTGTGTTAAATGAGTCAAAAACATTGGAAGTGCTCGAGGATGTAAAAATACTGCGCAGCGAAGTCGGCATAATATATATTAACGCAAAAAACAGAACGGTCATAAACCGGATTTTAAATGAAGGCAACCTGGTTTTTGAAGAATTATTCGTCACGTATCCTTATATTCTGGTCGGCTCAGGCAATCCGCTTTCGGAAAAATCGCGGGTAGGGGTTTCGGACTTGATCGAGTACCCCTGCATCTCTTTCGTACAGGAAGATTTTACCCCAGACTGGTTTTCAGAAGAAGTTATCAGCATACTCAAGCAGCGAAAAAGCATCCGCATCAGCGACAGAGGCGCGCTGTCAAACCTTTTAAACGCGACTGACGCCTACGTGGTTTCAACGGGAATATATATGCCGTCTGCCGACGCCTGGCAAACCGTGACCATCCCGCTTGATACCGACAATGAGGACAACTCGGTTCATGTCGGGCTGATCAAACGCAGGGACAAAGTCGAAAGTCCGCTTGGGCTGGAATTTTGTATGATTCTCGAGAGCATAATACGCGAGAACGCGCCGCAAGGGCACCAAAAGCGTTACTTTTAATTATTCAATAGTTTTTTCTTATTAAAACCGATAAACGGAAGGTATTTTTCCGCCTTTTGTCTATATGATACGCTTTTCACATGAACAGAATAAGCTCAAATTTTTTAATAGATATGGCCAAATCCCCAATAGTGCTCACAGGGCACTACGGAAGCGGGAAATCTGAACTTGCAGTCAATCTTGCCGTTCGGCTGGCGCGGTCGGCCGGCGATACTGTCGTCATGGACCTGGATATAGCAAATCCGTACTTTCGAAGTCGCGAAATGGCCGGGGTTCTGCGCGCACGCGGCGTCAAGCTCGTAAGCAACGCTTACGGCTTCGACATCACACAGGACCTACCGGCGGTTTCGCCGCAGGTTAAATCATTTTTGGGAAACGTTCACTACAAGCGTATCGTGGACGTCGGAGGCAACAGCAGCGGCGCGAGAGTTCTGAACCAATTCAGCGATACTCTCATCGAAAGCGAAGCGAAGATACTAGCCGTCGTAAACGTGTACCGGCCGGAAACGGATGATGCTGAAAAAATCATCACGATGATCGAAAGCATCGAAACGGAGATCGGACGCAAGGTCGACGGCATACTCAATAATGCGAATATGCTCAGAGAAACAGAGCCCATACATGTTTTAAACGGTTTGAGGATTCTAATGGAAGTATCCGAAAAGACGGGGATACCTGTTGTGGCGAACTGCGCCGAAAAAGAAGTATGCAAGAGACTTCCCAAATCCTGCAGGCCTTCATTGCCCATATATCTTTATATGCGGCCGGCGTGGCTGGACTGTTGTTAGGAGGGCTCCAACATGAATAAAAAAGTCGTGATGATTTCGGCTGACAAATGCAAAGGCTGCTACCTGTGCGTAGCCGCCTGCCCCAAAAACGTTCTTGAAAAAGGATCGGAGAGTTTAAATAAATCAGGATTCATGGCTGCGGTCGTGCGGGAGGGCGCGGAGTGCATCGGTTGTATCGGATGCGCGCTTATGTGTCCCGACGGCGCGATCAGCATATATGAAGAATCCTCAGCATTATAAAAAGTAACGGTAAGGAATCATGAACGAAAAACGCCTTATGAAAGGGAATGAAGCGTTCGCGGAAGCCGCGATCGCTTCGGGATGCCGATACTATTTCGGGTATCCGATAACGCCGCAAAACGAAATCACAGAATATATGTCGCGGGAACTGCCGAAAGCAAACGGTTCTTTTGTGCAGGCGGAAAGCGAGCTTGCAGCGATCAGTATGGCGTACGGCGCGGCGGCGGCCGGCGGCAGGACGCTCATCACGTCTTCTTCGCCCGGCATCGCGCTTATGCAGGAAGGCATTTCATTTTTGTGCTCCGCGGATATACCGCTGGTCCTCATCAACGTATCGAGAGGAGGTCCGGGCATCGGAGGCATACAACCCGGCCAGGCAGATTATTTTCAGGCGACGAGAGGCGGCGGAAACGGCGACTACCATACGATCGTTTACGCGCCGGCCTCGATCCAGGAATCCGTCAACACTATCCGAAAGGCGTTCGACGTGGCCGATGAATACAGAAGCCCGGTCATGCTGCTTGTGGACGGTATGCTGGGACAGATGATGGAGCCCGTAATGCTTCCGGAAGCTATGGACGGGGCCGCTATAGAAAAGATCCAAAATAAGAAAGAATGGGCTCTCGCAGGGCACGGAAAGCGTGACGTGAAAAACGTCATACGTTCGCTGCATTTAAAACCCGAGAAACTCGAGAGGTCTATAGAAGATCGCGAAAGGAAATATGACCGCGCGGTGTCAGAATTGCCCGAATTCGAGGAAACAGGGATCAAGGACGCCGATATCGTATTCGCGGCTTTCGGTTCAACATCCCGTATCGTAAAAGAGGCGATGGGCCGGTTGGAAGATGACGGTATCAGCTGCGGGCTCATCCGCCCTGTTACGCTTTGGCCGTTCCCTTACCACGCCTTTGAGCGGATCGGTTACACGACGAAAGTCGTCATTTCGGTCGAATTGTCTATGGGGCAGATGATAGAAGACGTCCGGCTTGGGATATGCGGCAGGAATCCCGTAGAGCTTATCCACAGAACAGGGGGCGCGTTGCTGGCCCCTGAAGAAGTCGTATCGAAAGCGAAGGAATGGCTGGAGGTTTACGCATGAAAACGCTTTTTGAATTTACCGAAGGCATAAGTCCCGAACCAACAACATACTGTCCGGGCTGTACGCACGGGATCGCGCATCGCTTGGTCATGGAGGCTTTATGCGAACGCGGGGATTTGGGACGGACTATCGGCGTTGCGCCGATCGGATGCAGTATCGTGGCTGTTAACTATCTGAACGTAGATATTTGCGAGTCCATGCACGGCAGGGCGCCTGCGATCGCTTCAGGTATCAAGCGCGTCCATCCGGACTCGCTTGTATTCACCTATCAGGGCGACGGCGACCTCGCGTCCATCGGAACGTGCGAAATAATCCACGCGGCGCATCGCGGTGAAAAAATCACTACATTTTTTATCAACAATGCGATTTACGGCATGACGGGCGGACAGATGGCGCCGACTTCCCTGCTCGGCCAAAAGACGACTACGTCGTCGCTCGGAAGAGCCGCGGAAACGCAGGGAAGGCCTCTAAGGATGTCAGAGATCATCGCGACGATCGACGGCGCGGTCTTTGTCGAGAGGGTTTCTTTGGACAGCCCCGCGAATGTCCGCAAAGCGAAAAAAGCGGTTTTAAAGGCGCTGGAGGTACAGGATAAAAAACTCGGTTTCGGGTTTGTAGAATTCCTGTCGTCTTGCCCGACGAATTGGGGCCTGGATCCTGTCGCGTCGCTCGAATGGCTTCGTTCGAACATGATCCCGTACTATCCGCTCGGAAACCTGAAAGAAGGAGGCGTGATATGACAGAAAAATTCCTTATAGCCGGTTTCGGAGGACAGGGCGTGATGCTCATGGGCGAACTTATGGCGTACGGGGCGATGAGCATAAAAAAAGAAGTGACTTTTATGCCGTCCTACGGCCCGGAAATGCGCGGCGGCACGGCGAATTGTACCGTTATCATATCCGACGCTCCCATCACATCGCCTATCGTTATGAATCCGACGGTGCTCGTCGCGATGAACGAGCCTTCGTTTGTGAAATTTGAAAAGGCAGTGTGCCCCGGCGGATCGATTTTCTATAATACTTCACTTTTCGAACCGGAGAAGGGGCGAAGCGACGTCAAGTATATACCGGTCGATTGCACATTTTTGGCGCGGGAGATCCAGTCTGAAAAAATATCTAATATAGTAATGCTCGGCGCCGTGATCAGGCAAACAAAGGTACTCCCCGAAAAGGCCATACTGAATGCTATAGCTCACAAATTTGTCGGGAATAAAGCGGCTTTTATCCCGGTGAATAATAAGGCGCTGGCGGCATGGAGCGAAAGTTAAGGATGGCTTCATGAGAGCCTTACAGGAGTATAAGAAAAAATTATGCCCGGCGGCGGCTGCGGTCCAATGCGTAAAACCCGGCGACTGGGTCGATTACGGTATGGGGACAAATTTCCCCGAATTGCTTGACCGCGAGCTGGCAGCGAGAAAAGAAGAACTATCGAATATAAAAGTCCGCGGGGGGCTTACGATCCATC
>Ga0123353_10019425_pt1 | contig 10097 bp, 6 predicted proteins | sample TergutLab28metaG_3_FD_92763 | JGI IMG/M metagenome (GOLD analysis project Ga0123353, IMG submission 92763) | Labiotermes labralis P3 segment gut microbial communities from Petit-Saut dam, French Guiana - Lab288 P3 | ecosystem: Host-associated > Arthropoda: Insects > Digestive system > Gut ...
CAACACAACACACACACACACAACACAACACACACACACACACACACAACACAACACAACACAACACACACAACACAACACAACAACAAACACAACACACACACACACTTTAGGCGGCGGTATCAGCAGCGAATACTCCGCTGCCGTTGTCTTTCGGCATATGAACCAGACAAACTGTATATTACACGAAGTAGTAACTTCGGGGAAGAAGCTGTACAAGTTTCCTCTCAAATTTTAATACATAAATTAATATCCACAGTTTCGGCGGTACAACGGCGCTGAATTCGCCATACCTGAGTACTCGTCACTGTCTTCCGGAATCATACAGCACACTAAGCCAACGCTGGCAGCTTGCATTATCACAGAATGAAGCAAGTGTCCTGCGCCTTCTACTGTTTAAATTGGCGAACAGTTCATCGACCGCCTTGGCGGCTTCTTTATTGCCATTCCATTCATTTCACAGCGACAACAAAACAATAACAACAGGATGCACGCATCTTCTTTCCGCAGAAATGCGGACAGTGTTGTGCAGATTAATGCGACTGAACATCCAACATTATTCCCATCCGTCTGTGTGTCCAACCGACAAGTAACTTTTGGAAAAAGAGATAGAAGTAAACGAAAGCTGAAGTTGTCCCTGTGCATGCCAAGAAGGCATACTGGGGTGGAGGTATAGGGCCACTCATTCCCCTATTCGGTACTAGTTGGTCAGTGGCCAGCTTCACGCTCCGACAGCTTTAGCTTCGGGGAAAGAGCCCCGGTACCCGTTAAATAGTAGACTGAGTGGACTCTACAGCCGATTTGGACGTTTTAGAGGAAATTAATCTCTTGCCCCTGTCGCGATGCAAACCCTGGATAATTCAGCCCTAGCCTAATCGCTATACTGACTACACTACCACGGCTCGTATGAAGTTTTGGAAAATTTAAAGAACGGTTACTAAATGCAGAAGCAGAGCAGGTAGTGTAGCTTGCATGAAGAAAATACAAACGCGTGTGACATATTGGTCGGTAAACCTTAAGGCAGGGATGGCGAATTCGTACATAAACCAGGCTCTGAAACAAGACGTTGCGTGCTTAAAATTCGACGTGTCATTTGTGGTACGCGTTCACTCCCTTAACCCTCAAGACACAGTGGTTCGTGCATGCAGACCTACCACCTGCTGAACATTTAACCCTTGCCTGTTCCAAAAGTTTCACATGTCTCTCAGATTAACCGCATTTATCACAACGCCTAAATTCGTGGTTTCCACATGTTGTGGATCTACTGAGTTTTTACGCTGAGTAGCAGGCTTACGAGTTCCCGACGTTTCGAAAAAACGTTACGCCTTCGCCTTAAAAGATGAGATAAACACGGTACTTTATTTTCAAAGCGCCGGAAACTTCGCCACTCGGCGTTAACAATCCAGAAGACTCGAATCTTCGAGATGCATTCTATTATCCGTGAAGAAGAACATTGTACTTTTAGTCACTCAGATTAGATGAACTTCACCGCTGTAATTCTTTCCACAGTGTCTCTCACCACATAATGAGGAGCTAGGGACAGGTGGCGGGCACTTGTGAATGCGGTAATGAACCTACGAGTTTCATAAAATGCGGGGAATTTCTTGACTAGCTGCAAACCGGTTAGTTTCTCAAGAAGGACTCTGGCCCATGGAGTAAGTGTAAGTAAGTAAGCAAATAAGTATCTCTCACTATATCATGCTCCAGGGTGAAATGAGCACAGGCCTAATTACTCCCACAATGCTACTAAGGTTCAAGTGAAGAGACATAATGGGAGTCCTTGGCGTACATGGAAGGATGCTAACAAAACAGAGCTTAGTGTGAACTTTTGAAACAGTTCATCTGGCTGAACATCATGACACACCACTCACCTAAAACACGCGAGTATTCGTACAATGTTAATTCTCGTTTGTAGCTCTGTGCCTCTGTGCCTCTGCTTAGCTTTGTCAGTAACAAACATAAGGCTCACTACCTACTTGACTTTTCCTAAAATGGCCAGAACAGAGCAACTGCTGAATTGCAAGTGCCGTCACACAGTCAGTGAGCTGTACCTGTCACACGGCCGGAACATGTGGCTGACACGCAACAACTTTTCATTTCCGACACAAATCACTGATTGTTTCTATTGAACTGGTTGCATTCCAGCCTCCGACTGACCGATGGCGACATGACACAACAATACCTGCTATGGACCCTTAGCGCACATCATGGGGCCCGAGAGGCAGAATCTTGTTTGCCGAAGGATCAGATGAATATTTACTGTTTGAGCCAACAATACGTCATTACTAAGTACACAGCACTAAGTACAGAACACTAAGTACACAGCACTAAGTACACAGCACTAAGTACAGAACGCTATGCCCGCCTATTTTACAGCGCGCAGCCTTCGCAAAAGTGTTCAATAATGTCCGACTTCACTCTCATTAATATTCACATAAAATAAAGCAAGAATGATCGGAATAATAGAGGAAAAACACAAAAGAAGCAGGGAGAAAAGAACGGAAGGATTTAAAGACACTTGTAACCACAGGATATTTAGACAAGTGCATATTTTGTTTATTTATATACACAAAATGAAATGTGTGCACGTCTCATTAATAAACAATAAAGCAGACGAAGTTTTATAACCCTCAAATGCCTGTTTTAGTAGGAGTGCCTATTGTAGCCTTCCTATGCCCATAAATATTTTTTTAAAGTTCTTCTTATATTTCACGGCAATATGGAATGTTTTCTTAAAACTGAAACCTATCAACTGTAAACACAAACCTTACCAGAAGTATGAATCAGTGACTTATAAATGAAGACACCGCGGCAGCGCTTAACTTGACATGAGAACTAAGTAGTAAGAAGATAGCACTTTTGGACTTAGCAATTCGTAAAATGAAAAAATCAACTATTTTAATAACAATATTATAACAGAAACCATGACTGGCTATGTAGATATTTCAAAGAGGCGATAATTATCTGGTCGGATTTTAAGCACTACAACAACAAATACACTTGAACAAAAATGAATGTAGGAAACCTAACAAATTATGTATGAGGCAGCTTGTAAAAACCAAGGCTCAAAGTGTTACTTATTTTCTTATTATATAAATATCTTAAAGTTTTTCGTGTCCGTGCATTAATTAAGAATTCGCACAATAAAACCAACAAAAGCACTGACGTTAAAATTATATTTTTTTGCACAAAGTTTTTCATAACTCCGACATGTTTCGATCTATCTTGATCATCTTCAGGGAGTTACTGAAAAACAATAAAGCACATACAAAACATAGATTAATTAAAATTTGTGCACAAAATGTTTGTAGATATGACAAAATTCGTTTGTAGTAGTGTAGAACTGGTAGATGGTGAGGTTGTAGTTTTTGTTTTTACGGTGGTTCACATCACGAAGATATCAAATTTATGTTTTGGACATCCTCCTGATACGAACCATTGTAAAAAAAACTACAAAAGCACAACCTCCGCATCTTGCAGACCAGTTCTACACTCCTACAAACGAATTTCATAATATCTACAAACATTTTAAGCACGAAGTCTAATGTACTGAAATATTCATTTATGTATTTACACTTGCTTTAGTGCATTTGTTGGTTTTATTGTGCGAATACAAATGAAAGTTTTCATTCGAATGACGCAGAGGACACAAGGACTTTATTGCTGCCGACAGATGCAGCTGGACAGATGCTTCCTCCAGACGATCTGTGAAATTATACAGATTTTCTACCAGAGTTTCAACAGTATGACATGTCTTAGCGCACGGGCTCCAACGTGTCGCGGAGTTATTTCGAAATGAATTCCTCTCCTTGTGACACCGAACAGTCATATAAATTCTATTGAAATTTATTCTATAGAAATTTGAAATTCCAAGTTCACGGGAGGCAGTGAATATGAAACATGCGGTCTTCTGGGATGATACTGTGTGCTTTGGAGTAAATTTATCGACATTTCAGAGGTACGTATTTACTCCATCGATAGAGAAGAAAACGAAAGCAGCAGCAGCAGCATCGTTTGCAACTTCGGTCAGTTATGCCAGACTATAAAGCACCATATGCCAGCAGACAGCAGTCTTCATAATACTGTTGCTTAATAATCTTACGTACACAACGCACAGTAGGCGTGCGTAGTTGGCATAGTCTTACTAAAACGACCTACATAGCACTAAAAGGGTACCAAATTAAACACAAAATTAGTGTCTTATGAAAATGTCTGACACCACACTAAAAAGCGTACCAAACCGAACTCACACGTGGAACTGGGCCTGTCGATTTTTATAACATGAACTACAGTTTCGAAATATGATAAAATCTCGATATGGGCTTCATTTAAAGAAAATGCTGTAACCATTTCAGACACAGTACACCAGGTAGAAGCATTTTCTACTTTTCATTCATACACTCCTTCTTTTTCCTCTTTTATTAATGTTTTCTTCCGTCTTCGTATTTACTCTGCTTCCTCGTAACTCTGCTGTTCTCCATGTCCTTCTTTTCCTCCTCCTAACGATAGACGGTCTTCAATTCATGAATAAAAATCACTGTATTTGCAGAACCTTCCTATACGACTTCTTCTCCCCCCGGAAAAACGCCTTTGTTACATGCGCATTCTACATATTGTGTGGAAATAATGTACAAAATGACAACATTCTGAACTGCCATATGTATCCAGTCCCACCAGGTGTAGATAAATGCAGCGTGCAGTAGCAAAATGCGATCGTTACCAAACACTTTGGACGTTGCAAAGCAAGACAACATGATGGGGTGACGCAGCATGCCGACTGTCACCTTGTGAGGTGGAGGGTAATTGTTTACTCAACCAGAACCCAGAAATAGCACTACAATTTCGAGGTCTCGAAGTAAATGCGAAATGACCTGCATTAACGTGTGACGCACAAGTACACTGTAGTCTTTACAAAGGTCACTGGATTCCTTTAGAATAGTAATAAACTAAACTGCAACAACATATTAAAGCAGATCACAAAGAAACTGGGTGCGAATATTTTAAATATTTTTGACAGTCAAAATGAAAATATTGTTAGTCTTCTGCCAGCATAATGGTTAATAGTAAGTTCCATCTAACATCATGGTAGAATATTCCTTTAAAATTCCATAGTCACTCAGCCGGTCAAGAAAGAAATCGAGTTTATGAATTTAAGGAATCTGACCTTTCATTTGCATTTTCACAAAATTCTACCAATGAGCCCCAGTGTGGTAAAGCTTAACTTGAATTTGCCCCCTTTCGAGAAACCTGATGTGAGAAATGCAACTATTTGAAAGTAAAGAAACAAATACACGTGGCTTATTATTAGATAATAAATGTATAGCTGTGTCTGACAGTGATTTCTTAATTAACTAATTAAATACACACGTAAACACACAACGGGAAGTCCTAACTTAATGTTAATGAACAACTGTTGTTTCTGCTTTACTTTGTTCCGTTGCTAGCTTACTGGTTGCTTTTCTTTTCTCGTCCTTTTTATCCTTTTCCTGTCGTTTTTCAGGTACCTTTTGTTTATTTGTTCTTTTATTTAATATTTATCAAGTATAAAAGTTTTCCTTACGCCAAGCATCAGCGCTTAAAGGCATCGAGGTGGGTCGAACACTAAGGACATACATTTTAAACTTTGGCATTCAACGGAACTGGGCGGTCAAGATCTTCACTTTAATCTGGGTTAGTCGTGGCAGCCAAAAAAAAAAAAGTTTTTATCAGGTCTCAAAAGAAGCTCCTTCAGTTTGCAAATAGCATTAATAACACTGGACAACAAATTTCAAAATATTTTTTGTATCTGTGATGATTATGTTATTAAATTTATTTGTTTGCATCTATGAAGTTAGAAAAGGGACATAAAAAAGATTACTTGGCTCTAGTTTTAAAATTATGCCACACTGTGATATTTCATGAAATAGGTTGAAATATTATACAGAACGGTGGTTTAAATAAAAAACTAAATACTATTCATTGAAAAAGAATGTGTTTAGTAGACTTATTCTGTTTAGAGGTAATATTTACAACGTAAATTGAACATCTGCACAGTTTTTTTCATGTAAGCTCATTATTTAACACAAACAAAATCATGTATTTTTTTCGTTTTGCCTGTCGCTTGCATTCCATGGTAGGGGCAGCCCTTGCCAAAGTCAAACAGTAGTCACCAAGCATAGCACAGTTCCATTTCCCTTGATATCTCTTCTCCATTGAAGAAATGTGTTGATCGAAACGTTCCCCGTGTTCATCACTCACTGCACTACAATTCTCCGGGAAAAAAATCCAAATGCGAGTGAAGGAAGTGTATTTTTAGTGACATGTATGAGCCTAATTTCTGGTAGCTCTGCAAAAGGTTGTTTACTAGCTCCTCATAGTTTTGAGCCCTTCTGTTTCCCCAAAATCATTTTACTACAAATTTAAAACTGTCCCAGACGGCCTTTTCGTTGCTTTGAAGGAGAGTGTCGTTGTATTCGTCCTTGATAAAGTCTCTTATTTGCGGACCAATGAAAACACCTTCTTTCAGTTTTGCCTCACTTAGTCTGGGGAACTTTTCTCATAAGAAGATAAAGGCAGTTTCTTCTTGGTTCATGGCCTTTACAAAATTTTTTATTAGACCAAGCTTTAAATGCATGGATGGCAACTAAATTTTACTCGGTTCCACTAGTGGTTGATTTTCCACATTGATGATTCCTGGTTCCAGAGATTTTCTGGCAGGCCAATCCTTTCTTGAGTAATGAAGAGACCGAGATCTGCTGTCCCATTCACAAATGAAGCAGCAATATTTTGTGAATCCTTGTTGTAGTCCAATTAGTAAGGCAATCACTTTTAGGTCACCACAGATTTGCCATTTGATTTATCGTAATTAATGGCGTCCCTCAGAAAGTTTATGTTCTCATATGACTCTTATTATGCATTGAATGACCAACAGAAATAGATGGTAGGGTGTTGCCATTGTGAAGGAGAACTGCTTTGAGACTCAAAGACGAGTCTGTAAAGAGTTGCCAGTCCAGAGGATTGTGATTAATATTGAGTGTTTACATCAGGCTATCAATATCATTGCAAGCAACAAGGCCCCTTTCCATTTAAAAAAAATGAACTAGATCTTCGTGTCTTTTACGATACATAGAAATCATTACTCGTCACCTGGGAGCGCAGTGATGACACATATATCCCTTCACAAGTAACTATTTTACGCATTAAACCACACTTCATATATCATGAAAACTAGAGCCAAGAATTGAATTCTAATGCCATATTTGGTTTCAGCACATTGAATTGAAGAGGAATCAACTATTTTGGTTACGGATACATTTTGTGTGTTGACCAGTGTAATCTTTAACCTATGCCTGCTTTATCCTTGGAAAAGGAGCCCTTAGTTTTAGAGCAGGTGGGCCCCACAACATGCATGGACGCAGTTTAAAAGACAGAACCTCTGTCGTCATTAAGTATTGAAACTCCGTTGCCCAACCCAGTTTCTAGTTACTGTGATGACTGAGCGAATTCAGCTACTGTATGGACGTGAGAGTCTCTTGAAGTTATTCAATTTAAACTCAAACCATGAGAGAAGTGAAAGAATAAATTAGTTAGTTGTAATCGACATGCAGTCTATATCAGTTACCCCTTAAAGAGGAGAAGTTGATTAGGACATTATATGAAATTTGGGTCCTACTGCACAGGGAAAATAGAGCATATTCATTAAACAGTTAATTCAGTCAGTGATATTCGAGAAGTTTATGGTTCCATTTTCTGAGAACGAATTTAAAGTAATGAATATAATCTGCGGAAAGTTTAGAGTTCTGTTAACGTTAAAAGAGGTGGCAGAACTGTTGCCAGCGCCATTAAAATGTGATGTCTAAAGGTTCTAATGGTGGTATGTTACATTTCGTATTACTGGTTTTCTGGAATTTGTTTGTCGTGAAATATTAAAAATGATCGTGAGGTCTCACTTTTCGGAAACTGGATCTGTTATAGTGCTGTGTCGTGGAGGCATGCAGTTCTGATTTGGTTCCGACATCGATTTAGAATAGCTTTATTGCCTCCTCAACTTTTCACCTGGAGTGGGAAGGAGACGAGTTCCTGAAACTTCATATTTTTTGTATGTGAGACCATGGAAAATACTAAATATCAAGTGCCGTTAATTAATTATATGTAAAGGTAAACGTAAAGGTAAAGAAATCCCATTACAGGCCTGGATTGGCCCAGAGGGTTCCAGGAAGTTAAGTATCCCAGATTTCACGGCAACAATTAATTTTATATAACAAAACTAAATTACCCCGCAAAGTATTGAGGCGTTGTGTGGTGCCGTGTATTCATGTAGCCTGGAGGAAAATTCCGACTCCATATAGAAGGCAGAAAATACATGACCTTATTTCCTCAAAGGGAGGCTGTAGGTCTTCCCAAAATTTGAGAGTATATATAATAAACTACAAGACGACACATCCCAGAACACAGTAATCTTATCAAGGGTATTAGTACCCTTCAAGATGAGAACACCATGCTGTCTTGAAACGTCGGCCATCTTCCATCAAGTGAGGCTAGGCCACATCGCAGTGTGACCAACACCTCGACTGTAATGCCAGCATAAAAAACCGTGAGAACAGCAGATATCAAACTGTTCATGGTTTCTTGCTCCGTTCTATACAAACGCACGGTCTAATGCTGCCCCTGGCAACAGCGCATTTATTTGTTCACAGAGACCTCTGTTTTGCATCTTGTAATGTCAACATTGCGTAGGTCGTGTCACAGCTGGTTCTACGTATAATATAATCCCCTATAACAGTAATTGGCTGAACATAACAAAACCATTCTAACGCAATTTAAACACCCTTTTGTCTGTTTCCAAGACAATTAAGAATACAATTTTCAAAAACTTTTCTACAATTGTATATTCTATTATTTTGCGTCTTGTATGAAGATATGAATTGTTAAATTATGAAGATGTTTTGCAGGGTGACTTTGTTGTGTAACCATCGGATACGAAACTCCATATAATATCTTTTTAATACTGTATTAAAAGGATATTAGAATTCCCACTTTTTAACCAATCGCAGATAATAATTTTACATTTCAGAGTAATTAATTGTTTGTAGTAAGGATTATTGACTTTAAATTAAAACAAATAGTTTCAGTTTTAAGTAAAACAAAAGAATATTTTTCTTTGTTTTTACCTTGACAACATGTTTCGGTCAGTTGACCATCATCAGGTCACATTTACAAACCTTAGAATAAGGTGCATGTGCACAACTAATTCTAAGTTTTATAAAGATGGCGTGATGATGGTCAACTGACCTAAATATGTTGTCAAGTTAGAAACAAAATAAAAAAATTATTGTTGTTGTTGACTGCAACTATTTGTTTAATTTTAGTTTAATAACACAATGGGGTGTCTTCTGCAAAAATTATTGGTTTGTTTTCACCGTAGGTCCTAATACATTGGGCGGTACGAAAGTAAAACCTGTTGCTTTTTTCACAGAAACCATACCTGCAATTGTAAATGATATTTACATGCACCATGGGCACATCTTTTACAAATTGTAGGTTCTTATAATAAAACCAACTAGATGTATTAATTTCACAAATTTATTTTGGGAATAAAACTCTACATGTTTCGAGCAGGTTCTCTGTCCATTATCAGGAGTTTTTCACTGTACACACAGCAACGGTATATGTCATACAGGTTTGCTGACAGCGAACCTCTATGACATATACCGTTGCTGTGTGTACAGTGAAAAACTCCTGATAATGGACAGAGAACCTACTCGAAAGATGTAGAATTTTATTCCAAAAATAAATTTGTGAAATTGGTGCATCTAGTTGGTCTTATTGTAACAATTGATCACGATGCACGGTCACCTGAACGTCAAAAGTTTAGGTTATTTTGCCACAAATTCTGCTCTATTATAAACACATTTGTTCCCCTCTTGCGTGTAAAGATGTTTGCCGGTAACTTGAAACCCTTTGCTGCGGCGCTGCAGGACCTATTGCCAGATCTTTTTTTCACTGCTATTAAAGCAACGTACTCAGAGTCCAACTGAGCTAATATCCGTGGCATCCTCACCATAAACGTTTCTCAGACGTCTGTGAATCTATATCGGACAGTAGCTTTCCGCAGTAAG
>Ga0123353_10019427_pt1 | contig 10096 bp, 3 predicted proteins | sample TergutLab28metaG_3_FD_92763 | JGI IMG/M metagenome (GOLD analysis project Ga0123353, IMG submission 92763) | Labiotermes labralis P3 segment gut microbial communities from Petit-Saut dam, French Guiana - Lab288 P3 | ecosystem: Host-associated > Arthropoda: Insects > Digestive system > Gut ...
GCAGGTTACGATACATATATTTGTCAGGATTCTAACGATACTTACAAATTTATCAGAGCCGTTGAACCTACTGTGCCGGATGTATATAAAAAATGGTCTTCGTTAGACGGGCAGGTAACATGGGATGACGATACCGCAACTCAACCTACGGTAACAGGTTTAAAACAGGGTTACAGCAGGTTTGTTTATACTATTAATAAAGGAACAGGCGGGCATCATTGTTTCTCTGCTGACACTATAACAATTTTTAATGGACGTCCGGATAAGGCTTTTGCGGGTAATGATACAATTATTTGCCAAAATACCCTGATGCTAAAACCAAATCTGCCTGTACATGGAACAGGTGAATGGGAATATGCCGAAGGTACTGTTACTTTTGATCCGATTATTCCTGATCTTGCAATTTTACATACTGTAACTGCTAAATTGGTGTGGGTTATTTCCACAGTGTATAATAATCAGAAAGTTTGCTTTGAAAGAGATACAATGGTTATCATTAATGATAATCCACCACAACCCAGCGCCGGAACAAACAGGGATATTTGCGGTACGGAAGTAACTCTGAATGCAAGCCCGCTAACTCACGGAACTGGCCTTTGGTCAAGAAGTTACGGTGGAGGGGAATTTGTTCTTAAACCCGGTCAAACAGAACCAAATGAGGAACGTGTAGAAGTTACAGGATTACTTAAAGGGCAAAATATATACCGTTGGACTGTTACAACTGATCATTGTGAACGATATGCAGAAGTTATGATAACTAATTATGAATTAGATGTTTTCGCTGGATATGACCAAATACATTGCGCCGATTCGGCAAAATTAGACGGCAACCCTCCTTTCCCCGATCAGGGTATTACAGGTAAATGGAATATAGTTGCTGCTACAGGAGATATAACATTTGACGATGAAACTGACCCATACACGTATGTAAGAAATCTTCAAAGAGGCGATAATTATCTGATATGGACTATTACAAATCAAGGATGGTGCTCCGTTTCGGATACAGTTAAAATTAGAAATATACAACCTACAAAACCTGAAGCAGGTACAGATAAAAACATTTGTGCAGATACTCTTCTATTAAATGCTAATTATCCTGAAATTGGTACAGGTAGTTGGAGTATTTCATCAGGAGGAGCTTATTTCCCGTATTTTGACCAACATACAGTTAAAATAGACAGTATATCAAGAGGTAGAAATGTTTTCAGATGGACTATTATTAATGAAGATTGTAGCCTTTATGATGAAATTGCTATAACAAATCTAATTGTCCCGGCTAATGCAGGTGGTAACCAAATCTTGTGTGATTCTGAAACAACTTTAGCGGCAAATATCGCCACTCCCGGAATCGGAAAATGGACAGTTGCAGGCGGTTCTCAAGCCACTTTTGAAGATCCGAACAATCCGTCAACAAAAGTTTCAGGACTTAGACAGGGATTAAATACTTTACGCTGGACTATTAATAACCAAGGTTGTGAAACTTTTGACGAAGTAATTATTAAAAATAATATTCCAAGCAATGCATACGCCGGAAACAACTTATATATCTGTAATGATGAGGTTCAACTTAATGCTAATTACCCGGAAATTGCAACAGATTCTTTCTGGGAAATAGTAGGCGGAGGAGGTACATTTGATGATAAATTCAATCCTAAATCATTTGTCAGAGAATTAAGTAAAGGTGAAAATACCTTTAGATGGAAAATCATAAATTATCTTGACGGTATTGAATGTTCAACAGAAGATTTAGTGTCAATTTTTAACAATACGCCAAGCATCGCTGATGCAGGCGAAAATTATGAAGAATACTGCGGAGTTAATTTTCAGCTCAAAGCAAAAGAACCTGATTGGGGAAGCGGAAAATGGAACTTTGAAAAAGGAGGCGGTAATCTTGACGATTTTACAAAATATAATGCGAAAATAACTTCATTGGATCGTGGTACAAATGTTTTAAGATGGACTGTAAGCGAGGGTAGTTGCTCTAATTATGATGAAGTTACAATTGTGAATAATGAACCAACAAAAGCCGACGCAGGTAACTGGATAGAAGATTGTAAAAACTTCATAACATTGGATGGAAACAGACCAACAGAAGGAGTTGGAACATGGACACGTGTGTCCGGTTATGGAGATATTGCAGAACCTAATAATCCTAAAACATTAGTAACAGGATTGGGCGCAGGGCAGAATATTTTCGAATGGAAAATTCAAAAAGGAAATTGTTTTTCAACTGATACTATTTCAATTTATAACAATAACCCAACCCCGGCTTTTGCTGGTGATGACCAATTGAATCTCTGTATAGACTATACTACTTTAAATGGAAATATTCCTGAACCCGGACAAGGCTCCGGTATATGGGGTATTATCAAAGGGCAGGGTACTTTTAAAGAGCCTAATAACCCTAAAACTCAGGTTATTAACATTGGTTTTGGAGAAAATATATACGTGTGGAAAACATTCTTTGGGTCATGTACTGATACTTCACACGTTATAATCCAAAATAAACGACCTTTTATAAATGCAGGTGAAGATCAGGTTGTATATGAAAATTATACTAAGTTAAACGCTAATAATCCGGGCGCTATAAAGGCTTGGTGGGAAGTTGTAGGCGCAAGTACTGCAAGATTTGAGTATCCCTCTTTCTTTAATACTAACGTTTACGACCTTGTTGCCGGGTTGAACACTTTAAAATGGTCGCTTCAGGTGGATGATTGTATAGTAAGCGACAATGTTGTAATTGACTATCGCGATATACCTCAAACAGGATTCACAGCAAGCGTTGAACAGGGTTGTTATCCTTTGGAAGTAACATTCCAAAATAATACAGTAAGTCTTTCTCAGGTTACTTATTACTGGGATTTCGGAGATGGAAACAAATCAGGTAATATGTCTCCTACCCATGTATATGAAAGACCCGGCATCTTTACAGTTACTCTGACAGTGCCAGGTCCGGACGGGAAAGACGGCGTATATTCATTGTTGATTGATGTGTGGGATCATCCGATAGCAGCATTTGACGTTCAAAAAGACGTAATCTATATTCCTGATGATAAAGGTGTTTTCTTTGACCGTTCAACTGATGCAATTACATGGTTGTGGTGCTTTGACGTACAAACAAGCAGAGATTGTTATGCAACCTCAACTGAAAAAAATCCTGTTTATAAATATGAAGACGCCGGATTTTATAATGTTTCGTTAGAAGTTTCAAACAAATTCGGATGTACTCACGATACATTAGTAATTAGGGCAATTACAGTTGAAACGCAGGGCTGGATAGTATTCCCCAATGCATTTATACCATCTTCCAATGCAGAACATTCAAAAACATTCAAACCGGCGTACGAAGACGTGGATAAAGAAACATTCCTCTTGCAGATATTCAACCGCTGGGGTCAGTTAATTTTTGAAACAAAAGATATTGACATAGGATGGGATGGTTATTATAAAAATCAATTAGCAGAACAGGCAGTATATACATTCACAGCAACAGGAAAATATATAAGTGGTAAACAATTCCGGGAATCCGGAACTGTAATGTTGGTAAGATAACAATAAAAAATAAAAGCAATGACAATAAAAAGAGTATTATTTACAATATTATTAAGTTCGTTTATTTTAGAGATGAATATTGAAGCGCAAGATGTTTCATTTTCACAGGTTTATTCAGCTCCGATATATTTATCGCCATCATTTGCCGGTTTTACAAGCGGCGGACGGGTTATCCTTAATTACCGCGACCAATGGCCAGGCATTCCTAATGCATTCCGAACTTTTGCTTTTTCTTACGACCAGTATATTAGCGCCTTTAACAGCGGTATTGGGCTACTCTTTTTGAATGATGACCAGGGAAAAGGACAAATTGTAACTCAAAATATTGGTTTAAATTATGCTTATGAACTTGCAATAAATTCTGATGTATTTGTTCGCCCCGGACTTCAATTTAAATATTTTGGACTTCGGACTGACCCCGCAAGATGGTTGGAAGTGGATTGGAACGGTACCAGACATCCGTTGCAAAACCCTGATATCATGTTTGAACAACATCATAAAGTTGATGCTTCTGCATCTTTGATGGTGTATTCAAATTATTTTTGGCTTGGCGGTACCGTTGACCATCTTATCAAAAATTATATAGGATTTGCCGAAGTTTCATATCCATTACCTATGAAAATTACTGCATTTGGAGGCGGAAAATGGAGATATATGGAATCATACAGAGGACGGTCGGAACAAAGCGCTACTTTTGCATTTATGTTCCGCCGTCAAGGTGATTTCCAACAACTTGACCTTGGCGTTTATGGAAATGTAGAACCTCTTGAAGTCGGATTATGGTATCGCGGTATTCCGGGAGTAAGCACAGGCGGACTGAGTAATAATGATGCTTTAATATTTAGTTTGGGAGTCAGCTTAAGTTCGTTTTACTTTGCTTACAGTTATGACTTAACATTATCAAAATTAGCCGGTTATAGCGGTGGAAGTAACGAATTTACAGTTATCTACCGTTTCAAAGGCGAAGGTACAATTACCCCGAACAGAGGCGCTGTTCCTTGCGGCGAATATCATTGGGGTATTGGCGACCAATCTAAAATTAGCAGGAAAAGAAGATCATTCTTTTAAAATCTTTATCAGGAAGTTGCAATTAACAAAGAATAATTCTTCTTCCCTATTTGAACAAGAATATATTTTCCGTTCAAAAGGGTTGATTCGTCAATTATTTCGTTGGCATTTTCCACTTTTATTTTATTGATATTAACTCCGCCTCCCGAAATGGTTCTTCTTGCTTCGCTTTTTGAAGGAAAAACGCCTGAACTGTCAGCCAGCAAATCAATTACATTTATACCTTGTTTAAGCAAATCTACAGAGATATTGAAAGTTGGAACACCCTCAAAAACTGACAGTAATGTGTTTTCATCCATCTTTTTTAGTGTTTCGGTAACTCCTTTCCCGAAAAGGATTTGGGAGGCTTCAACGGCAAAATTATATATATCCTCGCCATGAATCAAAATGGTTACTTCTTTTGCCAATCTTTTTTGCAACAAACGCTCATGAGGCGCTTCGGCATGGTTTGCAGCAAGGGTTTCATACTCTTCCTTCGAAATAAGTGTAAATATTTTAATATATTTTTCTGCTTCCTCATCGGAAGTATTTAGCCAGAATTGATAAAATTTATAAGGAGTTGTTCTTTCAGGATCAAGCCATACATTGCCTTCTTCAGTTTTCCCGAATTTTCCGCCGTCTGCTTTTGTGATTAACGGGCAAGTCAATGCAAATGCCTCTCCACCTTCCATTCTTCTAATCAGCTCTGTACCGGTTGTAATGTTTCCCCATTGGTCAGAGCCACCCATTTGAAGTTTGCAGTTATAATTTTTATATAGGAATAAAAAATCGTATCCCTGAACCAATTGATATGTAAATTCAGTGAAAGATAGCCCTTCCCGCGAATCAGACCCGATGCGTTTTTTCACAGAATCTTTTGCCATCATGTAATTAACAGTAATATGCTTGCCTACATCACGGATAAAATCAAGGAATTTATAATCTTTCATCCAGTCGTAATTATTGACCATTTCTGCTTTATTCGGTATATCACCGTCGAAATTCAAAAAACGAGCAAGTTGTTTCTTAATACATTCCTGATTATACCTCAATGTAGGTTCATCAAGCAGGTTTCGCTCCGTTGATTTCATTGAAGGATCACCAATCATACCCGTAGCGCCGCCAACCAAAACAATCGGTTTATGTCCCGATACCTGAAAATGCTTTAACATCATCACACTTACCAAATGACCGATATGTAAAGAATCGGCAGTCGGGTCAATTCCAACGTAAGCGGCAGTCATCTCCTTTTGAAGGCGCTCTTCCGTTCCGGGCATCATATCGTGAATCATTCCGCGCCATTTCAGTTCCTCTGCAAAATTCATATTACTATTTACTATTTACTATTTACTAATTACTATTTACTAATTACTAATTACTAATTACTAATTACTAATTTGGGGCTGCAAAGATATTAATTTTAAATAAATGTGATTTTTTTTCAGATTATTTTTTTCATTTCACCCTGACAGGGTCGAAGACCCCTGTCAGGGGTGAGAAAACCTCCCCCCAACTACCCTGACAGGGTCGAAGACCCCTGTCAGGGGTGAAAAAATCTCCCCCCAACTACCCTGATAGGGTCGAAGACCCCTGTCAAGGGTGAAAAAGACCTTCCCTTCAACTACACCCTGACAGGGTCGAAGATCCCTGTCAGGGGTTAAAAAACCTCCCCCCAACTACCCTGACAGGGTCGAAGACCCCTGTCAGGGGTGAAAAGGGAAGGGGGAATAAAAAATCACTCCAACCCAAATAAATCAATCCCTCTCAAATTATCTTCTTTTTTATGATAATTTATAAAATTTGCAGTGTCATCAAAATATCCAACCACTGTATCGCGACAAAGTTTTGTAGGTTTTATTGATATTATTGATAAAAATGAAGACCAACCCCATCCGCGAATACTTTTTGCAAAACCATGTTTTACAGGATTATAGTGAATATAGTAAACTAATTGACGAAAATAATCCTTTGAATCAACCCTAATCCTTCTAAATGGCGTTTCAAATAACCCTCCATGTCGTCCCGTGAATTTATTGAAATACTGCGCATAAGCATTAAATAAATGTGAAAATTGTTTTGTCGGATTATATTTCTTCCCTACCCTACCCCCACCCCCTGTCAGCGGACTTGTCCCTGACAGCGGTAAATCGTTTATATTTGGTAAATCCCCACCACCTTTCATCGGTATATAAGGTATCTCCCCCTCCCCTTTTATTCTAATCAACAAATGAAAATGATTACGAAGCAACACCCACGCGAAAGTATCAGCAATCGGATTGATATATTTATTATACAGACTAAGAAAGCGCTCATAATTCTTTTCACAGGTAAAAATATCCACACTATTTATACCACGATTATAAATGTGATATGTCTTTCCATATTCTAAAGGTATTATTTTCTGCATTTTTGAATTATTTATATTTTTTATTCACCTTCGCCACCCTGACAGGGGTCGAAGACCCTGTCAGGGTAAATAAAATCTTCCCTTCAACTCCACCCTGACAGGGTCGAAGACCCCTGTCAGGGTTAATAAAACCTTCCCTTCAACTTCCCCTGACAGGGTCGAAGACCCCTGTCAGGGTTAATAAAACCTTCCCTTCAACTTCCCCTGACAGGGTCGAAGACCCCTGTCAGAGTTAATAAAATCTTCCCTTCAACTTCCCCTGACAGGGGTCTTCAACCCTGTCAGGGTAAATAAAATCTTCCCTTCAACTCCACCCTGACAGGGTCGAAGACCCCTGTCAGGGTTAATAAAACCTCTCCCCCTCCCGCCACCCTGACAGGGTCTTCGACCCCTGTCAGGGTAATAAAACCAACATACTCACTCCCCACTCCTAACCACCATACCCTCACTATTCCCCATAAATTCCGGCGCATAAAAACACTGCACAACCGCAGGTCCTGACGTTGTAATTCCGCTATGAGAAATCACTAACTCGTAGGTAAACAAATACTTACCTTTCGGCAAATGGTCAATAAAGAAGTCTGCACCGGCATCTGTTATTGAGGTATAATATCCTAATCCCGATTGATAACGGTATCCGGAAAATACTTCAACAGGCTCAAGGCTTGAGGCGCGTTTGTCGTTTACGTGAACAAAATCAAGCGCTTGCGGCGTTTCAACAACTATCTGAACCATTATTTTATCGCCCGGAACCAACTTGGTTTTATCATTAACTAACTGCCACTCTTTCACGCCTTTATTTAATGTCATCTTGTACATAACTTTGTTCACATCAAGAAATCCGCCTTTTTGAACTTCTTTTTCCTCTTTTTGATAATTCCAATGCAGTGAAACCCACGATGGTACATCAGAATTTTTGGTTACTTCGACTTTTCCAAAATTTTTATTCACCTCGCCTCCGGTCCAAGTTTGCGAAAAATATCCTGTTCCTGAAACGGTTTGCGGAGGGTCAAGAGTTTTCCCACCAACTTTTATCTCGTCTGTTTTTGTTACTTCAAATAAATTTCGAGAAGACGTTGCTAATGCGTAAACTGCTGAAAGTGTTCCTCTTGTGGTATTCCATGATTGAGTGCGTTTTTGAGAAATCAGCCAGTCTTCTAACCCAGCAACTAATTCATTTTTAGGGTCAAGTTCTCTAAACATCTCTAAAACAGCAATTTGCCTCTCAACCGGAGCCTGATACCAGAAAGGTCCTGCATTTGCCTTAAAATAACGTTCGTTACGCTCTCCTTTTATTACCTTTTCGGAAACTGAACGCATTAGTGATTTTGCCTCAATTTCGTTGCCGTAACGATATAGCAGCGTTGCCATAAACGCCTGCCTCATAACGTCATCCCTTAATTTATCAAGTTTAATCTTTTCTATCCAAAAATTCTCCTGTTTCGAAATATTTTTTCGATTTACGAAAAAACTTATCGAATAAAGATTTTTAATATCCTCATATCCCGCAACAATTTCCTGCTTTCCGCCTGCTTTTTCCTGTCGTTTGATCGCATCTTTCATACTTTTATCTAGTTTTTCAAGGAGGAATGAAACTCCTCTTGCGATGATTTGGTCAACTTCGGGCGACTGCTTAGCGTTTATTTTTTTGAGATAACCAAAACCTGCAATAATATCTGAAGTTATAAACGTTGAAGGCGTCATTCCCTCAAACCACGACCAACCGCCTTCTTGCGTTTGTAGATTCGCAAGTTTTGACAAAGCGGTTGATTGTTGAGTGTCAAGGTAACCATCTGATACTAACATTGTTAGTTGTTTGCGTCTTTCGGTATCATTTTTTGCCTGTGTTAACCACGGAGTTGCTTCCAAAACGGTCTTTTTTAATTCGGGATTGCGCTCCAATGCTGACAATAAGGCATCTTCGTCTCCGGGTAATGCTGCTGCCCACGCTTTTAGGATGCGGACAATTTCGGGTTTTTCGCTAAAAATCTGTTTTGCAACGGTAACTGCAAAGTAGCGATTAAAAATTTGGTCAGCATTTTCGTGCGGACGTTCTATAATCCAAGGCAATACGTCAAGTATCTCCCACGTAGCATTTTGCGTATATGTTAAAGTGAAACTCAAATTGGTTTCATTTTTGGAATTAATCAGTTTTTCCATTTCGATGTTATGCTTTCCTTTGCCGGTAAGGGTTACGGGCATCGTTTCGGTAATGGTCATCATCACCGGAAGTACCGGTATCAGGCGTTCTTCGCCATCGCTATGCAGTTCCGAATTGGCGATGATGGTTATCAATATTCCCTTGCTCGATTTTGGAACAATAATTTTCCATTCGGCATTTGCCACGCCTGCTGCCGTTGCGCTCCATTTGACGGGCGTTTCATTTAATTTTACGACTTCGCCTGTAATAACGTCTTTGGCAATAAGATTTGCAGTTCCAGCCAGCGTTTTAGCGGAATTGTTCATAATTTTGGCAGTCAGCGTCAATTCATCGCCTTCACGCATTATACGGGGCAAATTTGGAACTACCATCAACTCTTTTGAGGCGGTTATAAATTGCTCTGTAGTGCCGGATGCACCTTGTTTATTGTGAGCCAACGCCATAAAACGCCATTTTGTAATACTTTCAGGCAGGGTAAACTCAAATGTGGCTTCTCCCTTGTCATTCGTAATTAATTCCGGAATAAAAAATGCTGTTTCGTTGAAGTTTGAACGAAGGGTGTTAGTTGATATATTTGCTTTGTTTTCAGGAATATCTGCTTCTAAAACTCCTTTTTCTCCAGAACTCATATCCATTTCCGCCTCAACATTATCATTCATCATTGCCATTTGAGGACTTGGCATAGACACGCCATAGGCTACAGAAGATTTCGTCAACATATTTCGTCCTGAATGGGCACTAATATTCCAGTTAAAAATTGGATAGGAACGATAAATAACTTCAGGGTGTTTAATTGTTTGGTAATGATTATTTCTATTCCAACCGAAAACCGTGCCGCCAACGCTATTCCCTAACTTCCACGGGAAATTGGAACGACTGACCTGAAACATATTAAACCAAAAATTATTTGAAGCAAACTGGTCTAACGA
>Ga0123353_10019428_pt1 | contig 10096 bp, 8 predicted proteins | sample TergutLab28metaG_3_FD_92763 | JGI IMG/M metagenome (GOLD analysis project Ga0123353, IMG submission 92763) | Labiotermes labralis P3 segment gut microbial communities from Petit-Saut dam, French Guiana - Lab288 P3 | ecosystem: Host-associated > Arthropoda: Insects > Digestive system > Gut ...
CCGGCAAAGGGGGGCGAAGGGGCGGCCCAGGAGGCTCCCCCCGCCGGTGAGGGTGAAGCTTTCAAACAAATGCGCGGCCAGCGGCAGCAGAAACCGCGCCGTGGAGCCACTTTCGCCGCAGTTCAGCGCCTGCGGCGCGGCATCGTCGCTTCGCTGTTCTCTGTGCCGTTTTTTGTGTAAAGGCACAATCAGCAGGCCCTCCGGATCATTTTCAACCATGCAGCCCATGGCCGAAAGGCAGCGGACCGTGGCGCAGATATCGTCCGACAGGCGGTTCAGGCGCACGCGCGTGGGCCGATCAGCCAGGGCGGCGCAGATGAGCAGGCGATGGGCGCAGGATTTGGAGGACACCGCCTCCAGCGCGCCGGAAAGCCGCGACGGCGTGATTTTCATGTCCATGACGCGTCCAATCCTTTCGCTATAAAATCCTCCAACTGTTCGATAGGGAGGTCGTAAATCCCGGCCCGCCCGGTCTTTTTGGGAATGACCAGGGAGATTGTCCCTCCCGCGCGTTTTTTGTCGTGCAGGGCCGCCCGCGCCAGTTCCTTCGCGGTGTATTCGCAGCGGGCCGGGAGGCCGTAAAGCGCCAGGGCGTTTTCCAGATCGCCCAGGCAGGCGGGGTCTGTCAGCCCGTTCCGCACGCAGGCCCGGGTGATGACCGCCATCCCGATAGCCACCGCGCGCCCGTGGGATACGCGGTAACCGCTGAGAGCCTCCACGGCGTGGCCCACGGTGTGGCCGAAGTTGAGCAGCCTGCGTACGCCTGTGTCGAACTCGTCCTCCTCCACTACGCGGGCCTTGATTTCCACGTTTCTGCGGCACATCTCGGCGGGAGGAAGACTTCCCAGAGAGAGCAGCAGCTCCCGGTCGGCGATCATCCCGTGCTTGATGACTTCGGCCATGCCGTCGGCGTAAACCTCTTTGGGCAGGGTGGCGAAGGTATCGGTATCGCACAGCACGGCGATGGGCTGGTGGAAAGCGCCCGCGAGGTTTTTGCCCGCGGGGAGATCCACGCCGGTTTTGCCTCCCACCGAGGAATCCACTGCCGCCAGGACCGTGGTGGGCAGCTGGATGAAATCCACGCCGCGCAGGTAGACCGCAGCGGCGAAACCGGTGAGATCGCCCACAACCCCGCCGCCCAGGGCGATGAGCAGGTCGCTGCGCGTCACGTTTTCATTTGCGAGGAAGGCGAGCAGACGTTCCACCGTGGCCAGGGTCTTGGAGGCCTCGCCGTTTTTTATGACAAAGCGGCTCGCCTGATAGCCGTTTGCCCGGAAGCTCGCAAGCGCGGCCTCCCCGTAGAGCGGGAACACGTTGTCATCGCTGACAACCACCGCTTTGCAGGGCTTTTTGGCCGTGAGGGCGAGCCTGCCGTAGTCCAGGCCGCCGCCGATGACGACGGTATATTCCCCGGCGCGCGTGCACACGGTTACCTCCTCCGCCATGCTTCCTCCTCCTCTTCATCCGCGATTTTCAGCGCCGTGCCGCCTTTGAGCAGTTCTCTCATCGCTTCACAGTTTGATGAAGCCAGGGCGTCCCTGTATCGGCACATATTCTCGATAAACGCGTCGGCTTCCCGCAGCAGGTTCTCCCGGTTTTCAAAAAAGAGCGCGGTCCACATATCCTCGCTGAGCTTCGCCACCCGGGTCAGGTCCCGGAAGCTCCCGGCGGAAAAGCCGTGGCGCTTCTTCGCGGTGCCGCTGCGGATAAACGCGTTGGCTGCCAGGTGGGTCAAATGCGAGGTATAGGCGATCACCTCGTCGTGCTCCCGCGCGGTGGTAAGCTTGATGCTCCCGAAGCCCAGGGAGAGGAAGAACGGGCGCAGCTCCTCCAGCGCGGCGGGATCCGCGCCGTCCTCGCATAGGACCATGGTGGCATTTTCAAAGAGAGCCCCGGTGGAATTGGCGAAGCCCGAGCGCTCGACCCCGGCCATGGGGTGCCCGCCCACAAAGCGCAGGCCATGCGCCCGCGCAAGGGACGGCAGCATTTCGCAAATTCTCGTCTTGACGCCCACGCAATCCACAATGATGGCCCCGGCGCGCATGTGCGCGAAATTTTTTTCGCACCAGGTGATGACGGCGTCCGGGTAGAGGGCGGCGATGATAATATCGCACTGCGCCAGAGCGGCCTGCGACAGTTCGCCGTCGATAGCGCCCTGCTCCAGCGCCTGGTCGATGACATCCCCGCGGATATCGCAGCCCAGAACGCGGCAGTCTGTTTTCGTTTTGATCGCCTTCGCCAGCGATCCGCCGATCAGGCCGAGCCCCGCGATGCCGATGGTTTGGTTCATGCGGCCAGCCCCTTCCGCAGTGTGTCCACCCTCGCGTTCAGCCTTTGGAAGGCCTCCGGCGTGATGGACTGCTGCCCGTCGCACCAGGCGGCGGCGGGGTTGTTGTGCACCTCGATGATCAGGCCGTCCGCGCCCGCCGCCGCCGCAGCCAGGGACATGGCCTCCACATATTTCGCGTAGCCCGTGGCGTGGGAGGGATCGACGATGATGGGCAGGTGCGAAAGCTCCTTGACCACAGGGATGGCCGAGAGATCCAGAGTATTGCGGGTGGCCGTCTCGAAGGTGCGGATGCCCCGCTCGCAGAGGATCACGGCGCTGTTGCCCCCGGCCATGATGTACTCCGCGCTCATCAGCCATTCCTCGACGGTGTTGGCCAGGCCCCGCTTGAGCAGGATGGGTTTTTTCGCCCTCCCCAGCTCCTTGAGCAGCTGGAAATTCTGCATGTTGCGCGCGCCCACCTGGATGACATCCACCTCATCGAACATGGGCAGCTGCGAGAGGTCCATGACCTCCGTGACGATGGGCAGCCCGGTTTCCGCCTTGGCCTTCAGCAGCAGATCGATGCCGCTGCCACCCAGGCCCTGGAAGGAATAGGGGGAGGAACGCGGCTTGAACGCGCCGCCCCGGAGCATCCGCGCGCCTCCCGCCTTGACCGCTTGGGCGATTCCGCAGATTTGTTCCTCCGTTTCCACCGAGCAGGGGCCCGCGACGGCGCAGAAATACCCGCCCCCGAGCCTGACGCCCCCGATTTCCACGACGGTATCCATGGGATGGAATTTGCGGTTCGCCGCCTTGTAGGGCTCCTGCACGCGCTTGACGGTCTCCACGATGGGCATCGCCCCCAGCCGGTCGATATCCACCGCCGAGGTGTCGCCCACCAGCCCGATGATCGTGGTGTGCTCGCCGGTGCTTTCGTGCAGCGTGAGATCCATGCTCCGCAGCCAGGCGGCCAGGCGCTCGTATTGTTCCCTGTCCGGGTTCTGCTTTAACACGATGATCATGACATGTCTCCTATATTGAAAAATAAAAAACCGCCGGTGTTTCCTCTCGCAAACAACTGGCGTTTCCTTCGCTTATACCGGGGAGGCTGAAGCGCTATCGTTGCATGGAGGGGACAGCCCTATTATAATAGCTAATAAAGCAATAATACCATGCGTAATAAGCGGTGCGGCGCATCGGCTTCCTCCCTGAAAAGAATCTGGTGGTTTAACCCAGTATAACACGTCCGGGGACGGTTGTCAAGGGCTGCGCAGAGTTTTTTGTCATAGAAAATGATTGTGTGCACGCCGGAATTGTGCTATACTGGATCGGATAAAACCGCCATAACAGGGAGGCCCCCATGCCGAGAGAACTCACGCCCGCCGGGTTGGCCGAGCGCAGCCTGCAAAAACGGTATGTCAAGGAAATCTGGAACCCCTTCGTCGGCGCAGTGAAACGCTATGAACTGATTCAAGAGGGGGACTGCGTCGCGGCCTGTATCTCGGGAGGGAAGGACTCCTTCCTAACGGCCAAGCTGCTGCAGATGCTCCGGCGGCACAGCGACGTGCCCTTCGAGCTGAAATTTTTGTGCATGGATCCGGGTTACAGCCCCGAAAACCGGCGGCAGATTTTAGAAAACGCGGAAGTCCTGGAAATCCCCCTCGAAATCTTCGACGCGAATATCTTTGATTATGTGGCCAAGCAGGACGGCTCTCCCTGTTATTTGTGCGCGCGCATGCGGCGCGGACACCTCTATAAGCAGGCGCAGGCCCAGGGCTGCAACAAGATCGCCCTGGGGCACCACTTCAACGACGTCATCGAGACCACCCTGATGAGCATGCTTTATGGCACCCAGCTGCAGACCATGCCGCCCAAGCTGCACAGCCAGAACTTCCCTGGCATGCAGCTCATCCGCCCGCTGTACTGCGTGCATGAGGAGGACATCCTCGCCTGGAAGCGCCGCACCGGCCTGGAATTCCTCCCCTGCGCCTGCCGCCTGGCCGAGCAGCGCGCGCCGGGCATTGGCGGCAAGCGGCAGGAGGTCAAGCAGCTGATCGCCCTGCTGAAGCAAACGCACCCCGACGTGGAAAAATGCATTTTTCGCAGCACCCACAACGTGAAGCTGGACACCATGGCCGGCTATACGCATCATGGGGAGGCGCACAGTTTCCTGGACGATTTTTAAACATTTTGCAATCGAGATAAGCGCGCGGAGGAAAGATCCGCGCGCTTTTTTTACAGAAATTGTCGCAGCTTACAAAATAAGGGGAGATGGCCGGGAATTAATGATAAAAAAAGTGCCAAAAATTGCTTGACAAAGCCCTGCTTATGTGCTAATATTTTCCGCCAAAACGAAAAGAAACCTTGTTCTTTGATTTACCTTAACGCGCTTTATTAGTATAATATGGTAAATTTTAGTGTGGTATGGGAAAATATAGAAATTATAGCGACAATACTTACAAAACGTCCCATTATTTTATGGCAGTATTTTCCGTACGCGATTGAGCAAACTTTAGCTTGCTGTATTATAGCGATAAAATGGAAGGCGGTGAGCCGATGGCCTATGAGATGCCTGCCGGACTGGGAGCTTACGGCGGCGGGGACGGGCAGGCGCAGCAGTACGGCTGGAATGCCTATGCATATCCGCAGCAGGGCTGGCCTGCGGCGGACACGCAGCAGTGGTACGGGTATGCCTGGCCCCAGCAAGCGTATGACCCGCAGCAGGTCTGGCCGCAGAGCTGGGCCTGGCCGCAGCAATCATACGGATACGCGGGGTATGCGAACTATGACTGCCAGAATAACGGGGCGGCCGCGGCCTTTGCGCAGAAGGAGGAAGACGACGAGCTGCCGGTTTTGCCGCCCCTGATTGAGCGGGAGGCGCAGCCCGCGCAGTCAAAGGCAAACCCAATGGTGGCCGCGAAGCGTGAAAAACCCCGCAGCAGGACGATGCAGATCCTGACGGACGCCGTGTTTTGGCTGGTGTGCGTCTCGCTGGTAGCGGGCTCGATTGCCTTCGCCCTGAGCAATAACCCCAAAAAGAACTACTTCGGCTACCGGGGCTATTCCGTCACCACCAATTCCATGGCCCCCAGGGCCGACGGCTCCACCCCCGGCGGCCTGGGCGCGGCCGGCGGATTCCGCCAGGGGGATATGGTCTTCGTGCGCATGGCCCCCGCCTCCGGCATCAAAGCGGGAGATATTATCACCTTCAACCCGAATTCCCGGGACGACACCGGCACGGCCTACCTGACCCACAGGGTGGTGCGGGTGTTAAACGAGCTGGGCGGCGAAGAGGGACTCTGGTTCGTCACCAAGGGCGACGCCAACCCCAGCGAGGACCCCCCCATCTCGGAGCGCATGTACATCGGCAAGGTGGTGTTCCATGTGCCCAAGGTGGGCGTGGCGGTCACCGCTGTGCGCAATAACTTCCCCCTGGCCCTGACGATGCTGATTTGCTTCTTTCTGTGCATCTTCCTGCTGCGCTGGTTCTTCAGCAAGCCGGACCCCGAGGCCTATCAGGAATCAGTGATGAGGAAACAGGAGAGAGGGAAGAAAGCGCCCGCTGCGCGGCCCTCCGCGCCCCTGATTCCCGCCTCCTGATCCTGACTCCCCAATTGGGCATTTTCTGCCGCCCGGAAACGGCAGTTGTGCATAAAGACCATTACAAATGGAGAAAAAGGAGAGTGTCATCATGCGCAAACACAAGTCCCTCATCCTGGCGATGGCCATTATCCTCGCCATCGCGACCATCGCCAGCGCAAGCACCTTCGCGTGGTTCACGGCGTCCGATACCGCGGTGAACAAACTATCCAACAAGCAATACGGCAACGACAGCGTGAAGATCTGGGAGGTCTTCGACCCGGATACCCCCCTCGAGCCCGGCGTGAAGGTCCGCAAGGACGTGGGCGCCATCAACACGGGCGACGTCCCGGCCGTGGTGCGCATTTCCTTCGCGGAAGTGCTGGAAAAGATCAACGACGCCGCCGGGCAGTACCCCGCCATCAAGACCGCGAAGTGGACCGACGCGGGCCTGAGCGCCACCCCGAAGAACGTGCCCGCCCTGTTCAACGGCTCGTCCTTCGAGAGCGACGCCACCTGGATTACCCTGACCGCCGCGAACTTCGGCACCTACTTCACCGGCACCGCGCCCTCCTTCCCCGCCGACATCGTCATCAAGTTCAAGGAGACCACGGTGACGGAGTCCACCGGCCTGGTGCGCAAGTATTACAACTTCGCGTACTACAGCATCGCGCTCACCTCCGCCGACGCGGACTACAACGGCAAGTACCAGAAGGTGCAGCCCATCGGCTGGAGCTTCAACAACGCGGCGCGCACCCTCACCTGGACCGGCTGGGAGTATGTGACCTTCAATATGCTCAATAGCAACGTGAAGTGGGGCGCCCTGACCCATCCCACCGTGCAGCCCGAGAGCGTCTTCCTGCAGAACCAGCCAGCCAACGCGGACTTCATCGCCGGCGCGGCCCCCGCGCCGCCCCTGCGCACTGCTTCCCGCCTGGATCTGGTCAACAAGTATATCGAGCTGTTCTTCACCGCCGCTGTAAAGACCGACCTGAGCACCTGCGTCCTGGGCGACTGGTGGTACAACGCCAATGACGGCTACTTCTACTACATCGGCCTGCTGGCCCCCGCAGCGACCACCAACATGCTGCTGAGCAACGTGGCCATGAGCGCCGCCGCCAGCAATATCGAGGGCAACGACTACAGCGGCCTGCACTACGACCTGATCGTGAAGATGAACGCCATCCAGGGCGTCGACCTGGCGCTGACCAGCGCCACCGGCTGGAACATGGCTGCCGCCGACGCCGCAGCCCTCATCGCCAGGTTCGCGGCCGTTGGCACCCCGCTGGCCGCCGGCACGCCCTGAACCCCCTGAGCTTTAGCAATCCCTGGCGGCGCGCCGCCCCGGTTCCGGTACAGCCGGGCGGCGCGCCATGGAAGCCCCAATGGAAAGTAGGGAGATTCTATGTTCAAAAAACTGCGAACTGCTTTCTGCCTCTGTTCGATGATCGCCGTGTTTTCCGGAACGGCGTTCATCGGCGCGGGGGCGGCGGAGCAGGGCAATGCAGCCCAGCGCAGTCTCCCGGACAGTTTTTTGATCGGCGACACCGACGGCATCCAGGTCAGCAGGGACGGCACCTATTGCATCCTTGCGGAGGATCTGGAGCCCGGGGACGTGGTCAAAAAGCGGCTAATCATTCAGAACCTGGACCAGGGCAGGCCCGAAAGCGTGCTGCCCTATGCCCTTTCCATGCTTGCGCAGCCCCTGGAGGAAACCGGGCCGGTGAAGTTGCTGGACGTGGTGCAGCTGGAACTGAAGCTGGACGGCGCGGTGATCTACAGCGGCCCCTGCCGGGGCGGCGGCACGGCGCAGACGCCCCTGCACCTGGGCGTATACGGGCAGGGGGACCGGCGGGACATGGAAATCACCCTGACCGTGGACGAGGACATGCCCATGGCGCTGACCGGGGAGCAGCAGAGCGTAGCTACCTTCGCATGGCATTTTTACGCCGTGCGGGCCCAGGAGCCGGAGACGACGACAAGCCCGCCGACAACGATCCCGCCGGGGACGCATGCGCTGACGACGGCCCCGCCGGGCGAGCCGACGACCTACTGGCCCGGGACGACGCACCTGCCGGGGAAGAGCGACCCGTTCCAGCCGCCGAAAACCGGCGACCTCATCAGGGCCTACGCGCCCTACGAAATGCTGGCTGTTGGCATGCTGCTGTTTTGCTTCGTGCTGGTTTTATCGAGAAAAAAGCGCGAGCGCGACGCCTACGACGCCTGGCTGTTGAACGAGGCATTGGATGAAGCGCATAGGTAATGCCTGCGGGGAAGGGAGGGCCGTCCCCGCAGGCCCAGACCTGAAAATAGCAAGATTTCGCCCTTTTTGTTTGATAGATTTGGAGGGGCAGGCTGATGAAGCGAGAAAAGAGAACCTTTGCCGACGATTGGCGGCAGCGCCTGCGGATGCTCAAGCCGCTGGTGCTGATTTTCTGCGCGGTGCTGGCAGTCTTCATAACCCTGGGCAGCACGATGGCCTGGTTCACCGCCGGCGACACGATGCGCAACCCCATCAGAACGCCGCTGCGGGGCTTCCTCATCGAACTGGTAGACATCTTCACCAAGCCGGAGCACTTCCTGATCGGGGAGCGCATCCCCAAGGTGGTGGGCGCGGTGAATAAGGATACGAAGCCCGGCTTCGTGCGTATCCTGGTGCTGCCTGTGTTCATGACGCCGGACGGCGCCCTATTGCCGGGGGAATTCGGCGTGCATGCGGACGCGGACTGGAACCTGACCGACTGGAGATCCGGCGGGGACGGGTATTACTACTACCTGCACCGCCTGGAAGGAGGGCAAAACACCGACACGATGAGCCCGAAACGCAATCTGTTCACCGAGGTATGGGTGCTGCCGGGCCTGTCCGCGGAATACAAAAACGCCTCGCTGCGTATTGAAGTGAAGCTGGAAGCCGTTGGGATCGAAAAATGGGAATACCGGCTGGGCTGGTGGGGCAGCACGGCGGCGCCGGCGGGCCCGCAGCTGGCGGTGATCGACGCGGCGCTTTCAGTCCTGGCAGTCTGATGCCGCTTCCCGGTTATGAAGCGGTGTGACCCGGTGAAGGGAGAGAGAGAAGATTGAGATGAGGATGAAGACACCAAAATATAAAAGGATCGCTTTGCGAGCCTCCGTATTGCTGCTGTGCCTGGCCCTCTTGGCGGGGGCTGCGGCGCTGGGGTTGCGCCGGACCATGGCCGCCCCGGTCGCGGCCGCGAACGCCCCCTCGCAATTCCCGGACAGCGGCCCGGCGCGCCTGCGCCTGAACGCGGAGCAGGTCAACTGGACATTTTTGCAGGACCACCCCGGCTACGACCCCGCTTACACAGAGCACGCCACCGCCGCGCCCCCCTACATGAACAGCGCGGAGGCCGCCGTGCTGGCCTGCGGCGCGGGCAGTTCCGGCTATTACAACGGCAGCGCAACCCCCCGTCATGTCACCCTTCAGGGGGGCACGCTGCGCTTTTTGGGCTACGCGGCCGCGCCCCATGTGGACATGGCCTACACCACCGCCTACGAATCGGGCTTCAGCAGCGCCTCCTTCGCGCTGATCCCTGGGGATATGTACTTCCACGCTTTCAGCGAGAGCGCCTTTCTGTGGGGCGGCAGCTTTGACGGGCCGTATTATACCGGCTGTGCCCTGGTCCTGCGGTGCGGCAGCCTGGAAGGGCGGCACAACGAGGGAGAGGCCAGCCTGCTGCTGGTCTGGTGCGACCGTGCGCTGATCCCCGAAAGCGGCTATGTGCCCGCTGCGAACCGCACCCTGATCAAAACCCTGCGCACGGGCATCCGCAACACAGGCAGGCGGATCGATGTGACGATACTGCGCAGCACGGCCAAGGGGGCCTTCCAGCTGCTGCTGGACGGCGAAACGGTTGCCGAGATCGATAAGCCGGAAAGCGACGGCGGGGGGTTTGGCTTTTTCACAGCCTATGAGGCCCACAGCTGCGCGATCCTGACGGCGGTGACCTGGTCGGATATCCGGATCACGGCGGAGGGCCGGCGCGCGCCCGCGCGGTGCGAAGTGAAATTCCTGGACGAGGCGACCCGCGCGGAGATCGCGCCCGCGCAGCGCCTGAGCGGCTATGTAGGGGACCGCTTTAATGTGACACCGCCCGCCATAGAGAACTATACATACGCGAGGGCAAGCCGGGGCGCGCTGGAAGGGTTGACGTATCAAGCCGCGGCTTTCGATGCGGCATGCAACGAGGTGACCCTGTATTACAGGCAGGCGGCGGAGCTGGCGGCGAC
>Ga0123353_10019429_pt1 | contig 10096 bp, 14 predicted proteins | sample TergutLab28metaG_3_FD_92763 | JGI IMG/M metagenome (GOLD analysis project Ga0123353, IMG submission 92763) | Labiotermes labralis P3 segment gut microbial communities from Petit-Saut dam, French Guiana - Lab288 P3 | ecosystem: Host-associated > Arthropoda: Insects > Digestive system > Gut ...
AAGATTTTTTTCGTCCCGCAAGGAAAAAAGCGCAGGAATAATTTGTTTATTACGAGCATTTATAGACCGCGCACGGTCTGTGTTTGACGCAGCGGAACGGAAAAAAGATCGCTTACGCCGTTCGCGATTAATTCCCGAGGAAGTCTAATATACGCATACGCCTTGGTGAAAAACGCCAGTATAAAAACAGAGGACAACAGCTCTCTGGTATAATCAACGGTAAAAAATGTCGCCGGGGTTTCAATCGTCCACAGCACAAACCCGGACAGCGCGGTGAAAAGTATCTGCAAAACGCCGATCAGAAGCGGGTCCTCCCGCTTGGTGAAACGGTCGGCCAAAATGGTGTACAGCGCGCAGGCGAGGCAGCACAGCAGCATATAAAGCGTACCTGCATTCAGGAAAGCGGACAGTGAAAAGCGGTTGGTCAGGCAAAGACCCAGCACGATGATCAGGGCCCCGAACATATTGCTCCGGGTGGGTTTTTTACGGAACAGCAGCAGGAGCAGCGGCACGGCCAGAATCGTAAGGGCGGCCAGGAAGCTGGCGTTGGATGCGGGGAGCAAGGCCACCCCCTGTTTTTCGGCAAGCAGCGTCACGGTCAGGAGCAGTGACAGGATAAGTGAGCGTTTGACTGTGCTGAATTTAACTTCTTTGAGCTTCTTCCAGAAAACAACCACCAAAATGACGGCGGCGATGCCCGTCGTCAGGGTCAGGTAGGCAAATGAGGATAGCTCAGCCGGTAAGCTTTTGATGAATATGTAGGCCGATGCCCAGCATAACGTAATGGAAAAGAGAAGGATATTATTTTCTGTTTTGGTCATTCCCGTTGCTCCTTTTTTGGGGAGAGCCTTTACGGGGCAGTGACGGTACTGGGTCGTCCATACAGGCCCGGTACCGCCGCCGCCTCGTGCGCTGAAGGATGTTTTTAACTCATTAACCTATAATATTGTGGTCTAAATCCATATGACCGATGACCTTTTTGCATGCCATGCAGGTGACGTTGTGATAATAATTTTTGGGGGATATGGATGTGTCGTAGCGCAGCGACGCGTACAGGGAATACCGCCCTTCGGCGGTCGCGCCGCAATAGGGCAGGGACCCCCCACCTCATAACCCATATGCAGATAAAACGCTTCCGACTCCCATTTTTTTGGCGGAGCCATCCCGTCAAACATCCCGCCGCCGGCCGCCGCGGCAATCTCCTCCTCGTTCAGCTCCACGCCATTGACTTTTTCCGATGGGTTCTGATTGCTTGCTGACATGATTGTGCCCTCCTTGTTATGTTGATTTGATATGCCTGTTCACAAAACGCTGACCTTCCCGTTTTCGTCCAGTTCCTTTACCTCCCATCCGCAGGAGAAGCATTTGACGGTCCGGTAGATCGTTTTATGGTAGCTGTCGGTGGAAATATAATCGCAAAACATCGAGTACCGCCCGTTTTTTTTCGCGCCGCAGAACGGACAGGGGAACGGGACAGACTGAACAGCATGGAGCCGATGGCGGTTCCCAGCAGCAGAAAGCCCAGCGACAGAATATTGCTCTTGATGCCCGAAGGGATGACCGTGCCATATAACTGCGCGTTCACATAGGGGGCGGCAAGCCCCAAAAGCGATACAATCAGGCTGATTGCCAAGACGTAGAGGACGCGTTTTGAATCATAAACCGCGCAAGGTCGATGATACGCAGCTTTTGGAGCGGGAAGGGCTTATAGAAGCAGAACGCGTCCCCGAGCATCATCTCGTCGCCGGTTTTACGGATGTTGTTCATCACCTTTTCCTCTGTTTTCGCGTCCAACGCGCTGGTCGCCTCATCCAATATGGCGATGGTCGGCTCCTGCGCCAGAGCCCGGGCAATCTCCAGACGCTGCCGCTGCCCGCCGGAGAAATTTTTGCCGTTTTCGGCCACCGTCTGCTTATAGCCGCCGGGTCTTGTTACGATGGTTTGGTGTATATCCGCGTCCCGCGCCGCCAGAATAACGGCAAAGTCCTCGATGGACGGGTCCCACATGCGGATGTTCTCCTCCACCGTGTCCTCGAACAGCGTAATCTCCTGGTCCACCATCGAAACCGAGCTGCGGAACGCGTATTCGTCAATGTTTTCCCGCTTTTTGCCGTCAAATAAAATCTCGCCCTCCCACGGCTGATACAGCCCGGTGATCAGCTTAGCAAGGGTGGACTTGCCGGAACCTGACGCGCCGACGATGGCGACGGATTTCCCCGGCTGCAAATCCAGCGAAAAATCCGTGATAAGCGGCGGGGAAAGCTTGTTGTAGCCAAAGGTGAGCTTGTCTATTTTCAGCGCGCCCGAGAGCTTGCCGGATATGTCACCGGAGCATGCCGGTTCGGGCTTGTAGTTCATCACATCCTCGATCCGCTCCATGCTGGTCCGCATGGCCGTGAAGCTCTGCGCCGCCCCCGAAAGCTGGCCCACAGGCGCGAGAAACGATCCGAGAAACCCCTGGAACGCCGCCACCGTGCCGATAGTCATCTCGCCGTCCATGATGAACATGACGCCGGTCATCATGACGACCAGGTTCAAAACCTGGCTGACAGCCGACGGGATCAGCCCGAAATACAGGGAAAACCGCTGGCTTGCCATGCCCGCGTTGTGCTGCTTTGTCAGGTATCCGGCGAAGCGCTCGAAGATGCCGCCCTCCGCGCCGGAGGCTTTTATCGTCTCGATCATGTCGATGCTCGACAGCGTAAGCGCGCTTACATTGCCGCCCGAGGATTGCGACACGCGGGCAAATGACACGCTTTTCTTAGCCATATACTGGGAAAACACCATGTTCAGCGCCGCCGTCGTAATACCGATAGCCGTGAGTATCGGATTATATTGCAGCAGCATGATAAAATAGAAAGATCATCAGACCCAGGTTCATCAAAATGGGCGAAAGCTGTGAGATCAGCATACTGGCGATACCCTCGTTGGAGCCTTGCCGCATAAGGATATCCCCCGCGTACCGCTGCGAGAAGAATTCCATCGGCAGCCGCAGCACATGCCATAAAAATTCCGCATTGGCGGTGATGGCAAACCGTCCCTCCATCCGCAGCCGGTAGACGGCGTTTATGACCGCCATGATTACCCGGACCAGCAGCGCGGCGCACATGGCGGCAATAAAGGGAATCAGCCACGAGCGCGCCGCCCCTCCGAGTATGTCGTCCATGAATATCCTTGCGAATACAGGATTGAGAATGTCGATCAGCAAGCCGAACATACCCATCAGCAACACGAAAACGAACACAGGCACCGTGCCTTTTAAGCGGGACAGCGCGAAGTTCAGAACACTTCTCGGCCTGCCCTCCGGCACAAAATCCGGCGCCGTCTCAAAGACTATAACGATACCTGTGAAGGATTTATCGAATTCCCGGGCAGAGATCTCGGTCGTGCCGCGCCCGGGGTCATTGATAACGGCGCGGTTTTTCTTAAAGCCGTTCAGAACGACAAAGCGGTTAAAATTCCAATGTGTGATAGCGGGGCATTTTATCTTGCGCAGCTCCGCAGGCTCCATGCGATAGGCTGTGGGCTTCAGGCCGTAGGCTATCGACGCGCGGTAGATATTACGGGCGTTGCAGCCGTCGCGGGATACCCCCGCAGTCGGCGCGCACCTGCTCCAAGGGGATCCATTTTTTATAGTAAGCCAGCACCATGCACAGAGAGGCCGCGCCGCATTCCAGCGCTTCCATCTGCATGATAAACGGCACCCTTTCAACTTTGCGTTTTGGCAACCATACCCCTCCATTCTACCGGAATATCAGCTCGTAAGGCCTGCGTTCGGATGTGATCACCGTCAGATCGCAGGTCGCGCCGACAGTCAGGCTGATTGACACCCCTTTGGACGCCGACCATCGGAAGGTCCCGTCATCGTGGGTATCCAGTTCGACGATCACTTCAATCAGGTTGCCGGAGGGCAGGGACAGATACCGCACATCATCTCCAAGCTCGGCCGGCAATGCTTCCGCCGTGACGGGGATACAACCTATACGCTGATCCGTACTGCTCACGGGGCGCATAACCCGGCGAGAGCGGACGCTCATGCCCTCCTCCAATGGTTTTGCATAGTCAATGGGAAGATAGCAATACACAGCCATCGTCCCGTTCCCCGGCACCAAAACCGTGCCTTTCATATCGGCGGTTTCGGGTATAGTCCCGGTGACGCCCCAGATAAAGAAGGCGACAAACACCGCCGCCAATCCACCCAGCATAAACCACATGCCGGACCCTGCCACTTTCATGCGCTCATTGAGCTGCTCCGGAGACGATATGCGATCCAGCGCGCTATATTGCCTCCCTGAACCGCCGCAGCGCGTACCACTTGTTTGCGCACAGCATACAGTCCATCGTTTGACAGTTTCTTTAAACTTATCTTTTTTACCTCTTAATAAGTATACCATGTTGTATTCACTGTGTCTACTGTTTTCATTCGGTGTAATAAAAGGTATAAAAAAATAAAAATTTGGAAAGAAGCTCTTGCCAACCCGCAGGATCTATGCTATACTATATCAGCGGGCGGATACGATCAGTCAATACACGCAATTGACACGCGGACGAAAAAGATCGTTGCCGAATGAATAGACAGTCGTATGTGTCCGCTGAAATGTGCCTTGCCGGGCAATGAAATTAAAACAACCACAGTTACCAGACACGGAGAAGTACTCAAGTTGGTGACGAGGCGCCCCTGCTAAGGGCGTAGGTCGGGTAACCGGCGCGGGAGTTCGAGTCTCCCCTTCTCCGCTTGCAGTAATTTTTAATTACTGCTTGAAAGCCAGTGATACCAACGTGTCGCTGGCCTTTTTGTATGCCGAAAAAGGCGTTTTACCCCTTACAGGATTTTTTTCCTATAAAAAACCCCCTGCCAGCTCGGCGGGGGCTTTGTCTATTTTGCGTGAGCCTTGATAAACGCCTCCATCCGTCCGGCGCTGTCGCGGCGCATTTGGTCGGTGACATACATATAAGTGTCCAGCGTAAACGAGGCCGCGTGGTGACCGAGGTTTTCCTGCACCGTCTTTATATCGTCCCCGGCTTGCAAGGCGTTGACCGCGTAGCTGTGCCGCAGGTCGTGGAACCGCAGCGACGGCAGCCCCAGCGGGGCGACAATGGATTTATAATGCTTGTACACGTTGATATGCCGCAGGTGTTCGCCCAGGGCGTTGGCAAACACAAGGCCCCACTCATTCCGCCATGCGCCGCCCGCTCGCAGCCGCTGCTGTGCTTGCTGTGTGCGGTGGGATTGAAGCCGCTCCATGACCGCCGGGGCCGGGGTGACCGTGCAGGGCTTGTCATTTTTCAATGTCTGCAAGTTGTACCCGACACCGGGCGCTTTGCTGCGGATGAGCTGCTGGCGCACCAAAATGGTGCCGCGCTCAAAATCCACGCAGTCCCATGCAAGCCCCAGCACTTCGCTCTCACGCATACTGGTGAACAGGGTAGCCATGCCGTGGAACAGATGATCCGTCCCGCCGTGTACGCCTTTGAAAAGCCCCTGCACGGCCTTCCCGGCTTCCATCAACGGGGCGATCATCCCGGCCAGCGGGCGTGGAATGTATCCCATCCGATAGCTGCCCTTGCCCTCTACGGTGGCGATAACGGCGACGGCGTTCCGGTCGTGCCGGTTGTCCCGCTCCCGGGCAAGGTGGATAGAGATTTGCTCCCGGTCGTACCGGGTGAGGTGTTCGATCGCCCGCTGGCGGTTGCCCTGGGTGACGCCGGCGACTTTCGTCTCAACTAAAGGCATCTTCACCAGCACCCACGCTTTAATCATGGCGGAAGCTCTGCCGATCCCGCTCCCGGTCAAACGGTTGGCGATAGTCATCACTTTGCTGTGCTATAACTTTTTCATGGTGTGCGCTCCTTTCGGTGGGTTGGCTCAACATCTGAGGACAGTATACACTAATTTCAAGTGTATGTAAATTGACAACGCACACAATATTCAAGTGTATAATTTGGTCATTTTATACACTTGACATAAGTGTATATGTATGTTATATTGTGATTGTGAAAGAATACGCGCTAAAACATGAGGCCCGATTAAAAAAGGACGGTGATTCAATGTCGATCATCTATAAAGTGAATATTATAGATAAGTTAAAGAGCGCTGGTTATTCAACTTATCGTATTCGTAAAGAAAAAATATTTGGAGAAGCTACTTTGCAAAAGATAAGAAATGGAGAACCCGTATCGTGGGAAAATATTTCAGCGATCTGCGCCCTGCTCGACTGCCAGCCCGGCGACATCATGGAATATGTGGAGGATGAACAATGAAAACTTACACCATCATCGCCGGTGTAAATGGCGCGGGGAAATCCAGCCTGACCGGCGCGCTAAAAGCGCAGGAGAATCTAGGCAGGGTGATTGACGTAGATAAACTCGCCCATGAAAACAAGCTGTCGCCGATAGAGGCCGGTAAACGTGCCGTGTCGCTTATAAATGACAGCTTGATGTCGGATATATCCTTTACACAGGAAACCACCTTATCGGGGGTTAAAACGCTCAATACAGTGCGGGAAGCGCGGGACAGGGGTTATGCTATCCGCTTGTTTTATGTGGGTATAGACACCCCGGAGGAGAGCATTAAGCGCATTGCCAACCGGGTACAAAAGGGCGGACATAATATCGCTTCAGACGATGTGGCCCGCCGGTTTCAGAACCGTTTTGATTCGCTTATCAAGATTTTGCCTTACTGCGACGAAGTGACATTTTTTGATAATGACAACGGATTCGTTGAGGTGGCGGAATTTAAAAACGGGGAGCTGATAGTAAAGGGAACGCAGCCGCCGGGCTGGATATGTGAGTTGCGGGAGAAGCTGCTGTTAATGTGAACAACACCGGGGAAGAAATATAAAACCCGCTCAACGGCATTATCTCTGTCCCGGAGGAGTTGATCCGGGACTTCACGCGGCAGCTTGTAGATTTTTACGAATCGGGGGATGCGGAGCCTATCATGCAGTTTGTGTATGAGCATTGTATCGATGGGATGGCGTTTACGAATTGAAACCCGCTCAGAAGTGGAGCGGGACAGAGAATACGTGCCCAATAAAAAGCGCTTGACAATATACGATTGAATAGTATATAATGACAGCAGAGAGGGATAATAGATGAAGCGCGAATTTATCCGAACCGCTGTTTTTGAAGAAGACTGGAAGCACTGCGGGTTGAACGACGATGATCTGCGGGAGTTGGAGCGCATACTGCTTGATAACCCGCAGTCCGGTGATGTTATCCCGCATTTATCCGGCGGGCGCAAGCTATGTTTTGCCGCGAGCGGGCGCGGAAAATCCGGCGGCGCACGAGTTGTCTATGTCGATGTGGTTATCCGTGAGCATATTTATCTATTGCTGGCATATCCGAAAAATGTGCAAGCCGATTTGACGCCGGAACAGAGAACGTCGTTAAGCAGGGTTATAAACGCCTTAAAGGAGGGTTGACCGATGGCAGAGTATAATTACTATGAACGGCTCAAAGAGAGCCTTGAACAAGCCGTTGCTTATAAGAACGGCGATAAAAGCAAGGCACGGTCGGTGGTGCGGGAGCTGCCGGTACCGGAATATAACGCCACCGATATAGCCCGGGTGCGTTCTTCCCTGCGGTTGTCGCAGCGCGGGTTTGCCACAGTGTTAGGCGTTTCGCCGCGCACGGTCGAAGCATGGGAGATAGGCCGGAATATCCCATGCGGTTCCGCGCGGAATTTGCTCTATTTGATTGAGCGGGACCATTCGCTGGCAGACAAGCTGATTGCCAAATAAAATTGATTCTGCTCCATAGCGGGCCAGGGAAAAGACCGGACGTAATGTCAGGTCTTTTTTCTTTCCGCGTATCTAAAGGCCGCAAGACAGTCATACAGGCAGAGGCACAAGGGGAAAGCGCAAACGGATATGTCACAAAAGCCGTAGACGAGCGTATAGAGCGTTCCAAAATCAACACGCCTGCGACAGGAGATTGAGACTCCTGTCGATCACAGGGTACATAGAGCGTTAAAAAGTCCGTTTGGGCAATGTCAATCACGATATCGCAATATTGGACACCGCGATATATTTTATTTTGGAAAACAAACTACTTTTCATTTGCGTGATTAGCAAATGAAAGGCCAATTGCAAGGCCGGAGCCTTACAAGTATATTTTAGAAGGAATATTTACGCACTTATAAAAATAGCGATTAGATCTTGACAAGGAAAATAAGACAAGCTATAATACATTATAGACTTTAAAGGGGTATTTTTATAGAACCCCTTGTTCCAATATCGTGCTTGCGTAATTGTTCTTTGAAGGACATGCTTAAAGTGATGTGCATAAAAAAATAGGCGCGACATGCGGAAGCGATGGCTTGTCGATAAATATTTACCTTTAATCGATAAATCAGCTTCTTCAGAGAGCGAATTTTATTCAACTCATAACCGGTCGGTCCCGGGTTCGAGTCCCTGAAGGCCCACTTGAAAGATTAGAGAGAGTAGGACAAGCTGTTGCAAGAGAACGGTTTGTCCTCTTTTCTTGTCTATAATTGAACCATGTCGAGTGATGAAGTTCTTTATATAGTCATCCCCTTTCCTGCACTATAACCCGCACCGTATCGCCGGGTTGCTTGCCGATTTTCGCCCGGATTTCCTTGAGAACGCCGATGATATAGCAAACCGACCCGTCCAGGTTCTTCACGCCCATATTGACAATACTGCCGTCATAGGGTTCGCCGTCGAAAGTGGCGTGGACTTTGACTCGTCCTTTGCCGAATTCCTCACGGATATCATACGGGAACGCGACATACGCGCCGCCTTTATCGGCGGGTTGGATGACAGCTTCGTATTCATAGATTTTTCGGTTCATTTTTTCATTCCTTATCCGATATTTCCGGCGCGAACATTTTTCAAATGTTTTTTTGCAATTTCGCAAAGCCTGTATATTGTTTCCCTTGCCGATTACCTCATTTATAAGAGAATGAATTTCGTCCATACCTCCATTTTTTATTATTTGTTTCTATACCTTTACAAGCCGCGCAAAGCTTCTGTCATAGGAAGCCTCGGCTTTGCAAAACTCGATTTGACTCTGAACGGAAATGCTGTCCGCTTTATCAGCCGATTGCCTTGCATATATAGTCATCCCACCCGAAAACCGCCCCAATCTTAACGGTCTTTTTCCGTCTGATTTCGTTCCCCGCGCGTCGCGGATAGGTTATCCTCCTTGCCGGGCGAAAGCCCGCCTGGGTCGTCTGCCTTGTCAGGCGAAAAAATCCTCGTTAATCTTGGGGCATTTTTCGGGTGGAATGACTATACATCCTCCTGCAACAGGAGAGTCAAGAGGTTTTTCAAATCTTTCCGAAAATTTTTATTTCAACCCGAATTCGATCTTTTTTGGTTTTACCCGCGATTGCCGTTATTTCGGCTTTACCCTTGCCTCTAACAGTGATTTTATCGCCTTTCTCTATGGTTTTGTCGGGCTTCAGGCATTCGGTGGAATTGAGCAATATCCTGCCTTTTTTAATCAGCTCGGCGCTGTCGGAGCGAGACAATTTGAATATCGTCCCGGCGATTGCGTCCAGCCGCATGGAAGGAACGGTCGTCGTTATTATTGTAAAATCATTCGCGCCGGTGATTATTTTATCGCCCCGGATGTAGTTGAGTGACAACTGCTTCCTGCCCGCTTTTTTATATTCAAACATCAAAAATTCCGCGATTTCGGTCAATACAACGATGTCCGCCCCGCCCTCGTGGACGAAAATATCGCCGATGCAGTCGCGTTTGATACCGAGCCCCATGAGGGAACCCAAATAGTCGCGGTGTGTCAGGGTGTCCTGTTTGGATTTTTCGGCTCTGATGAAGCGAAACAGGTCGTGGGTTACCGGGTAGTCCGGCATAAATACACAGATCGCCCGTTCTGCTTCGAGAACGCCGCCATCAAAGGTATGGTTGTTACAACCGATGTTCGTGAGCAGTTGCTTTGACAAAGCAAGCTGCCGCGCGTCTAAAAATTTCGTGGCGGTCAGGATGTTTTTCTCGCGGCAAGCTGTCATCCTGTCGCACACGCCGGACAGGAAAATGTATTCGTCGTCATTTTGGGCTAAATGCCTGCATATTTCTTTGCAGTTCATAACTCGACCAGCTTATCTTCA
>Ga0123353_10019430_pt1 | contig 10095 bp, 6 predicted proteins | sample TergutLab28metaG_3_FD_92763 | JGI IMG/M metagenome (GOLD analysis project Ga0123353, IMG submission 92763) | Labiotermes labralis P3 segment gut microbial communities from Petit-Saut dam, French Guiana - Lab288 P3 | ecosystem: Host-associated > Arthropoda: Insects > Digestive system > Gut ...
AGTAATAGTAATAGCAGTAAATTTGTAGAACAAGGGCGCTATGCAACAGCAACGTAGGGTTTGTGAGTCGCACTCATTTCCTTTTCTAATAAATGGAGTGCGCAGTACAAAATGCTGTCATCGTGTGTACGAAGCGTAAGGTCGTAAGGAAGAGTAACATGAGAGATTTGAGGATCTCACAGCTGTGCTGCTGAAGATTCAAGTATTCTGGGGCGTTACGATGCGTCGACTTTCGGAAGGGTTTGTTGCCTTCATCTTCAGGATCAAGCACGCTCGGATCGAGTCTTCAGGAGTAACACGACCACACTTTTCGCGCACACACACACACACACACAACACGCGCACGCGCACACATGCGCGTGAGCACACACAGCACAAGCACGCACGCACATATTTCATAGCTATATGCGACATACTGAACTATGCATCAATCTGCCTGCAAGTCAACAGTTAATTCACGGTTTAGTATTGCTAACTTGACGACATTTCCGGTTACAGTAACTGTATTGAAGTCAAATTTCAGACGAATAATGAATCAGAAGCGATAAGGAATGAACATTTGCGGCATAATTTAACTTACTGTTCCCCCCACCCAACCCCCAATACCCTAAAAGAACACCCAACACATCTTGTATGGCTGCTCTGTAAGTTAAATCACAACCTGAAGATGGCCAAGATATTGGGCAGAAACATGCAGTTGCATACCTACTGTACTACTAGGTGAAATATAGTTGTGTTCGACTGTATGTGTCATACACAATAATTCTTCGTTATTGAACCAAAACAACGGGGATGACGCACCTCAAAATTACTGTCCATGCATTTAAATTAGAGGAGAGACAAAATATTTCATGATATATAAGTCGAGGTCGAAGTCCTGACCGTCCGAAAACGAAGAAGTGGTAATCACTTAACTAGATATTAGGCAGAAAACGCTACACACTATCGCTGCGCTCAGGTATGTTTAATTCAAATCGGTTACAGAGACATTACAAGGCAGAGAGGTTCATAAATCACCAATATGTTTCACAATACACAGACAGCCGTCAAAAAATTTCGGAACACAGTGCCAGGATTTCAACCCAGGATGTTATAGGCCCATCTACACGTATTTGGTGTCTTTTACTGTCCTTTCTACGACGAGACACTTTTGAGATAACTCACAAAAGTCTGATGTGAGTTTCATGCAAAACAAATGCAGGCGCATTTCTGCCTCCAGATGTCGCATAACTTTAAGCTAATTCGAAAAAAAAAAACTGTCTTTCTGAAATAAGTTTTAAGACCCATTCACAAAACTTAAAAAAGTCATTAAATCTATTTAGTTGACAATGTCACTTGATTAACGGACCATTTCGCAGTAAAAACAAAGCCTCCTTGCCATTCGCGGTCACTAATCGCTGACAGCTGATCTCCCCTCAGTCTGGAATCTCTTTGATATTGAATAAAAGTCAGAGCGTGTTTGATGCTACGGTCAATTTCAGACGCGTGATGAGTGCTTTGCTTTGTGTGTGACGTTATCCCCTCTACCTCCATCAATTACTGCACCGACAGCACGGGACTTATATGACTGCCGTTTCAATGCTTTTCCTAGACGGTGCTCGCAACTGTTTTAACATTCCATTACAGCAGGGGCTGGAAATGCTTCTTGTCTCAGTTAACAGTTCTGGTGTCCAACCAGCCTGATTTTGGATGAGATATGTAACAAAGACTTGCTCAGTATTCCTCTTCGTATATATTAGTTTGGGGATGATCGCGAATGTTGAATTGGGATAAAACGAGTAAGGAAGCCGTTGTGACCTATTATACGGTACAGTCAAATCATCTATCTATAAGGAATAAGCAAAGCAATGAAAATATCTCACCCAGAATTGCCAGTCTCGGGAACAAAGTTCAAACTCATTTCTATCTGGACAAGACACACAAATATTTTGGCTGACATTTTAGACTGTAGAATAAAAAACCCAACTAGATGCCACTTGTTATTTTATTGTACTTCTTATAGGCTCAACATGTTTCGGGCATAGTAATGCCCGAAACATGTTGAATCTCTAAGAAGTACAATAAAATAACAAGTGTCATCTAGTTGGGTTTTTATTCTTCAGTTATCACAATGATGCACGGCCCAGACTGTGTTGATCTCCAAGTCGTTTCAAGTAACAGCGTTTCCGAAACTGTTTCTACTTTCTTTTTAATGAGACGTGATAAAGTCAGACATCCAACTCAGCTGAGCCCTTTGACAGAGACAGTTTCAAACCCCGGGGAAACAGGCTACATGAAATCGACAAAGTATAATTAAACAATTTTACGGTACAGCACCGTGAAAACAACTCAAATTTAAAAGATCGACAGTTATAACCATTGAAAGCCACTTTGGTCACTGCCGATATTTGCTCGGAAATTCCTAGGACAGGACCCTCGACCTAAGCTTCTTTCTAAATCCGTTCAGGAGTTGTAACCTATGCAACAAAAATGGTGTTATTAACGTACACAAAGAAATAGCCTACGCTCTGAATATCCACTACACACGTAACTACAATACAGGATGTAGAGGCGGAATGTCTGCTCCGGAGTGGAATCCTGTATCGAACACACAACCCTCATCCAGTGCCCGAAGGTAAAACCATAACATCCCCTACCCAAGGGAATTTGACGTTGTGCATGTAATGTTGCAGTGTCCATATTATGATATGACGTTACAACAGGCAATTACTACAAGAACCAATGACTGTAACTGTTGTTGGGTCCTCTGATTCACTGACAGCTTTATTATGGCTGACCATGGCCACAATCTGCACGCTGTGATAAAACGCTCATCGGCTAATGGGGCTGTCCTGACGCGTGTACTCTTCCAGAATTATTGTTTATCAGCAGAACAACAGATCAATACCACGTGTCTTTCTTGTGAAAGTGGCCTTACGACATAGAGTACAGAAGTGTTACAAGGTAGCTACGTTGAAGTAGTTCTGCTAACACGCTCCCACTATTGTTAGGCACATTATTTAAACCTCCTGTGACTTAATATTATTATGTAGTAAAGGTTCTTCAATTAAAAGTAATAACATGAAGGCATAATTGTAAGGTTATCCAAGTCTGAGATCTGCGCTCTTTTGGTATGTTACGCAGCGTGCAGTGGTAATTCCTTACCGGCGTTTCGGGACAACTACGCGTTCCCAAACATCGGTAAAGAACTACCACTGTACGTTACGTAATATCCAAGAAGAGCGCAGAACTGCTTCATGATGGAAGCCTGAAATCGGGCATGTCCAAGTCCGTCCAGTCGTCCACACGATCCAGCTACAAACGTAATTGACTTCGATCAAATTATTACTGACAGTGTACGCTTTAAATTATGAGACGAGTTCATTTTCAATTTTATCTCCTCAATATAACCCCGAAGATCGAAATGAAGTGTACTGATTTTCTTGGGGGGTTGCGAATCGTTCACATAACTGTTACGCGGTATGCTCTAGGAAGGCTGGAACTCTCCATCTGGCACGTTTCTTTATATAATAAAAAAACAGAGATATCGAATGTTTCTGGATTTATGTAACATAATGTTCGACTTGCAACATTACATTTCCGACCGAAATGAATGGACAACAAAATCAATAGGATATGAAACATCACATAGGCATTTCCAATATCCAGTCCCTCTATAAAATGTCAATGAGTATGTGTGAGTATGTAATATGGTACTTCATGCAGTATCACTCTGCATATAACTTGATTCATACGTCCGGAAGCTTTCAATAGCGCCCTGCAACTCACTCTGCCATCTGCCGTTGTGAATAGTTCATCATCGCGGAGGGGCGAAATGCACGACTGCAAACACAGTCCACTCGTCTGGACAAAGTATGCAGTTAAACTTTTATAATATGGAAACCTAGGTTACATTCCACGTGTTGGATTTTAAATTGTCACAGACTTTGCTAAATTCCTTTGCACTTCTCTGTTTCGGTAAGTATGCAGTTCGATGAAGGGCAGAGCTGGACGGTAAAAGTGGACCATAATGAAACTGAAATTACGCCCCAGACTGATAGGGGTAGGTGTTAAATGTTTCCTGTTCTGAGAACAGAACAGAGTACGCATTCGGGTAACTTAAGGACATCACATCACAAACGTGAACCGCGACAAGTCTCAACAGACAGCTTGCCACACTAGATCACTGCACTTAAAACTATTTATTGTACTGTATTTAACAAACGTGTGTAGCAGATTACTGGGGATAATAAAAAACTACAGACCACCAGGCAGAAGAACCCAGCGAAGACTTCTGGATGTGTGCCACCGGAACGGGTCAAGGAATGGCCCAACTCCATGATAAGCTAGATGATGATGATGATGATGATGAAAAATACCAACATCGCGGCCGTGTGGCGCTGAAACAAGACTGTTCAAATTACAACCCCTTCCCAAAATCGAAGATTCCTTCCCGTACTGCCATCTGCTGGTGAAAATAAAGACAATCAGGAAAGAACGTGTGAGAGATTATGCGCCATGTGATAGCGGGTCCCAATCCTTCTCAAGGCACGGCTAATTTCCCGCATCTTCCAGCTCATGGTTAGGGGAGCTGCTTCGGCTTGATACGCTGCCAAAGTCTCCCTCGAGTGTACAACAGGCAACGCAGTATGCTTACCAGAGCCCAACGGGCCATGAAGGTGTACGGGAAACATGCCTTTACGTTCTACGACTTCTTTATCTTGGGACCTGACCAGCTTCATGCTATGACAGCTTTAACAGCCTCTGGTACAGCATTGTGTAGTCACTTTACTGACCACTACCACGTGTCCACCTCAAAGTTAGTTTCACAGTCGGGCGAGGCCAATCGAAATAATCCGTGAAGGCCAGCCGTTCTTAACCTGGGTGTCCGTTAACGTGGGTGAACAAATAATAACAACTTTATTTTCACTAAACTCTAAATGAAACTCGTCTTTTCATTCAATAATGACTGCAGGCAACAAAGTATTTTATGGTCTCCAGATTCCAAAAATGTTTGTTAACGTCAATAAATCTCACTAAACTCTATTTTATGAATTTAAATACCCCTTTTTTAGAAGGGGTCAAAGGGGTGTGTGACACGAAAAAGGTTAAGAACCCCTGGTGTAGTCAGAAGACGGCACAGCCAACAAACACTCGTGTTATGCCACCCTACCCAACTCGTTGTAACATGTCGCTATCCAAAATATCAATCACATTTCATAATGGTTCCTTTCCATTAGTATGGCCATGTTATATTTAATCAAAATGCGAATCGCGAAATGTGTGATTTAGTGAAATGCAAATGAGGAGAACAATTTGCATTTCGCTTATGTGGGGAAACCAATACAAACGCTAAACGTCCTCCATTACTGCAGATGATTTCATCATTACTCATGCGAACCCTGAAGCTTTCATTATCTTTAAGTGGCAGGCCATTTCATCCCCATCCACAAGAGCCACAGCGTCCCCTTGTTCCTCACGTACGGCCTGCATACTGAAGGCACAGTGGTGACACGAGACCAACACTGATGCAGAGTTATGACTGAAGTTGATTCAAACATCGCTGAATGGCGCATTTGTGAAATGCGAGGAAGACAAAATAAAGAAAGGGGGAAAAAAAAACAATGGAACAAAGAAAATGAACGACACAAAGGGAGAAGGGCAAGAGACGAAGGGAAGTAAAGAAGTAAAGAATAAAGAAGAAAAGACACTGGAAAAGCAAAAAGGGGGAAAGACATAAAATAATAGTAGCAAAAGATTAGTTCAATTAAAGATACTGACAGTGGGTCAGACTATAATTAGGGCGTCGAATGATTGCACGATACAGCATAACGAATTGGAAATGACAGGTCTTATGCAAGAAAACTGGACTATAGCAAATTGTCCCTATGGTGTATCAAACACCACGTCAGGAGAGCACATGGGGCAGTCGCGGTAGAGCACTAAGCACTATTAAACCCAGAATAAGATGGAGGTCACTGTTCAGTTGCAAACCCCGTCCTCTTTAACCCCCAGGTGCCCACAGCTAGGAGGCTGAGTGGTCTACACAGACGGTCAGGATTTCATACAGAAGGCTGTCAGGAATGTTACCACAATTCCTTGGTCTTCCAACCCGTAGCCTAGTGGCTACACCGACTGAGCCACCGTGTCCCAATTTAAAGGGCTAATCTGTCACATGTCTGTCGAGTCTGAGCTAAACTACGAACAATCTCAGCCAGGCTAGTGGATTTCCAGCCTCGTATTCGAACCAGCACCTCCCGAATTCAAGTCAGATTTGTCACTGCTTGAGTGAACTTACGGAGTAACAGAGAAATATACACAGTCAAGTAAAATCCAAATAAGAAAAAGAATTACAGGAGAAATTATTAACGAAAAGAATGAAGAAATAAATGGCGGAAGGAAGACAGAAGCAAAGTGGCGAAAAAGCAGACAAACGAAAAGGAAACAGATCATATAATGCAAGTAAGCCAGTCATTATGCGTGTCTACGGTGCTCTCATTCAGACGAGTGGCTAGTCGTTACGCGAAGCTAATGGAACCATGTCAGAGTATCTGCCACTTGTCAGCGTATAAGACAAGATTCTTGATTTCGCTGAATGCAGTTTCTGGGAAGACTATGAAAAACGTACTGAGAACGCTGGCGATATTTAGGGCGACAGCATCTCTCAATATGCCATTACGCAGCCTCATGTTTTCCTTTAAGTAACTCCTCTGGCCCGTCGAACAGTGAAAGGTTACTGTTAGAGGCTCCGTGCAGGTTCGGCCCCACAATGTAGTCTTCAGTTCAGCAAATATTGAATCAAACGTTCGAGCGGTTCCATTCCACCCCTCTTCACCCTGCATATGTACCATGTAAGCAAGAGCGGTATATGTCTATAAATAAACACGAACTGTAAGATACATGCGAAAACACACTTAAGTGGGTAACATAAAGTTATCAGCCGATAAGAAAAATAATTACAACCAAATATCACTCCAAGAATTTCGTGGTTCGGAAATATTACAGCCTCAGAGCCTGAACCCATTAAAGCCCACCACTGCCATGTTCAACATTCAAAATTGTACATTCTTCCCAGAGAGTGTAGGTCTGTAATGTTGGTAAGAGTCTCAGAACAGCGATAATTTCCCTGCACAGAATTAACTGACTTTTTTTAAACGGTGAAATGTTCACTGCGAAGTACAGACGAATCTAAGTGCAATTCAGGTTAATTTTTTCTTTCACCACTTCCACTATTGCCACACTCCTTTACATTATGTCGAGAGAGAATTTTCACATTCTGAGATACAATATGTCAGCTGATCCCAAGGCAGTCCATGTAGGATCTGTGACGCAAAGTGTGGCACTAGGAAACACTGCGCAGCATTGATAAAATGAGAATTATGGTTTCATCAATAAACCACATTCATATTCATTCATCTACAGCCGAAGCTACATGGTATAAATAATGGCAGCTTCGTTCGGTAGGCGACAAAAAACGTCACAATAGCAAAGTACACAGCTCAGTAACCATACTGTTTTTTAAATGGCCACAAAAATCAATAAAAGCGGATACCTCTCCTTTTTCGTCATTATGTCCATTCTTTACGAATGGTACTGTAGTTCACAACTGGAGCAGAAAGTGACACCGATGAAAAATAAAAAAAAGATGTGCTCACTGGGTACCGCAACGTCCGTCCACCTTTGTCAATAAACTTTTTTTGGGGGGAGGGGGGGGGCTTCTGGACAGCACAATCGATTCCTTCACACTGTTACACTATACAGTTCAGTATGTTATTCTAACGCAGCTTCCTTTCCAGACATTTTATGTTCGTGGCCTGCATAACCAGTAACGTGAATTCACAGTTCTCCAAAATGGTTCACACCGCGACCGGAACGTGGAATGATGACATGGGAATATTATGACAGTGCATAATGTTTAGTGATTACCGTTACCTACTAGGCCTGTTAAGGTACAGAACTCCAAGAGGGTGCCAACGTACGGGCTGAGTATCTGCAGACAGCATACAAGGACAAAAAAGTAAATTGCCCACGGGTGTGGAGGAAAATCTCTAATTAAGCGTCCACTTGGAAAGCGGAAAAGAAAACTGGAGGATAGCAGGAAAACTAGTCGTACGGAAACAGACTGCGAGGCTGGAAGACGAACAGAACTGCTGAGGTATGAAGAGCTTCGGTTCTTCTTATTAACGTGAGTGAAGAAATAAATGCAAGGTGCAAACACACTACACACTACACACTACACAGCTGCGGTCATGACTTCCACGCCGCAGGGGTACATACAGCACGGTTACGTAACTGCTGTTCCTACATTTCTCCGAATACAGGAGAAATACTTCAAACAAACATTAAACACGTGAATAAGATACAAGGCTGCAGAGACTACAGTCGATGTAACGTAAGGATTATTGGAACAAACACAGAAAAAAAAACCCCAGTAAGTTTTAACGAACACTCGCATATTAAATCAAATGTGAGGCGCATAATAACAATGCCAACAGACGCACAAAACATAAATATCACATCCCCCTTACACCTTCGCTGTATTAATTTCTCACAGGCTGAACAAAACACAATAATTTCACGGATTTTAACCCCAGCCTTTTCCGAATCAATATCAATTCTGAAATAAAAAATCCCTGGACGGGAGATCGGTTCTTTGAAAAGTCTTTACCTACCCTACCTACATATCTAAATGCCTAATTAACTAACTGGCTAAGTGATTAACTGTACTCCCTAATTAGGTAAATGCGGCAAACCCCTTCTTGAGAAGCTAACAGCTGTTCAGCTGGCCAATACAAGTTTCGCCACCATGTACACAAGAAACGTACATGATCGAGGCACTGTACAACATATCACAACGCGGTAGAATCTGACGGTATCGAGTTATCTGCCCACTTCCCAGCCCTAGATTGCAGGACAGCCCTTAAGTGACTGTCCACAACTGTTTATTCTCGCAACACAGTAAATGTTGAGGGCGAAGAATCGTTAATTCCGTCTGCTCAAGGTCCCAGCTGGATGACAGCCCTTAATCATCTGTTGGCAGTCGCTTTAGCTGTATGCCGTGTTCGCGGCTATCCTCGACATCTGCATTCCGCCTCCCCTACCCTTGCCTTGAGCACAGCACCCCCACTTCACATGGACATAGGATAAAACGACGCCAAAAGCGGGCATGTATCCGAACCCCAAAAAGGACTTCTTGAATCTTCAAATCCAGCATCCGAGTGAACCAAAACTCTGCGCGTTAGAACTAGTGACTGTCATTAGATTAATGTACTAATGGCCACGCTGCGATTTTCTCTATGTGAAATGTGACGTGTGACAGTGTTGCAGGACTGCAAGAAGGGGTGCAGGAGATACAGGGAAGTATCTCACAAGTAACTGGAAATGAGATTTGTAAAATACACATATATATCTATATAGCAATGAAACTAGATAGGGGTTCAATGAAACACCACTCCCCTCGGGGCCGAAGGGAGAAGCCAGCGGACCGGAAAGCCGGGTGGAATGACACGGACTTTATAATGGGCTGGACGAGGGAAGTCGAGTTACAAGCACAGGCACAGTTACTTTGTTGTAAGGAACTAATGCAGACGACTTGCGGGTTGCGACGGTCTTCATTTGTATTGATTGTGTAATACTGTGAGCGTTCTTCGACAGAAAGTCTCGCACATACGGCATACATTCAGATATGTGGAACGCCTCGAAACGTCTCAACATGCGTCGGAAACTCAGTCCGGAGTAAGATGGAGAAATGGCGGGGATCATTCGTTACCATGAGCCACTTCATGATTTCTGGAACCTGCGTGTCCATAATAAGTGCGGGTGTCTTGAAATACGCATATGTGTTGGTATTGGTATTAATTCTTATTGCATTTTAACATAGTTACATTCCTTGCCAGTGCTGGTCTCTAAATGAACTCTTCTTTCCTCAAGAACTTAAAAAAGAAGTTCAATATATTTATTTGGTTACTTATTTACGGTGACTATGGTTCTCCTGGAGGTGGGATGTGGGTATATGGACTGGATTGGGCGGGCCCAGGATAGAGACAGGTGGCGGACGCTTGTGAGTGCGGTAATGAACCTTCGGGTTCCGTGAAATGCGGGGAATTTCTTGACTAG
>Ga0123353_10019432_pt1 | contig 10095 bp, 8 predicted proteins | sample TergutLab28metaG_3_FD_92763 | JGI IMG/M metagenome (GOLD analysis project Ga0123353, IMG submission 92763) | Labiotermes labralis P3 segment gut microbial communities from Petit-Saut dam, French Guiana - Lab288 P3 | ecosystem: Host-associated > Arthropoda: Insects > Digestive system > Gut ...
CCACGCACAGCCAGGCATGGCGGTATATGCCCCCGCCCTCGTACCACCAGCCCTCGTGCTCGGTCGCGTCCACGCGCACGGCGAGCAGGTTTACGCCGCCGTATTCGATGAAGTCGGTGACGTCTAGGTAAAAGCCCGTGTAGCCGCCCTTATGCCCGCCCACGTGGTAGTGGTTGAGGTAGAGCGTGCAGTCGCGGTACACGCCGTCAAAATGGAGGTATACGCGCTTGCCCTCCCATCCCGCCGCGACTTCGAAGCGCTTCCGGTACCAGCCCACCCGCCCGGGCAGGTAGCCCGCCACCTTCAGGGGGTCATAAGCCTTGTCATCGGCGGGGCCCAGCCGTTCCTGCCTGGCCGGATGCTCGGCCCTCACGTAGCCGCAGTCCAGCATGTAGTCGTGCGGCACGTCCACCAGGGCCCATCCCGAATCGTCGAGGGCCATGTCGGCCGCTCCGCGCCCGAAGCCGCCGCTCTTCGCGCTCGTCGGCGAGTATGGCGGCATGTTCCCCAGGCAGAACCTCCAGCCGGCGTCCATGCTTATCTTATCCATCCGTGCCCTCCCGTCGGCGGCCCATCGCCCATAGCCCTAGGCTATATGCGCGCAGGCGTGTGGCCACTACGAATTTATAATCTGCCTTTAACCCAATCCAAATAAGGTCACCCCAAGGATCAACAGGGCCGCGCTCAGCGCGTACCGCCAGCCCGGCCTCTCCCTGTACCTGACCATGCCCGCTATGGCCGCCAGGACGACTCCGCCGCCCGCGACCAGCGGGTATTGGACGGCGGCCGTGACGTGGTCCATGAGCCTCATCCCCAGCGCGTTCGACAGCCCTATGGACGCGGCCAGCGTCAGCGCCGGCGGGATGTAGGCGCGCAGCCGGGCCGGGATGAGGGGGCGCGGCCGGGTTGGGATGGGGCGGTTTGGCCGGGTCGGCTGGGTCGAGTCGGCCAGGCCGGCGTCCGCCGTAATGGGCGCATGGCTGACATCCGCCGAGGAGGGCGCGTGGCCGACGACGAGCGATCCGGCCGCCAAGACCGCGCCGCCCCCTTTGCCCCCCGCCTTGCCGGGCCTGCGGGCGCGCAGCCACATTATCATACATATAGCGGCTGCGAACGCGGACGTGAACGCGAACTGCAACGTCAGGAACCCCAGCGTCGCCTCGCCGCCCGCCATGTGGTGGTATGTCTTCTGCGCGCTGAAGATGCCGCCGTTCGCCAACAGCATCAAGGTGGCCAAGGCAAGCCACCTGGACGAGAAAGGCGGCCCGGCCCCCTTCCCTTTGAGCCCCATGACGACGATCATTGCGGCTATCGCTGCCATGCCCGCCGCCTGCGGGACGCTGGCGGCCTCGCCCAGGACGAGGACCGAGTAGATGACGGTCACGAAGCTGGACAGCTGCATCATGAGCGCCGACCAGGTGAAGGGCCCTATCGTCAGTATGTGTATGTACAGCACCCCGGCCAAGGCGAAGGCCAGGCCCCCGCAGGCCGCCACCGCGACCGTGGCGCCCCGCGGCGCGGGCCCGCCGCCGGGGGGGAGGCCCAAGCCGGAGGCGAGGCTGACGGCCGTCAGCGCGGCGGCCAGCACGCCGGTCCAGAGCGCCATGAAGGCGGGCGCGGAAGCGGCGCCGCCGCCGGACCTGACCCCGAACTCCTTGTACGACAGGTTTATTATGAGGTTGAGCGCCAACAGGCACGGGATGATCGCAGCCGCTTCCAATTTAACCCTTTTCCGAAACCCATTCCCTCCGAATCCCCGCGTCAGCCTTGCCCCATCAGCCAATCCAGCGCGTTCATCTGCCATATACCGTTATGTGAGGCCGGCGGATCCTCATCGAGGGTAAGTAGGGACTTGGGATAATAGTCCTTTATGGCGTCCAGGGACCTTAACTCGCGTCCCAGCATATGCGGGTCACGGACGGTCAGCGCGTCCGATATGCCTTTCGCGCTGCTGAGGTTGCCGATGTTGTCGAACATGAACCGAATCACGCCTTCCAAGGTCGTGACGTCCGGGATCCTCCTACGCCTGACCACATCCTTCATGATCACCGAATTGCATATGCTGTCCGGTACCAAGCGGCCTTTTATATGCTCGTGCAAGGCCTTTCGTTCCGTCAACGGCTCGTTGTCGGCGTCCTCGAAATTAATGGCCGTTATCTGCTCCCTGGCCACGCCGTCACTGAGAAGCTTGCCTACGTACATATCTAGTAACGTCGACTTGCCGCATCTGCGGATGGGACAATAAGTTTTTGCAACGAGATGCAAAACTGACCGATTTTATGCCTTTATTGCGATTCGATTGATTTGCGAAACGCGCATTACCTCGCCGCCTCCTCGACCGCCACGGCGCATGCCACCGTGGCCCCGACCATCGGGTTGTTGCCCATTCCCAGGAAACCCATCATCTCCACGTGCGCCGGCACGGAGGACGATCCGGCGAACTGCGCGTCCGAGTGCATCCGGCCCATGGTGTCCGTCATGCCGTAGGAGGCCGGCCCGGCGGCCATGTTGTCCGGGTGGAGAGTCCTGCCCGTGCCGCCGCCCGATGCCACGGAGAAGAACCTCCTGCCCTTCTCCAGGCACTCTTTTTTATAGGTCCCGGCCACGGGGTGCTGGAAGCGAGTGGGGTTGGTCGAATTGCCCGTTATCGAAACGTCCACGCCCTCGAGCCACATGACCGCGACGCCTTCGCGCACGTCGTCGCACCCGTAGCACCTGACCCCAGCGCGCTCGCCCTTTGAGTAGGCCTTCTCGCCCGTCACCGACAGCCCGCCCGTCATGTAGTCGAAGGAGGTGCCTACGTATGTGAATCCGTTGATCCTGGATATGACGTTCGCGGCGTCCTTGCCCAGGCCGTTGAGGATGACCCTGAGCTTCTCCCCCCTCACCTTGTTCGCCGACTTCGCGATGCCTATGGCGCCCTCGGCGGCCGCGAACGACTCGTGCCCGGCCAGGAACGCGAAGCACTTGGTATCTTCGCGCAGGAGCATCGCCGCAAGGTTCCCGTGCCCTATCCCGACCTTCCTGTCCTCGGCCACCGACCCCTCTATGCAGAACGCCTGCAGGCCGATCCCGATGGCCTCGGCCGCCGCGGCGGCCTTCGTCGCGCCGCCCTTTATGGCGATGGCCGTTCCCGCCACGTAGGCCCAGCACGCGTTGTCAAAGGCTATGGGCTGGATCCCGCGCACCAATGACATAATGTCCAGGCCCTTGGACTCGCATATGGCCTTCGCGCCATCCAGGCCCTTGATGCCGTGCTCCGCCAAGGCCCCGTCTATCTTGCCGATCCTCCTGTCGTAACCCTCAAATAACGGCATATGCCATATCCCCCATTCGATTAGCCTAGGATTCGTGCGGATCCGCCTTTGGCAGGCGTCCCTGACGACAATGCGCGGCCCCTACCCGTGCCTCGGGTCGATGAACCTGACCCCCTCATCGAAGCGCCCGTAGGTCCCCTTCGCCTTGGCCATGGCCTCGCCCGCCTCCGCGCCCTTCGCGATAGACTCCATCATCTTCCCCAGGTGCACGAACTCATACCCGATGATCTCGCCGCCCTCGTCGAGCGCGGTCCTCGTAATGTACCCCTCCGCCATCTCCAGGTACCTCGGCCCCTTCTCGAGCGTGCCGAATATGGTCCCGACTTGGCTCCTCAGGCCCTTGCCCAAATCCTCCAGGCTGGCGCCGATGGGCAGGCCGCCCTCGGAGAAGGCGCTCTGGGTCCTGCCGTAGGCTATCTGAAGGAACAGCTCGCGCATCGCCGTGTTTATGGCGTCGCAGACCAGGTCGGTGTTCAGGGCCTCCAATATCGTCTTGCCGGTCAGGATCTCGGCGGCTATGGCCGCGGAGTGCGTCATCCCGGAGCAGCCGAGCGTCTCGATGAGGGCCTCCTGTATGACCCCGCCCTTCACGTTGAGCGTCAGCTTGCAGGCGCCCTGCTGCGGCGCGCACCATCCGACCCCGTGCGTGAAGCCCGATATATCCCCGACCTCCTTGGCCTTCACCCACTTGCCTTCCTGGGGTATCGGGGCCGAACCGTGGCTCTGGCCCCTGGCCACGCAGCCCATTCCCATAACCTCCGACGAGTAGATCATGCTTGGTCCCCTTTCCACGTAAGACGCTTTGCTAGATGGTAGCATATATGGGGCTTCCGGGCCATGCGCCGCCGTCCCTGACCGGTATGCTGACGAGCCCGGGCGGCGTCGGCGGGCCCCGCGTTGAGCCGAGGCCCGGCATATGGTAGAATGTGGCCGAAGGTGGTGCATGGCATGCTTGATGGGCTCAAGGAAGCAGTGCTCAAGGCGAACCTCGACCTTAGGGATTCGGGGCTGGTCCTATACACATGGGGCAACGTGAGCGCCGTCGACAGGCGCTTGGGCCTGGTCGTGATAAAACCCAGCGGCGTCGGCTACGGCTCCATGCGGGCCGAGGACATGGTCGTCGTCGGCCTCGACGGCGCCGTCGTCGAAGGGGCGCTCAGGCCGTCGTCCGACCTGCCCACCCACCTGGCTTTATATAAGGCCTTCCCCGGGATCGGCGGGGTCGCACACACGCATTCCGATTGGGCGACCGCATGGGCCCAGGCCGGTCGGCCGATCCACGCCCTGGGGACCACGCACGCCGACTACTTCCGCGGCGACGTCCCTTGCACGAGGGCCCTGACGGAGGCCGAGGTGGGCGGCGACTACGAGGCGGAGACGGGCAAGGTGATCGTGGAGGCCGTTTCGGCCCTGGAAGGCGGCGCCGGCATGATGCCGGGAGCCTTGGTCAGCGGCCACGGGCCCTTCACGTGGGGGGCGGACGCGGCCGAGGCGGTGCACAACAGTGTCGTATTGGAAAACGTGGCGATGAAGGCCTTCATATCGCTGTCCCTAAACCCCTCGCTCAGGGGCTTGGACGGCTTCCTGCTGAACAAGCATTACCTAAGGAAGCACGGGGCGGGCGCATACTACGGCCAGCAGGCGGATGGATGAACGGAATATCAAAGGATTTGGAGGATATGCCATGAGGCTCATCAAGGAAGGCAAGACCAAGGTCGTGTACGAGCTGCCGGACGGAAACATACTCCTCAAGTTCAAGGACGACGCCACGGGCAAGGACGGGGTGTTCGACCCGGGCGCGAACCAGGTGGGGCTCAAGATAGAGGGGTTGGGTTTGGGCGGGCTCCGCGTCTCCGCCTTCCTGTTCGAGGAGCTGCGCAAGGCGGGCGTCCCGACCCACTATATAAGCGCGGATTTCGCGGCCGCCACGATGACGGTTAAGCCCGTCACGCAGTTCGGCCACGGCGTCGAGTTCGTTTGCCGCTTCAAGGCGGTCGGCAGCTTCCTGCGTCGGTATGGGCTGTACGCGGTGGAGGGCCAGCCGCTGGACGCCCTCGTGGAGTCCACCCTCAAGGACGACGGGCGCGACGACCCACCGATCACCCAGGACTCGCTCGAGGCCCTCGGGATAGTCGGGCACGACGAGTTCGACTACATGCGCGGCCTCACGAAGAAGGTCTCGCGCCTCGTACGCGACGTCCTTTCCAAGAAAGGCGCCGAACTATACGACATCAAGGTGGAGTTCGGCAGGCTGAGGGACGGATCCATCGCGCTCATCGACGAGATATCGCCCGGCAGCATGCGCGCCTACAACGGCGGGGAGGCGCTCTCCCCCATGGACATGATCAGGCTGATAGTCGGATAGGATGTACGCGCCGCGCAGACTTGGCGATCCATATAATGATGGTGCCGTTTATGATGTGATGCCGCATGGCGAGCCTTACCCATCCTTCCCGACCTTCGCCGCCCTTTTTCTCAGCTTCCCCACCGGCACTATGTCGATCGCCTTGGCGGGGCATACCTCGTGGCAGCAGAAGCACGATATGCATCCCCGCGTTTCGATATCGGCGGCCCCGCCCATGACCCTGACCGCGGACGCCGGGCATATGTCCGCGCAGTCACCGCAGCCGACGCACCTATCCCGCGCCACGACCGGGCAGGTCCTAGCGCCGCCGCCGAAAAGCCTGCGCAGGCGTTCGGGAAGGAAGCCCCTGACCGTCCTGAGCGAGACCATCCTCGTCTCGGGCATCGCATAGTCGCGGACGCCGAAGGCGCCGACCATCGCCTCGAACCCCTCGGGCATCACCTCCAGCTCTCCCAAAGCGGGGCACAGGCCCCTAGCCGCGGCCTCGGCCATGTACGGTACGTCCCCCGTCCCAAGCCCGATCAAGGCCATCGCGGCCGCGTCGGCCGCGTATGGGCTCAGCGACGCGACGCTGACGTCCATCCTCCTGAGCGTCCCGCCGGAGGGGCCGTTCCCTTCCATGCCCCATATGCCGTCGATGAAGGAGGCGTGCGGCCTCACGGCCTCGCATACGTCGACGAGCATCGATGCGAAGGCCTTCCTGTTCTTCATATGGTGCTGCGCCTTGGTCAGGCCCGGCACGGCGCCGAACATGTTCTTCACCGCCCCGGTATAGGTCATGAGGGCGTGAGTCTTCAGCTTGGCGGCCGAAACCACCAAGTCGGAATCCAATACGGCCTTGGTGACCTTGTATGTGGGGCCCGTCCCGACGGTGGTAACCGAGGTGTCATAGCTGAGCCCGAACCCGAACTCGGCGGCGACCTCCTCATAGCCGCTGCCTTTGTAGACCCTCCTGAGGTGCGACGCCGAGAAGTCCCCGCCCGGGCTGTCGCCCACCGTCACCGACGCCCCCCGGGACATGAGCGCCCTGGCGAGGGCCCCTACGTACCTCGGGTGGGTGACGCACGCCTCGTCTGGAGTGGACTTCTTGAGCAGGTTCGCCTTAATGAACACCCTGCGCCCGTCGACGGCCAATCCGCCGTCGCCGATGCCCAGGTGCCCGAAGTGCCCGTCCATTAAAGCGTCCAGCTTGCCGTCATCATATTGCGCGCAGCGTATCGCCGATACCTTAGCCAACCCATCCCCAACCGTTCGCCGAGGTTCCGGCCTAGATTTTACGTTCGCCTACGGACATCCGCTGATCCGCCGCGAGATCAGCGCCCGGTCACTTGAATTGAGGCAGGAACCGCGCGTCCGCCTCCAGCAGGTCGGCCACGAGGGCCTTTATCTGCGCCAAGGTCAGGACCGAGGCGGTCAGCGGGTCGAGCGCTATGGCCTGCTCCACCGCCTTCACGTCGCCCTCCAGGGCGCCCTTGACGGCGAGCAGGTCGCCCGCGCAGCGGCTCGCGTTCAACGCGGCGCACTGGTCGGGCAGGCTGCCGACCCGGCACGGGTGCAGTCCGCTCCTGTCCGCCACTATCGGAACCTCGACGCATAAGCCCGGCGGCAGGTTCGTGATCAAGCCGTCGTTAATGACGTTCCCATAGAAGAGGAACGGCCTGCCCGTCTCCAGCGCCTCTATTATCCTCACGCAGAACTCGTGGTTGTCCCTGACGCTTATCGGCTCGTCGCTCTCGGTCGCCTTCAGCATAAGGTCGAGCTGGGCGTTGCGTTCTGCGATTTCTATCTCATATTTATTATCGACGTTCCCCGGGGTCCATTTTTCGCACATCTCCCTCGTGCGCCTGAAGTATGGGACGTACTCCGAGTTGTGGAAGCTGGACTCCGTCGGGAAGTACCCGAAGAACTCCATCATCTCGAAGCGCACCATCTCCTTCCCGTACGCCGCCTTGTCATGGTAGAGCCTCCTGAATGCCGGGTAGAGGTCCTCGCCGCCGCGCTCGAACCTGAGGATCCAGGCCTGGTGGTTCACCCCGGCGGCCCAGAAAGCCACCTCGCCGAACGGGACGCCGAGCAGGTGCGCCATCGTGCCCACGGTGCCTTCCACGCTGTGGCATATGCCGACGCTCTTGATGGGCGACGCCACGCTCAGGCCTAGGGAGACCGTGTTCGTCGGGTTCTGGTAGTGTATGTAGTATGCCTTCGGGCAGACCCTCTCCATGATCCTCAGGACCTCCAGCGTGGCCGGGATCTCCCTGAGCGCGCGGAAGACCCCCGCCGGCCCGGTCGTGCAGCCGGAGTATGGGTACAACCCATACTTATGGCAGCATGCGTGCTCCTTGGCCCTCGTCTCTAGCCCGTGCTTCAGGGCCGTGTCGAACACGTAGTCCGCGCCCTCGAGCGCCGCCTCCAGCTCGGTCGCGGACTCCAGGCGGACCCCGCGGCCCAGCTGCCGGATGAGCTTCTCCGCGAAGCGCACGCTGTTGCCCAGGCTACGCGCGTCGATGTCCATGAGCGTGAGGCAAAGGTCGCCCCCCGCAGACAGCCTCACGATCGCGTCGGTAATGAGCGTTTGGGCGAAGCCTTTGCTCCCCGCCCCGATATAGACCACCTTCGGCATCATGCACCCCCCATTGCGTAGTATAAAACCAATCCCCGCGCCGCGGGCGCGTCCCATGCGTCCGGTGGCCGAGCGACGCGGCTCGCCAATTTCAATGCAGGTAGCGCCTGAGTTGCTTCACCACCTCGTCGAAGTCGAGGGGCTTGCCCACGTGCCCGTTCATCCCCACGCTTTCGCACCTTTCGACGTCCTCGCGGAACACGTTGGCCGTCATCGCTATGATGGGTATGTTCTTCGCCCAAAGGTGGCTCAGGGCCCTGATCTTGGTGGTGGCTTCATAGCCGTCCATCTCGGGCATTTGTATGTCCATGAAGATCATGCCGTACCTGAGCGGGTTGCGGAGGAACATCTCAAATGCCTGCTGGCCGTTCTCCGCGCAGTCTATCGCCAGGTTCATGGGCTCCAGGAGCGTCATGACGATCTCGCGGTTGATGTCGACGTCCTCCGCCAACAGGATCGTGTACCCCGTGAAGTCCGCGTCCAGGCCCTCGTCCTGCCTGCCCTCCATCAAGCTCTCCACGCCCAGGCACTCGTTCACCGTGTCCACTATCATGGAAGGGAACAGCGGCTTGGGCAGGAATATGCTTATGCCGGCCTCCTTCGCCTCATCCTCTATCTCATGCCACTCGGTCGACGAGAATATAATGACCACGGACTTCTGCGCGGCCTTCCTCTTGATGTGCTTGGCAAGCTCCAATCCGGTCATCCCGGGAAGCTTCCAGTCGAGGAAGTAGATGTCGTAGCTGTCGTCCCCCCGCATGACCTCCATGGCCTCCTCCGCGTTCGCGGCCACGGTGCAGGTGATGTCCCACATGTCGAACAGCGACGTGAAGAACTTCAATATCTCCGGGTCGTTGTCGACCGCGAATATACGCAGGTTCCTCCAGTTGACGCCCTCCTCCAGGAGCTTCTCCTTCTCGGTGGAGTCGTTCTTCAGATAGGCCGTGAACGTGAACGTCGAGCCTTTGCCGGGCTCCGAGTCCACCCATATGGAGCCGCCCATCATCTCGACTATGCGCTTCGATATGGCCAGGCCCAGGCCCGTCCCGCCGAACTTCCGCGACGTGTCCGCGCTCGCCTGCTCGTAGGATTGGAACAGCCTGGATTTTTGCTCCTCCGTCACGCCTATCCCGGTGTCCTCCACGCTGACCTGTATCTGGCAGATCCTGTTCTCCTCCGAGATGAGCCTCGCGTCCAGGCGTATGGACCCCTCCTCGGGCGTAAACTTCGCGGCGTTGGACAGAAGGTTCGTGATGACCTGCGCCAGCCTCTGCTCATCGCCTATGAGCATCTGCGGGATGTCGCCGTCGATGCCCACGTAGAACCTTTGGCGGCGCTCGTCCATGCGGAAGTTCACCACGTCGGCGATCTTCCGCAGCATCTTCTCGAAGTTGAACCTGGTGGTCGAAAGGTCGAACTTGTCCGCCTCGATCTTGGACATGTCCAGTATGTCGTTGATAACGCCCAGCAAGTGGACGGACGCGTTCTTTATCTTCTCGATCGCATAGTCCTTCCGGCTAACGTCCGTCGTCCCCTCGGCGATCCTGGTCATGCCGATGATCGCGTTCATCGGCGTCCTGATCTCATGGCTCATGCTGGAGAGGAAGTCGCTCTTCGCCTTGTTGGCGTTCTTCGCCTGGTCCAGCGCGGCCCTCAGCATGTCGTCCTTATGCTCGATCTCCGTGATGTCCTTGAGAAGGACGACCTTGCATAGCGCGTCCCCGAACTGGTCTACCTCGACGGCCAGCAGCATCTCGCATATCCTGAGGCCCCCATGCGACTGGACCGTCACC
>Ga0123353_10019434_pt1 | contig 10095 bp, 5 predicted proteins | sample TergutLab28metaG_3_FD_92763 | JGI IMG/M metagenome (GOLD analysis project Ga0123353, IMG submission 92763) | Labiotermes labralis P3 segment gut microbial communities from Petit-Saut dam, French Guiana - Lab288 P3 | ecosystem: Host-associated > Arthropoda: Insects > Digestive system > Gut ...
CGGGTTTGCTGACAGTTGATGATTAACTGGAGCGATGACTCGTTAATTTCACGAGGGGTAGCTCCCCTCGTGGTGGAAACCCGCTGACAGGGGTTCAAATCCCCTTGCCTCCACCTTACGCGTCCTGTGTACTTTCACCCGCCCTATATTTTCAGGGCGTCATTATTTTATTCTCGAATTCAACGTTTCTTCTTAACAGACTCGTGCTTCAGGATCGCGTATTCCATTGAATCCACCAGAGCTAAAAGACTCGCTTCTATGACGTTCGTAGATACGCCGACGGTTGTCCAGCTGTCCCGGCCGTCGGTGGATCTTATCAACACACGAACGGATGCGGCGGTGGCCGCTTTCTCGTCCAGCACACGTACCTTATAATCTGTAAGTCTCACATCGTTCAGTACGGGATAGAAGCGCGCGAGTGCTTTCCTCAACGCACCGTCGAGAGCGTTGACCGGACCGTCGCCGTCGGATGCCGTGTGTTCCACGTTACCAACTCTGTCCACGACCTTCACGCTCGCTTCGGAAACAATGCCTTTCTCTCCGATCTCGTCCATGTACAACCTGAACCCGACGACATCGAATGGTTTCACGATGTCGCCTTTGAACCTTTTCACGAGTAGTTCGAAACTGGCCTCCGCCCCTTCGAATTGATATCCTTTAGATTCCAGTTCCTTTATACGTTCCAGTATCTCCGCGTTATCCTTCTCTTTACCGGAGATGCCGAATTCCGCAAGTTTCGCTGAAATGCTCGCCTTCCCGGACATATCGGATATCAATATCTTCCGTTCATTCCCCACCGTTTCCGGAGGTACATGCTCATACGTCCTCGGATCTTTCGCCAACGCGCTGACGTGTACACCGCCCTTGTGCGCGAATGCGCGGCCGCCCACGTACGGAAGGCTTGAGTATGGTGCCATGTTCGCCGTCTCACCGACGAAAACACTGAGCGCGGTCAGCTTCGTGAGATCGACGGTACCGATATCATATTCCATCTTTATCGAAAGGTCCGGCAATATCGAGCATAAGTTCGCGTTGCCGCATCTCTCACCTATTCCGTTGACGGTACCTTGAACCATCCTTGCGCCGTGTTCGATGGCTGCAAGCGAACATGCCACCGCCAGGTCTGAATCATTATGACAGTGTATCCCGATCTTCGAGTAGACGGTGCTCATTATGTCGTGCGTCGCTTCCCCTACGTATTTGGGCAGGGAGCCGCCGTTCGTGTCGCACAGAACGACCCACTCCGCTCCGCCTCTGACCGCCGCTTCGATCACCTTCGTCGAATAGTCGCGATTGTTCCGATATCCGTCGAAGAAGTGCTCCGCATCGAATATCACTTCCTTTCCGTTGTCCTTAAGGAATCTCACGCTGTCCTCGACCATCTTGAGGTTATCGGCAAGCGATATCTTCAGAGCCTCCGTGACATGGAAATCCCATGCCTTTCCGAATATGCATATGTATTCCGCGCAGCACGCCGCAAGCGCTTTCAACCCTGCGTCGTCCTCGGGCCGTGTTCCGTGCTTGCATGTGCTTCCGAACGCGGTCAACTTCGTTTTTGACAATTTGATCTTTGCCGCCTTTTCGAAGAACTCATCGTCCTTCGGGTTGGATGATGGCCATCCGCCCTCGACGAAATCGATGCCGAAAGCATCCAGCTTCGTCAGTATCTCCAATTTATCTTCCGTTGAGAATGATATCCCTTCGGTCTGTGCGCCGTCACGCAGTGTGGTGTCATACGTGTACACCCTTTTCTCGTTCAACATTTCACCTTCTGATGCTTATTATCGCTATTAGGTCGCTGAGTACGGCGGATGCCGTTTCTATCCTGCCCGCTCCTTTCCCGGATACTGTTATCGGACCTGCCAGGTCCGTCATTATCTGGGCGGTGTTCAGCGTTCCCGATATGCTGAGCGGGTGCCCCTTCGGTACCAGTCTCGGAGAGACCTCCGCTACGGTGTCCGATACCTCGCCCACAAGGCGTATCACCATATCCTGTTCTTCCGCAAGGGCTATCGCCTCTGCGCTCACCGAGGTTATCCCGGTTATCGGAACGTCCGATAATCTTACGTTCCGTTTGAATACTGAATTCGCAAGTATGACCACCTTGCATGCGGTGTCTATACCTTCGATATCATACGTCGGATCCGCTTCCGCGTAACCGAGCTGTTGCGCCTCCTTCAGCGCCTGCTCGAACGGCATTCCGTTATCCATGCGGCTGAGTATGAAATTGCATGTACCGTTGAATATCCCGCGTATCGATCTTACTTTCTCCCCTTTAAGATTCTCGGAGCAAAGGTTTATCAAGGGCATCGCACCACCCACCGATCCTTCGAACCTCATGATCGAGCCGTTCTTTTCAGCCGTACTTTTCAATTCCTTGAACTTGAGCGCGAGCGGTCCTTTATTGACGGTTATTACGTCCTTACCGTGTTTGAGCGCGTGTTCCATATGCTTAAGTCCTTCACCGCCGGTCTTGACATCGGTCGGAGTGACCTCTACGAGAACATCATATGCCGCTCCGCCGAGAACATCGACACCGCTCTTCAGCAAATCCGCTCCCACTTTACCGGTCTCTTTCTTCCTCTTCACGAGCGCAAGCGGATCCAATCCTTTCTCATCGATCGCGAAGCTCTTGGAATCGAATACCGCCGTTATCTTAACGGGACCGCCGTTCAGCTTTTCCAGCAGTTCGGACCGTTTATGCAATATCTCCGCGAAACCCTGTCCCACGGTACCGAACCCCGCTATCGCTATCCTCATTGGCCGACCCCTCTTATGTATACGATTCCGGCCTTCCTGCAGGCGGACATCATGAATGCGTTCAACTTATCGAGATCGTCCTCACTTCTGACTTTAGCGGATATCATGACCGTCCTGGATGCATCGGACGCTTTTGACGAGAACCTCACGTCCGTTGACTCCATGTTGACGACCTTTTCCGCGTTGTTTATCAGTTTCTCTATCTGAGACGGACCTATGTCCCCGATCAGCATGTAATCCATGGGGAAAGTGTCTATGACCGACGATATTCTGGATATAACGACATCCTTGCTCTTCCATATCGTCTTCAGTTTCTCGAGATCTTCGGCGGAACCTATCTCAAAGGTTATGTTAACAGCGATACGTCCGTTGACTATGCTGTCACGGTTGTGGACCACTCCGACTATGTTGCCGTCAGCCAGCGATATGGGTTCCAGGGAACCTACCAACTGACCGGGTACGTCCTTAACGTAGATATCGGCGTTGACCATCATGGTGCTCACTTTTTCTCTCATCGTATTGCGTTCCGCTTTTTTATTCGTTCATCCGCGTGCGATCCCATGACCGCATCAAAGGAGCGCCGAGAGGGAGATTTGAACTCCCGAGGCGGAGACCGCCACGAGCTTTCCAGGCTCGCGCCTTACCGGGCTGGGCCATCTCGGCTCTTGTGCGACACAATACTTGCGTGTTATATACTTTCCTATAAAGCAGTGCGCGTAATAAAGCGCAGAAAACGAGCGTTCCGAGCGTCGTACCGTTATCTATTTAGTTCACGGTTACATAATTAACGGCATGGCGGACGGTCTTCCGAAGGTCACGGAGAAGGACGTTGAGGAACTCATCGGATTCATACGCGACGCGATAAAGGCCACCGGGTGCGGCGGTGTTGTGATGGGACTCAGCGGCGGCATCGATTCAGCGGTCGTCGCTAAACTGTGCGTCGGCGCGATAGGCGCGGATAACGTCCTCTGCGTGTTCATGCCCTCCCGTGCAACTGCGGCGGATGATTACAGGATCACATCGGACCTATGCGCCGAATGGGGCATCGAATATCGTATACTCGATGTCCAACCGGCCGTTGATTCATTGTCGGCGATACTGGCCACAAGTACCGATACACCACTGGACAGAGGGAACATAGCCGCACGATGCAGAATGATCGTTCTGTACAATCTTGCGAAGAAATACGGGCGCGTAGTGCTCGGAACGTCGAACGAAAGTGAGATAATGATGGGTTATTTCACAAAATTCGGCGACGGAGCGTGCGATATCACTCCGTTGTCCGGTATGTATAAGACACATGTGAGACAGATAGCGGGGATCCTCGGCATCCCGGACGAGATAATACGTCGCCCGCCGACCGCGGGCCTCTGGGTGGGTCAGACGGACGAAGATGATATGGGCATAAGTTACGATGCGCTTGACGTCATCCTGTATTCGATGGAACTGGAACGTTCCGATGCGGAGATATCGAAAGCCACGGGAGTACCCGTTGAGAAGATATCAGAGATAAGGAACACGATCGAGAAGAGTGAGCACAAGCGCATGCCGCCGATACACCCGGGGTTCAGGTTCTCATAACTCGGACACGAAAATCAGAAATATTTATTAATCAAAGCGTGCTGGAGGGGTCTGCGCTCCTGTAGTGTAGCGGCCAATCATGAAGCCCTCTCGAGGCTTCGACCCGGGTTCAAATCCCGGCGGGAGCACTAAGCCTTTATCCGGTATCTCAGTTCTGAATCCAATATATATTACATTCCGACGTGACCGATGTTCGCCGCGGTGTTCACCAGTCGTCCGATGTCAGGAACTCCGCCAGGTCACGATAGACGATGCCGTCAACTTGATCCCCGGTCTTCCATTCCGGATCCTTTCCGACAACATACTTCGGGAAACCGTCTTGTATCCCCTTCAGATTACCGAACTCCCTTTCGATCGTTTCGTCTGATGCCAGAACGTACGTGGCTTGGATGTATATCTTCTTCCCACTCCTTTCACCTACGAAATCGATCTCTTTTTTTCCGGCCTTTCCGATGCACACCTCATATCCTCTTGCGACCATCTCATTGTATACTGTATTCTCGATGTGCTTCGATACGTCTTCACGTCTGAACCCCAGCAGTGAGTGTTTGAGTCCTATGTCCGCAATGTAATATTTGTAATCGGACTCCAGATGTTTTTTCCCTTTCAGATCGAAACGTTTTACTTTAGTGACGAAGTACGCTTCCTCCAGATATCCGATGTACTGATACACCGTTTCTATATCGACCCGCTCCTTTTCAGCGATCAGTTTTGTGTAAATATTGTGCGGGGACGTATTGTTCCCGATGTTATCGCAAAGGAACCCCGTTATCTTGCCCAGAACTTCGGTGTTCTTCACACCGTGACGCTGAACGATATCCTTCAGGATTATGTGGGCGTATATGTCCCTGAGCATGGAGTATGCGCTGTCTTCGGAGATCGGACGCAGCCACACGTCCGGAAAACCCCCTAGTATCAGATATTCGTTCAGCGTATCTGACGCTTCCGGCCTGACCCCTTCCGATGATTCTCTGAAGTCCATGCACTCCCTCAGCGTCAGCGGCTGCACGCTGATCGTATTCAACCTGCCGCTGAGGTATGTGCTGTACTCTGAATACAAAAGTGACGAATTGGATCCCGTAAGGTAGATGTCGCAGCATCTCTCCGCAATAAGCGAACGTATCACGGATTCCCATTCTTTGACATCCTGTATCTCGTCGACGAAAAGACGATTGTCTTTGCCGGGGGCGATGCGGTCCTTGATATGATGGTATAACGCATCGGCGTCGAGAAGATGCCGGTTGGACCACAGTTCAAGATTTACCTCTATTACGTTAACATCGGGATCTTTAGAGACGATTTCGTTAGCCGTCATTTGCATGAGTGTGGATTTTCCGCACCGCCTTATGCCCATGAACACCTTTGCATTGTGGTTCCCTATGAACGGAGCTACTTTGTTCCCGTAGACGAGCCTTTTGACCAATCTGTTTTCTACCGTGATACCGCCTCGGTACTGAGATGTGTTGTTCGGTTAATAACCTTTCGACTGTTTACGTTCTAAACCAGAAACACTTAATAGAAATTTTATGCATTTACGTTCTAAACCATAAATACTCAATAAAAACATTATGTGCTTCTGTTTTAAAACAGGAATACAGCAACACCACTAAACTATCGTAATGCACAAAAAGAAATTCGATGATCTCCGACTTCGAGGCTTCGACCCGGGTTCAAATCCCGGCGGGAGCACCATCGCCGTATATCGATACGAACCTTTTCTGAAATAGATTAATATACTAGGGCAAAGAGAAACAATTTCGGAGTATCGGCACAGCCGCCGATGACGTGAATTTAACGGAAGAGGGGGGAATGCATGACTATATATTACACGCAATCAATATGTGTTAACAGCGTAAGGCTGTCTGTGAGAAACGTCCGTCGGTATCTCCAGAAAGGGGGGCGATCAAGTGAATAAAGTAAAATTGTTGTTACCGCTGATGGCAGCTTTGGCTGTCATGCTGGTTGCGTTCGTGCCGAATATGATGTCCGATCGTGAGGATACGTTCAACGATACGGGAACGGAGGATGGAGCGCTGGGCGCATTATCCAATGTCAGCGGAAGGATGTATTTCACCGATTACGCGGGAGTTGAGCACCTTTTCGTCAATGCCGCGATAACATACACCATTAACGGAATGACCGCGACCATACAGACGGATACCTTCGGTTACTATTCGATAAGCTTCGACGGGAATAACGATTCCATCATCGTGACAGGCGTATATCAGAAACCCGGTTTCACATACCACGGCCTTCCTATAAGTATCAGCCCCGGATACACGGAACAGGATTTTGCGCTCGTATCTGACGGAACCGTTTTCAACGTGACGGGGGACACCACCAACAGTACGAACGGTCACGCCATCCCGAATGCTCAGATAGCGTATACGGTGAACGGTGTCCTTTCGCCGACGCCGGCGGTCTCTAACTCCAGCGGGATCTTCACTATACCCTCCGTATCGGGATCCGTTGTTCAGATAACAAGCGTGACCGCATCCGGTGTCACGGTCAACGAAGAGATGCCGCCTCTGGGTGATTTCATAGACGGTACGACTTACACACATAATTTCACAATGGGTAACAGCTCGGTATTCCAGCCGCAGGGCAGGATCACCGATTTCAATACGGGCGCCCCGATACCGGGAGCGACGATCGTGTACACACTTGCGGTCGGAGGGATGCAGTATTACGCAACCTCTGACGCGAACGGATATTACACCGTAGCGGCGGTCTCCAATTCAAGGGTGACGATAACGAACGTCATCAAAGCCGGTTATTATCTATGGCCGACGGGACAGGTCCCGACCGCCACGGTAGGCGCAAGCTCGAGCATGATGGTACCCGATTTCACTATGGTCGCGAATCCTGCGGTATACCGGCTGACGCCGATGCCGTCCGATTACGGTCAGATACAGAAATCCCTGGATAACGGAGTGACGTGGACCCCGCTCTTAGCCACGGATCAATTCAAGTATATGGACCAGGTCACGCTGAGGGCCGTTCCGAATTCGGGTTCATCGTTCTCATACTGGACCGGGATACCGGAGCTCTCGAATCCGTTCACGATCTACGTCGACAACAACTACAACATAGGCGCCGTTTATTATCAGAACAGCACCGACACCGTTTATACGCTGACGCCGGGTGCAATAGTCGGTAACGGAACGGTGAACATCAGCATCAACGGAGGCATCGACATACCGTTCAATACGTCGGTCACCCTCGTCAGCGGAACCAATGTGACGTTCACCGCCGTGCCGGGAACTAACAGCAGTTTCTCCTATTGGACGGGCATTCCGGAATTAACGGATCCGTGCACATTCACTGTGGACGGCAGCCGCACCGTGGGTGCGGTATTCTACGGTAACACCGATACCGTCTATACGCTGACGCCGGGAACGATAACCGGAAGCGGATCTGTGAACATAAGCATAGCCGGTAACCCCGCGGCACCGTTCACCGTGCCCGTAACGGTTCCCGCCGGCACCCAGGTGACGTTCACCGCCGTCGCGAACAGCGGTAACACGTTCTCATATTGGACGGGGGTCCCCGCTCTCACGAACCCGTATACGTTCAATGTTATCGGCAACCAAACGATAGGCGCCGTATTCTCAACGGACACGACGGTCATGTACTCGATCGTACCCGGATCGATAACCGGTACGGGAACGATAAGCATCTCGATAGCCGGAGGTCCGTCGACACCGTTCACCTATCCGGTATACAACATACCCGCGGGTACATCAATAACATTCACGGCGACCCCGGGCACGGGATACGGGTTCTCATACTGGAAGGGATTACCTTCACTTACGGATCCGTGTACGTTCGGCCTGGACAATAATTATACGGTTGGTGCGGACTTCTATTACCTTGCCGGAACGGCATACACGTTCACTCCGGGCATCATATCCGGGAACGGGACGATAACGGTCTCGATAACGGGTAACCCTGCGGTGCCGTTCACTTCACCCGTAACACTTCCGAGCGGTACTCAGGTAACGTTCACCGCTGAAGGAACTAGTAGCTACGAGTTCTCGTATTGGACGGGATTACCGACGTTCGCCGATCCGTATACACTGTACGCGGACAACAATTACACCATAGGCGCTGCATTCTATCTCAACGGTGTTGATACAGTTTACACGGTAACGCCGGGGCCGATAGTCGGTACCGGGACCGTGAGCATCCGCTTAGGAGGTCCTACGAGTCCCGCCATACCGTTCGATGCACCGTTCACGCTTCTGAGCGGTCAGATAGTATCGTTCACCGCTACCGCAGGTTCGGGAGAAACGTTCTCATATTGGACGGGATTGCCGTCGGCCGCGAATCCGGGTACGATAACACTGGACAATAATTACACCGTGGGCGCCGTATTCTACGGCACTTCGGATACCATTTATACGCTCACTCCCGGAACGATGACCGGAGGATCCGTCAACATAAGCATCAACGGCAACCCCGCGGCACCGTTCACCGCACCGGTCACACTTGCGGCCGGCACCCAGGTCACGCTTACCGCCGTCGCGGACACCGGTAACACGTTCTCGTACTGGACCGGAACATCGGCACTCACCAACCCGTACACGTTCAACTTGAACGGTAACCTCACGATAGGCGCCGTGTTCTCATCTGACGCCACGGTGATGTACTCGCTCGTTCCGGGAACGGTGACCGGTACGGGAACGATGAGCATCTCGATCGCAGGCAACCCCGCGGCACCGTTCACCACTCCCATATACAACATACCTCAGGGAACGTCGATCACGTTAACGGCGACCGCCGGTACCGGATACACGTTCTCATATTGGACCGGTTTACCTTCGGCCTCCGATCCGTACACGTTCGGTATCGATAACAATTACACGGTAGGCGCGACGTTCTATTCGAACAGCAGCACAGTGTACACGATCTCTCCGGGAACGATAACCGGGGCCGGAACGATAAGCATCAGCATAAACGGCGGCGTTCAGATACCGTTCACATCTTCCGTAACGGTCCCGGCCGGGACCGGGGTGACATTCACCGCAACGGGCAGCGGGAATTACACGTTCTCGTACTGGACCGGTCTGTCCTCGCTTGCGAACCCGTACACCGCTTATATTTACGGCAACTACACCGTGGGCGCCGTATTCTACGATAACGGTAACGATACCGTATATACGGTCACTCCGGGAACGATAACCGGCAACGGATCGATAAACGTCAGCATAAACGGCGGTGCGCCGATACTGTTCACTTCCGCTTTCACCGTGGTGAGCGGCACGTCGGTGACGTTCACGGCTACCGCGAACACAGGGAACACATTCTCATATTGGACCGGTCTGTCCTCGCTTGCGGACCCGTACACGTTCAACGTTAACGACAACTGCACCGTAGGCGCGGTATTCTATCAGAATGGTGTAGGCACGACATACACGCTCACTCCCGGAACAATAACGGGAAGCGGATCGATAAACGTCAGCATAAACGGCGGCGTATCCATGCCGTTCACCTCTTCCGTTACGGTTACGAGCGGAACGAGCGTCGAATTCACGGCGACCGCTGACACCGGATACGTGTTCTCATTCTGGACGGGATTGTCTGCGCTCACTAACCCGTACACATTCAACGTCAACGGCAACCTAACGATAGGAGCGGATTTCTCGTCCGATACTACTGTGATGTATTCAGTCGTTCCGGGAACGGTGACCGGTACCGGATCCGTGAACATCTCGATAGACGGCGGTACGTCAATACCGTTCACTTCCCCCA
>Ga0123353_10019441_pt1 | contig 10093 bp, 7 predicted proteins | sample TergutLab28metaG_3_FD_92763 | JGI IMG/M metagenome (GOLD analysis project Ga0123353, IMG submission 92763) | Labiotermes labralis P3 segment gut microbial communities from Petit-Saut dam, French Guiana - Lab288 P3 | ecosystem: Host-associated > Arthropoda: Insects > Digestive system > Gut ...
AGTTATCAGAAATTTTGAAGCCGCCGTGGATAGCGGAGACAAGCAAAAGGCGATTCGGATTTTGTGGGAAGACGGCCACGTCGGCAGCGAATTTGCCGACAAGATACAGGACCTTCGTGAACTGCTTGCGCACACGGTGTATCTCAAAACTTCGGAAACAACGGCCAATGTCGGCTATGCGATAATCCTGATCTCCGGCATAGCCGTCGCGTTGGTGTTTCTTTCTGTTGTTGCCCTGGTATTTACCATTCACAATATTAACCGGCCTATTTCAAAGCTGGAGAAGGCCATAGCGGAAATTTCAAAGGGAAATCTGGCCTATCCGATTCGAAGCGAACGCAAAGACGAACTGGGAGTGCTTTCCAACTGCATAGGCGATATGGTTGATGCAATTACGGCGGCGAACGCGGCGTCGGTTACAAAGTCCATTTTTCTGGCCAACATGAGCCACGAGATACGCACGCCAATGAACGCGATCCTGGGTATTACCGAAATTCAACTCCGGGATGAAGCGCTTGCGCCAAACATGAGGGAAGCGCTCGGTACGATTTACAATTCAGGCGACCTGTTGCTCGGCATTATCAACAATATACTGGATCTGTCCAAAATTGAAGCGGGCAAGCTGGAATTGACGCCCGCCGAATACGACGTTGCGAGTCTGATCTACGATACCGCGACCCTGAACATGATGCATATCGGCAGCAAGCCGATTGAGTTTGAACTCTTGGTGGATGAAAACACGCCGTCGATGTTGTTCGGGGACGAGCTTCGCATCAAGCAGATTTTGAACAATCTGCTTTCCAACGCATTTAAGTATACGAAAGAAGGCCGGGTAAAGCTGTCGATTTCAGTCGAAAGGTCGAACGACAGTGAGGAATCCGATGTGACGCTTGTTTTACGCGTGAACGATACCGGCCTGGGCATGACGGAGGAGCAGGTACGTGTGCTGTTCGACGAGTATACCCGCTTTAACCTGGAAACCAGCCAGGTCGAAGGTACGGGGCTTGGCATGAGCATTACGCAGAATTTAGTAGACCTGATGGGTGGCGTAATTTCCGTGAAAAGTGAGGTGGGCCGGGGAACAGAATTTATCGCACGGTTGCCGCAGAAGAATGCCGGTTCCGATGTGGGTGTGCTGGGCAGGGAAGTGGCGGAAAACTTCGGGAAGTTTCGAATAGATGGCGTGAAACAGATAAAAAGAGCGCAGGTGGTATTTGAGCCGATGCCCTATGGCAATGTTCTGATCGTGGACGACGTGGAATCGAATTTATATGTCGCCAAAGGGCTTATGTCGCCTTATGAGTTGTCGATTGACACGGTAATGAGCGGATTTGAGGCGATTGACAAAGTCAGGGACGGCAAAGTGTATGACATCGTGTTTATGGATCACATGATGCCGAAGATGGACGGCATTGAAACAGTAAAAATCATGCGTGAGCAGGGATATGCGCAGCCCATCGTCGCGTTGACCGCGAACGCCGTGGTAGGGCAGTCGGACGTATTTCTGGCAAACGGTTTTGACGGTTTCATCTCCAAGCCGATCGATGTGCGTCATTTGAACGCAGTGCTGAAAAAATTCATACGCGATAAACAGCCGCCTGAAGTCCTTGAAGCAGCGCGCCGGCAAAGCGGGAAAAAAGACGGGAAGCAGGAGCATATCGCCGATGGAGCGCAGTGCTCGTCCATAGATCCCCAATTGGTGGAGATTTTTGTGCGGGACGCTGCCAAGTCCATCGCGGCGTTGGAAGCTATATACGAAAAGCGCGATGCTTACGAGGACGAGGATATACGGACGTATACCATCAACGTGCATTCGATGAGAAGCGTCCTTGCAAGCATCGGTGAACCGGAACTTTCTTCCCTTGCGGCAAAACTGGAACATGCGGGACGGGAGAGAGATACTTCTCTCATGTCAGCCGAGACAGGGGCGTTTCTGGACGGGCTGCGGGCAATAGTAGGGAAATTCGCGCCGCCTGAAGAAGAGGGCGAGGACACTGAAATAACGGCTCAGGATCAGCTATATCTGCGCGAAAAGCTGCTCGTGCTTCAAGAGGCATGTTCAAGCTATGACAAAAAAACCGCCAAAGACGCAATAGCCGAACTCCGGCAAAAAGCGTGGCCGCGCCAGATTAAAGAACAACTTGGCACGATAGCCGAGCATCTGCTGCACAGTGATTTTGAAAAAGCCGCTGAGGTTGCGGAAGAAATATTGATAGTTTGAATTATATTTTTTGGAGGGACTCTGTCCCTCCAAACCACCCTGCAAGGGGACACAGTAACCCACCGGTTGTGCCTCTGCCATGCTCAGCGATGCGAGTCACGCCAGCCTTTATGGCAACGGGTTGTCCTTGACCCCTCATGGCCTGAAAACAGCTTTGCTGTTTTCAGGCCATGAGGGGTGCAGGGGCATCATGCCCCTGCCGGGGGAGTCTGAGGGGGCAGAGCCCCCTCAGATAGTTCAGCCTGCCCAGACCCAAGAGGCTAACGCCACACCCCCCACAGCCCAGCACCACCAGGAAAAGGCCCCGAGGCGACCGGTGATCAAAACCCGCCTCAGAAGAGTCAGGGCCAGGAAGCCGCAGAGAGCGGCTGTCAGAAACCCAGCCAGAAAATCGCCGGCGGCAAAAACGCTGTCGAAGTCGCCGCGCAACTCCAAAATAGTGGCCCCGATAATGGCGGGGATGGACAGGATAAAGGAAAATCGGGCCGCTGTTTCCCGTTCAAGGCCGAGCAGAAGACCGGCCCCGATGGTCCAGCCGCTGCGGGAGAGGCCGGGAATGACGGCCACCCCCTGAATCAGACCGATCAAGAGAGCATCCCGCAAGGTCAGACGGTCACGACCGGCTTGGCCGCGATTCCCCACCAGGCGCAACAGGACTCCGGTAGCCACCAGAGCCAACCCGACGCAAAGGACGGAAGTCATGTCGGGTCCGAGATATTTTTTGAAAAGCAGCCCCACAATGGCCGTGGGAATGCTGGCGATGACAATCTGAAGGCCGAACTGAAAATCCGGGCGTTCCTGATAAAGGGCGCGCATGCGAGCCGGGCTGACCAAAGCCCCGGGGAGGAATTGAAGTTCCTTGCACAGGGCGATCAGAGGTCGGCGATAAAAGAAGAAAAGAGCCGTGAGAGTCCCTAGGTGGAGGACTACATCAAAGGCCATCTCCGGCTCGGTCAACCCGAAAAGATGTTGCGCCAGGATCAGGTGCCCGGAAGAAGAGATGGGCAAAAACTCCCCCACCCCCTGTATAAGCCCCAAGATGACGGCCACGGCGAGTATCGGCATAGGATCTCCACACAGACTGAGGGGACTCAGATCAGTGGCGCAAAGGTTATCAGCAGCGATACTCCCAATGGGATTAACGTGAGCCTTAGCGCTACCGTCCGCACCCTCAGACTCCCCCGGCAGGGGCATGATGCCCCTGCACCCCTCAAATTGCGGGGTCAAGGGGACTCAGTCCCCTTGCAGGGTGGTTTGGAGGGACAGCGTCCCTCCAAAATATAATTAGTCCTGCCCCTAAACGGCCCGGTAAAAGAAACAACCGCCCGCATTTCCTCCAGGCGGTCGAACAGTCGGCGCTCCTGATCCGGAGAGAAGCGGACCAGCAGGGCTGCCCGCCAACGGTCAACCACGGTCATAATGCCGAGGTTCTCTTCAGCTTCAAGAAAGTAGCGGAAAAGATGCACCTGTGAGGGATCAATATAAACATAGCAGCGCGCCGAGCGGCGGGCAGGCGGAAAAACGCGCCCTTTGCGGGAGCGGCGTTTGTTTTTAGGAAAAATCAGAGGGAAGGCAGGCATCCGGTTCATGGTCAGTCTCTTTCGCCGTATACGGGCTCGACAACAAGGCCGCCTTTTTGCACGGCAAGGGGCCGCACCATGACAATTTCGCGCCGGGGGAGATCGGCATCGGGCCCGGCCAGGGCGCAGTCAGCATAAAATTCACATACTCCACGGGGCGGGACGGAGCCGTCCTGCTCTTCCCGGTCTTCAAACACCACCTGCAACCGGGGAAGGGTAAGCAGGAAATGGAGAAAGTGTTTCTTTTTCTCCTGCACCAGCGCGCGCAGCCGGGCGGCCCGGTCTTTCTTTACGTCCGGCGGCGTCTGATCCGGCATGCTCGCCGCCCGGGTGCCGGGCCGTCTTGAATAGGGAAACACATGGGCATAGGTCAGGGGCAGCGCCCGGCACAGGCCCAGACCCTGGGCGAACTCGACCTCACTTTCGCCGGGAAATCCGGTCAGAAGGTCCGCGCCAAGTCCAAATACGGGCCATATCCGCTGTAAGGCGGTAAAAAACTCCGGCAGAAAGGCCGGATCATAATGCCCGCGCCCCATACGCCGCAACACTGAGGGGCTGCCGCTCTGCAAAGAAAGATGCAGGTGCGGCGCAAGCATCTCACAGGCTTGCAACACCTCCAGGGCTTTATGGCCGAGTTGCCCCGGCTCCAGAGAACTGATGCGCAAGCGCGCCCTGCCCCGCCACTCGGGCGCCAGCGCCCCGTCGAGGCGGGACAGAAAATCCCAGAAATCGCATCCGGCATCCGGGGTCAGTGGGTAGTGGCTCAGTTTGGCGTCAAACGAGGAAGGCGCAGCTGAAGTATCACGGCAAACTGAGCCGCTAAGCCGGAACTGGCGCAGGTTCACGCCGCTGATGACAATCTCCCGGAAACCGGCCCGGAGCAGCCGCCCGGCCTCCTCCACGGCATCCTCATAAGCGCGGGATCTGGCCCGACCTCTGGCCAGAGGCACAATGCAGTAAGCGCACCCGTGGGAACAGCCGTCCTGAATTTTCAGGACAGCCCGAGAACGGTCATACCCGGAAACGGCAAAGGGCGGGTATGCCGTATCCCCACTATCCACCGCTGTAAATGAAAGAGCCGCGAGCAGATCGGCCTTGTCGGTCTTTGCTGTGAGCAGACCGGCTTTGTCGGCTTGGCCAACTACCGCCCGCACGCCGGGCAGCCCGGCCAGTTCTTTTTCCAGGACTTCGGCCGCGCAGCCGCTGATAATGATTGCCGCCTCAGGAGCGGCCCTGTTCAGACGCCGTACCGTGGCCCGCACGTCAGCAACAGCCTTGGCCGTGACAGCACAGGAATTGACCAGAATGATCCCGGCCCGGGCCGGGTCCTTTGTTTCGCGCAGACCGCGCCCGAGCCAAGCCTCGCGCAGGGCGTGGGATTCATACTGATTTACTTTACAGCCGAGGGTGGCGAGAAAAAATGTGCTTTGTCCGGTCACTTTTTTCTGCCGCTCTTTTTGTCGCCCATTTTTTCCTTCAAAGCGCTGAGGCGGACCGTAACCACTTTGGTATTGGGGTAGGTTTCCCGGATGCTTTCAAAGAGCGAGGCGGCTTCCTGAAGTTTGCCCCGCTGCTCCAGAACATCGGCCAGGATAAAGGTGGCCAGGACTATGCGATCCGGGGAAATAGCCTTGCCCAGGTCGAGCAGATCGCGCAGAGCTTGTTCGGATTCATCCAGCCTGCCGGTCAACATCTGGGTCTCGGCCAGGGCATAAAGGCAGTCGGCCTTGGTGTCCGGACGCACGTCCAGTTGCAGACAGAGGCCGAGGGCGTCGGTGGCCGCGGTGAATTCCAGGCGGCGCAGGTAGGCGTGGGAAAGCTCACGGTAGACAATGGCGCGATCTTCAGAGGAAAGATCAGGGTCCGCTTCCAAGGCTTCCCACAAGAAAAAGGCGCGGGAAAATAGCCGCATATCCTTGTACAAACTGGCCAGGGCCTTCTGGATATACCGTCGCCTGGGCGGATCGGCATTGAACTCCGAGAGCATAATCTCAAGGTAGTTCCCGGCTGTGGCCTTATCCTGACGAATATCCAGGGAAATGGACAGCAATTGCAGCCAGACTTCCCAGCGGTCTTCTCCGCCTGGATTTTTACGCAGGTAACGCTCAAAATACATTTCCGCGTCGCCGATATCCCGTTCGCCCAGGGCCTCCTCGGCCAAGGTCAGGTCGTCTTTTGGCTTGGACAACAGCTCTGTCGGCGAACAGCCGACCAACAGCAGCATGGCCAGCAGCAGCACTCCGGCATACAAAGGCACTTTGGAGGGGCTCAAACCAGTGGCGCAAAGGTTATCAACTAGCGATACCCGTGATGGGATGAACGTGAGCCTTAGCACAGCCGTCCGCACCTCCAAACGGACTGAGTCCCCTTGACCCCGCAATTTGAGGGGTGCAGGGGCATCATGCCCCTGCCAGGGGAGTCTGAGGGTGCGGTCGGTAATGCCGGGGCTCACGTTCAGTCTATTGCCGGATATCGCTGTTGACAACCTTTGCGCCACTGGTTTGAGTCCCCTCAGAGGGCTTGGGGCGGAGCCCCAATCAGCTTGCCTGCTCACCTTCTTCCCCGCCGTCGTCAATGCGGTCAAAGCCGACCACCGAAGCTCCTTCATCCAGTGTTACCAGACGCACGCCCTGGGTGGCCCGGCCGATACTCCGGATCTCTTCCACCCCGATCCGGATGATCTTGTTGGTGGACGTAAGCAACAGCAAGGCGTCGTTATCGGAAACCGGCATGGCCCCGATAACCGGCCCGGTCTTGGACGTGGCCTTGAAGTTAATGATCCCCTTGCCGCCGCGAGACTGCGCCCGGTACAGATCCAGCTTGGTCCGTTTGCCGTAGCCGTTGCGGGAAATGGTCATGATCGAGCTTTCTTCATCCGCCTCTTTGACGATAACGCAGGCAACCACACTGTCCACGCCGCGCAGGGCAATGCCCTTGACCCCGGACGCGCCGCGCCCCATAGGACGCACATCCGAGCAGTCAAAGCGGATGGCCAGACCGGACTCGGTAGTCAACACCACCTGGCAGTTTTCCTGCACCTCGCGCACCGTGATCAACTCATCGCCTTCGCGCAGGCCCACGGCAATCAGACCGCTCTTGCGGCTCCTGGCATACATGGAGGCGTCGGAGCGCTTGACCATGCCCTTTTTGGTTACAAAAAAGAAATACTGATTCGGGTTGAACTCGCGTACGGTCAGGGCCGTGGTCACCCACTCATCCTTCTCCAGGGGCAGCAGGTTGGCGATATGCGCGCCCTTGGCCGTGCGGCTGCCTTCGGGCACCTGATGCACCTTGAGCTGATGCATGCGGCCCCTGTTGGTGAACAGAAGCAGGTACTGGTGATTGGAGGTGGTCAAAAAGTCCTGCACCACGTCGTCATCGCTCATGTGCAACCCGGCGATGCCTTTGCCGCCCCGCTTTTGCTGCTGGTAGTTATCCAGAGTGGTGCGCTTGATATAGCCGCGCCGGGACAAGGTAATCACCACGTCCTCGTCCGGAATGAGATCCTCGATATCAATGCCCGCCAGATCGTCATATTCAATAGCGCTTTTGCGCGGCGTGGCAAAGGTGTCTTTCAGTTCGGCTATTTCGTCCCGGATAACGCCGCGCAGAATGTCGTCATTTTCCAGAATTGACTTAAAATATTCAATTTTCTTAATCAGTTCTTTATACTCTTCAAGCAGCTTTTCATGCTCAAGGCCCGTCAGCCGCTGCAGCCGCATTTCCAGGATGGCCTGGGACTGCAGCTCGGACAGGCCGAAGCGATCCATAAGGCCGTCTTTGGCTTCCTGGGGCGTTTTTGAAGCCCGGATCAGGGCCACAACTTCGTCAATATTATCCAGGGCAATGCGCAGACCTTCCAGAATATGCGCCCGGGCTTCCGAACGTTTCAGGTCAAACCGAGTGCGCCGGATGACCACTTCGCGCCGATGTTCCAGAAAATAGGTCAGGGCGGACTTCAGGTTCAGCAGTTGCGGCCGGTTGCCCACAACAGCCAGCATGTTGTAGGCAAAGGAGGTTTCCAGCGGCGTATATTTGTACAGCGCATTGATGATGATGTCCGGGATGACGCCGCGCTTGAGATCCAGCACGATACGGATGCCCCTGCGATCGGATTCGTCCCGCAGGTCGGATACGCCTTCGATACGGCGGTCATTAACCAGAGCCGCTATTTTTTCCACCAGGCTTGACTTGTTCAGGGCATAGGGAATTTGCCGGATAACAATGGCTTCCCTACCCTTTTTACACGTTTCCACTTCCACCACGCCGCGGATCTTGACCGAGCCGCGTCCGCCGGTAAAGGCGTCCTCCAGGCCCTTTCCGGCGTATACCACGCCGCCCGTGGGAAAATCCGGCCCCTTCACATGCTCCATAAGGTCATAGACCGTGCACTCGGGATCCTCCACCAAGGCCAGAAGGGCGTCGCACAATTCCCCCAAATTATGGGGCGGCACGTTGGTGGCCATGCCCACGGCTATGCCGGAGGTGCCGTTGAGCAGGTAGTTGGGAACCTTGGCCGGCAACACCGTGGGTTCTTCCATGGTGTTGTCGTAGTTGGGCCGGAACTCGACCGTCTCTTTTTCGATATCGGCCAGAAATTCCCCGGCCAGGCGGGACATGCGTACTTCAGTATACCGCATGGCCGCCGGCGCGTCGCCGTCAATGGAACCGAAATTGCCCTGTCCATCCACCAGGGGATCGCGCATGGAAAAATCCTGCGCCATACGCACCAGGGCGTCATACACGGCCGAATCGCCGTGAGGATGATACTTACCGATAACGTCACCAACGACGCGAGCGGACTTTTTCGGCGGACTTCTGTGGCTGTTGCCAAGTTCGTGCTGGGCAAACATGATCCGACGGTGCACCGGTTTCAGGCCGTCACGCACGTCCGGAATGGCCCGCCCGATGATCACGGACAAGGAATATTCCAGATAAGACTTGCGCAGTTCCTTCTCTATGCTGATGCCGGGCCGTTCGTCCCGGCTATCTGTACTTTGTGACATAGGATGATGATCCTTTTTTGGAGGGGCTCTGCTTTTGGAGGGGCTCTGCCCCTCCAAACCTCCCCGCAAGGGGGTTGAACCCCCTTGACCCCGCAATTTCCTGAAAACAGCTTTGCTGTTTTCAGGCGTTGAGGGGTGCAGGGGCATCATGCCCCTGCCGGGGGAGTCTGAGGGGGCAGAGCCCCCTCAGTCCCCTCAGCGGGGTTTGGGGCGGAGCCCCAATAGTAACAGGGCCTGACCCTACCCCATATTTTTGGGCAAAATCATTTCCACTTCAGCATGGGGACGGGGAATGACATGCACGCTGATAAGTTCGCCCACAGCCTTGGCAGCCACGGCCCCGGCATCTGTTGCGGCCTTTACCGCGCCCACATCGCCGCGAACCATAACGGTCACCAGACCGCCGCCGATCTGCTCGCGGCCTACCAGTGTGACGTTGGCCGCCTTAACCATAGCGTCAGCCGCTTCAACCGCGCCAACGAGCCCTTTGGTCTCAATCATTCCTAATGCATTGGAAACTGACATAACGTTCTCCTTCTCAATATTGTTTCCGTTTCGAAAATACAATTACAAATTAAATAACCTTTTTCAGTTCCTTGACGATCAGCTCCGTGATGGCTTGAACGTCGATCGTATCGGCCCCGCTCTTCGAGGGCATGGGCTTGCACACGGTATTGCCCAGGTCATAGGCCACTCTCCTGATGTTCAGAAGGTTCATGGGCGTCACGTTATCGGAAGTGGAACTGCCGCCTATCGTGCCGCTCCCCAGGGTGAACGAGGGGAACAGCGAAGTGGAGAGCCCCACCGCGCCGTGGGTAGAAGGCGTGTTGACCAGCAGCCTGGATACCGGTTTTTTCAGACCAAATTCACGAATGACATCCGGGTTGTTGGAATGGATGGCCAGGGAGTGACCGATACCGCCGTTTTCAAGGAGGGCGATGCACTGCTCGCAGGCTTCCTTCCAGTCGTTCACCACGTAAAAGCCGAGCAAGGCGGTGAGCTTTTCCTTGGAGAAAGGATACTTGGGTCCTACGCCCTTTTCGTCGGAAACGAGCAGCCGTGTGCCGGCCGGGACTTCGATGCCCGCTACCCCGGCAATATAGAGCGCGTCACGGCCCACAATTTTGGGATTCATGGACCCGTCACACCGCTCCATCACCCTCTTATGTTAAATATACCTACCAATTGGAGGTAATTTGCATGAAACGTCCCACCTTGAGTGATATTGAATACGGCAGACGCAAGCGCACCACGAAGCGCGATGAGTTTTTGCGTATCATGGACAA
>Ga0123353_10019442_pt1 | contig 10092 bp, 8 predicted proteins | sample TergutLab28metaG_3_FD_92763 | JGI IMG/M metagenome (GOLD analysis project Ga0123353, IMG submission 92763) | Labiotermes labralis P3 segment gut microbial communities from Petit-Saut dam, French Guiana - Lab288 P3 | ecosystem: Host-associated > Arthropoda: Insects > Digestive system > Gut ...
TGACCTGCATTGCCGGAAATGCCCACTACTGAGCCAAGATTGACGATAGCGCCGCTTCTTTGTTTAAGAAAGTAAGGTTGAAATGCTTTTATGTGGTTAAAAACAGATTTTACATTCACAGTCATCACCAAATCCCAGTCATTTTCTCTCATACGCAATAGAAGCGTGTCGCGGGTAATACCTGCATTGTTTACCAAAATATTAATAGTGTTGAATGTTTCGAATGCATTTTTAACGGCTGCTTCCGTAGCGTGATAATCAGCGGCATCGTAGGCTAAAAATAGCGCTTTAACGCCGTAACTTTCAATCTCTTTAATGGTTTCGGGAACGGATTCGTTTTCTTGCAAGTCGCTAAAAACAATATTTGCGCCATTTTGCGCAAACGTGAGAGCAATCTGTTTGCCTATTCCACGTGCGGCGCCTGTGATATATGCGGTTTTTTCTTGTAATAGTAGCATCAGAATTTTATGATTATTAATTAATGATTAATGTTGTCAGTTTGTAAAAAAACTATCGGTAAATGACAAGGGTAGCAGTTCGGCAACAGATTTTATCACAAAAACCTCTCCTTTTTCCCCAGCCATTATTATTTTGATAGGTTCTTTGAATTTAGTTTCGTACTCTAAAATCGCCTGACGGCAACTTCCACAGGGGGGAACGGGTTGGCAAATCTCTTTGTTTTCACCGATAGCAGTAATCGCAATTTTTTCGATGGGAGATTCAGGGAATTGCGATGCGGCATAGAAAAGCGCTACCCGCTCTGCGCACATCCCCGATGGGAAAACGGCGTTTTCCTGATTGTTTCCCGAAATAATATGTCCGTTTTTCAGCAATATTGCCGCCCCTACTTTAAAAAATGAATAAGGAGCATACGCATGCCGGGCTGCATTAGATGCAATTTCCAATAAATCTGCCTCTTGTACAGGCATTTTCGTTCTATCGGAAAAAACTTTAATTTCAGTTTGAAGAATCATAAGAATTTAAAAATATAAAGATTTCATACTTAGAAAAGTTGTAATTTATGGTGATACTGTTATCCCTTCAAATTTACAAATAACCTTGCCCCTGCTGAGCAAATACAGATCGTTTCTTTCAATATTATAGTGTGTTATATCATTGCGCAAGATTTTAACAAATTCATCTTCTAATTGCATGCTCACACAATATTTTTTTGTTGCACCGAGATAATCAATCCTTATTCTTCTTTTTCCAAAACTAAAATCACCAAAAAAAAGATTACATCCCAAATTTCCTGAAAACTTAAAATCCTCCGTAAAAATAATAAATGCAGTATCAGAACTATGAGGAAGCACTGTTTCCGAAATCTCTTTCAATAACCATTTCGTTTGCAACAGAGGTAAGTTTTCGGTATTTTTTTTATCTTTTGCATTCAAAAAAAATATCTGCAAAAAGATGAAAAACAGAAAAGCGATTTTTTTGCTCATTATTCAGGGTTATACAGTTTAAAAGAGATACCCAACTGAACAGGAAATAGCCAGACACCTTTGTTGTATTCAGAATCAATAGTTTTCACACTCGACTTATTTCTAATCATAAACATATAAGAGGGTATAAAATTAAGCGCTACACAAAATCGTGAGGTAAGTTCGTAACGAATTCCGATATGGGGACCAATACCAATAAAATCGCCAGTTTGTTGTAGAGTTAGCGGTTTTCCTCCTATAGTGTCGGTAGGTGTATGTTGAATATCATAAATATAAGTGTGTTTTAAATTTGTGTAGTTGAGTTCGCCGCCACACTGCAACGAAATTTTTTCAGTAAGAGAAAACGAATAGAAAACAGAAACTCCGCCGCTTATTCTTTGGAAATTGGGATTGGTAATATTATCTTTTTTTTTGTACATTGTCCAATTAAAATTTATTCTAAAAGTAGTTTTTTTCACCCATTGGTCAAGATCAAGTGCTCCCCCAACTCCCCAAGCTTTATTTAACATCGTGTTATTAGAAAAATCTTTATTAGCGTGAACCTCTATCCGCTGGGCATTTACGCTAAAAAAACAGAAAAGTAAAATGGCAGGTACAAGGTAAAGGATGCGGTACATATTGCAGGAAATTTTAATAATTTTCATCGGCAAAAATAAAAAAAATACCTCATACCCCCAAAAGGGGGTAATGATGAAAAAAAATCAGTATAATTTCGCGCCGATTATTAAAAGAGAAACCAAATTATTTTTTGCTTATGAAATTCTGCCGTTATTTTATGAAATTTGCTTGCCTGCTTGCGCTGTTGTTTACTGCTTGCAGCCATTTTACAAACAAGCAGGTTACAGTATCCACCCGCAATATTCATGAACAGGATTCAATCATAACACATACCGGTGATACGCACTTAGACAGCCTTTTGCAGGCTATTATTAGCGCACCGCAAGACACAAGCCTTGCCAGACTCTATTTGGAAGTAGGCGATATTTATGAAGACAACGATTTTGAATTGGCAAAATACTATTACTTGAAATTTGAAAACTTATCCGAACTTTTGGAGTGGAACGAAGGTCGTTATTTGTTTGCCTGCGTTTTCTCAAGTTTACTTCTCAGAGAAGGGTATTCCGATTCGGCGCTGGTAATCCTCCAAAATGCCTACGATTTGGTTTTGAATGATAACGATTTAGAGAGTAAAGCCAATCTTGTTTTCACCAAGGGAAACGCCTATTTTGTAAAAGAATGGTATGAAACAGCACTGTCTTGTTATTTGGAAGCATTATCTATCTATGAATCAATAAATAACGATGTTAAAATTCAACAACTTTATTACATGATTTCCCAATTATACCAAAGTATTGACATTGTGGAAAAAGCCATTGAATACGGAGAGAAATCTGTTGAAATGAACTGGGAAGACCCCGCTGCTTTGGCAGCGCTGGCAATGGCATACTCTGCTGCTCATGAGTATGAAAAAGCAAAAAAATTATATGAGAAAGCTTTAAGTATTGTTTTATTACAAAATAATATCTATATGGAAGGATTGATATACTTTCATATTGCCAATGATGCCTTGTTTGAATTTGACTTAAAAAGAGCTGAGTATTATGCAGGCCGCTCATTAGAGATTAACCGACAGTTTGGCGCTGCCATATATTTTACCGATCTTATTTTGTTAAGTAAATTGGAGCAAGTGAAAGGCAATTTTTTCAAATCGGAAGAGTATGTAAAGGAAGCACTGCAAATAGCTATCGAACTTGATGCCCAGAAAGAAAAGCGACTCTGCTATATGATACTTTCGGAATTATCTATTGCCCAACAAAAGTATAGAGAAAACATACAGTATTGGGAAGAATCCAATTTGATAGAGTTAGCCATCGCGAGACAAACTGCTCTCCGATCTGCCGAAGAGATGGACGCCAAATACGATACGGAAAAAAAAGAACTGAAAATAACAGCCTTAGAAAAAACTAAACGGCTTTATATAGGGTTAATTTTTTCAGTAGGCGTGATATTTTTACTTGCTATTGTAACATTCTTTTTCATTTTGCGATTAACTATGCAAAAAAAACGTTTTGCCGACCAAAAAAGACAATTCGCTGAACAACAATTAATTCAAATTGAGAAAGAGAAACAACTGGTAGCTGCCCAAGCCGCTCTTGATGGCGAAAATGCCGAACGGATAAGGGTTGCCAAAGATCTCCACGACGGGCTGGGGAGTTTGCTTTCATTAGTAAAATTTACCTTGCCGAACATGAAAACCGGGGAATCTGTTGAGGCAGAAGACACGGAACGCTTCGCTAAAGCAAGAAATATGCTTGACGAATCTATCAATGAATTGCGTCGCGTTGCGCACCACTTGATGCCGGAGTCATTGATACGCTATGGGTTAAAAGCATCTTTATCAGATTTTTGCCATTCCACAGAACTCATCAGATTTTATTATTTCGGCAACGACCAAAGGTTAGACGGAAAACTCGAAATTATGCTATACCGCTCTGCTCATGAATTGATTAATAACGCGTTAAAGCATGCAGATGCCTCACAAATCAATGTGCAATTGGTGCAAGAAAATGATAGAGTTTCTCTAACAGTTCAAGATGATGGAAAAGGATTTTCAACTTCAATAAAAACAAATGGAATGGGAATTAATAATATTCGCAACAGGGTAGAAACTTACAACGGGAAAATGTTGATTATTTCTTCGCCCGAAAGCGGAACAGAGGTAAATATTGAAATTGAAATATGAAAAATAAAGGTAGAGTGTTATTTTGGAAATCTTAAATTATAAAAATATGATAAATGTACTACTTGTTGATGATCACAAAGTTTTAGCGGATGGGTTGCGTAAACTCATTGAAGAATCCGGCGATATTAAAGTTACCGGTATTGCGAATAATGCAAACGAATGTCGCTACCAGTTGCGCTACGGGCTACCCGATGTGTTGATGCTCGACATTAACTTGCCAGACGGGAATGGCATTGAACTCTGCAAAGAGTTTTCCATGCAATATCCAAAACTTAAAATGCTGGCTCTCACTACGTATTGCGAATATTCGATGGTAAGGCAGATGATAGAAAACGGCGCCATGGGATATGTTATTAAAAATGCAATGGCTGAAGAACTTATTCAGGGGATTCGCACTGTTGCTGCAGGGGAGAAATTTCTCTGCCATGAAGTTGACTTGTTAATAAAGAAACAATCTCAGGAAAATATTTGGCTTACACCGCGCGAACGTGAAATGCTGAAATTAATTGTTGAAGGTTTTTCGAGCGCTGAGATCTCCGAAAAAATGTCTTTACGACATGAAACGATTAAAGGGTATCGTAAAAACTTGTTGCTCAAACTAAACAGTAAAAATACTGCTGCATTGGTTAAGAAAACTTTGGAAGAAAACTTAATTTGGTAATTAATCTCTAAGAATTGCGATAATCTCACGAAGTGTGGTTTTGACCTGCTCTCCGGTTTTCATGTTTTTCAACGTAAAATTCTCGTTTCTAATCTCTTCTTCTCCTATCATAACCACATATGGTATTTGTCTGGCATTAGCATAATTCATCTGTTTTCCGATTTTAGCTCTGTCCGGATAAATATCGGAGGCAATATTATGGCTACGAATTTCGGCTAATGCTTTTAAAGCGTGTCGTTCTTCGGCTTCTCCAAAATTCAAAAAGAGGAGTTTAACAGGCGTCCGATTTCAATTGGAAAAAGATTACATTCGTTCATAACATCATAAATTCGTTCTGCGCCGTATGAGATTCCTACGCCGGAAATATCTTTCAGTCCGAAGATCCCGGTAAGGTCGTCGTAGCGCCCACCACCCGAGATGCTTCCCATAGCCATGTTGGTAGTTTTAACTTCAAAAATAGCTCCGGTGTAGTAGTTCAATCCTCGTGCTAAAGTAATATCCAATTCCGGAACGCTGATTCCAACTTCGCTGCAATAAGAAAGTACCGTTTTCATTTCTTCAACGCCTTGTTTTCCAATTTCACTGTTGACAAAAAAATGTGTTAAAAAGGCTATTTTTTCCTCATTTTTTCCGGAAAAGTCGAAAAAAGGAGCAATCTTTGAAATAGCATCTTCGGGAATATTGCGTTCCCGTAACTCTGCAAAAACGTTCTCCTTGCCAATTTTATCAATTTTATCAATGGCAATACAAATATCTGTAATCATTTCCGGTAGTTCAATAATTTCTGCAATTCCCGATAATATTTTTCTGTTGTTCATCTTAATCACTATCGGGATATTGAACTTCTCAAATATTTCGTATGTAATTTGCAACAGTTCAAGTTCTTGTATCAAAGACTTTGTGCCGATGATATCTACATCGCATTGATAAAACTCGCGGTAGCGACCTTTTTGAGGGCGGTCGGCACGCCACACCGGTTGCATTTGATAGCGTTTGAACGGAAATACAAGATTTTCACGATGTTGCACAACAAACCGCGCAAAAGGAACGGTTAAATCGTAGCGCATTCCTTTTTCGCAGATTTTAGCCGCCAACCGATTTGGTGCTTCCTCATTAAAATTTACGCCATCCATAAAATCTCCTGAGTTTAATATCTTGAACAACAGGCGATCGCCCTCTTCGCCGTATTTTCCCGTCAGGGTGGACAAATTTTCCATCGCAGGAGTTTCAATAGGGAGGTAGGCATATTTTTCAAACACCTTTCTAATCGTGCTGAAAATAAAGTTTCTTTTAATCATTTCTTCCGGCAAAAAATCGCGTGTGCCTTTGGGGATACAGGGTTTCATTTAGTATAAGGTTAATAGTATAAATTCCGTTTAATGTATAAAAAATATATAGAAATCAATAATTTACAGATTCTCGGTACGCATACATAAAAATTCCGGCAGCTATGGCTGCGTTTAAAGATTCCGGCGCAGAAGCGCCATGCCTAAACATCGAAATCGCTATACTTTTGTTTATATAGCTTGCAGTAACTGCGGAAATTCCGTGGCTCTCACTTCCGATAATGATAATGTCATTAAACTTAAAAGACTGCTTTTGTATAGATTCTCCGGTCATGGATAGTCCGTAAATATTTCTGTGACTTTGCATTTTTAGATATTCAGATATATCTGTGTAAACAATCTTTGTTCTCGTGAATGAACCCATAGAGGCTTGAATTGCCTTAGGGTTTGTATATTCCACGCAATCTTCTGAGCAAAGGATTTGCGGAAATCCAAACCAGTCTGCTGTGCGAATAATTGTACCCATGTTGCCCGGATCTCTGATGGCGTCTAATATCAATAATGGCTTCTCTTCATCAAGGTTGTTGCAGTTTGCTTTGGGCTTTTTTACTACACACAAGATTTCGGGAGAGGTAGTAAGGCAGCTGAGACGAGTGAGCGCTATTGGGGAGGCTACAGTTATCTTGTGGCTGAAATTTGAAACTCCGCAGAGCCTGATATCTGTCAAATAGATCGCAGATTGCTCCGTCGCAAAACAAAACACGATTTCAAAACCGGAGTGTATTGTTTCAATGCACGACTTCATACCTTCAACGATAAAAAGTTGCTGCTCATCGCGATGCTTTTTGTGATGCAGTAATCTGATTTGAGAAATGTGTGCCTTGGAAATCAATGGAATAATAGTGTTTTCAATGAAAAATATTTCGCTTTTTTTAACGTGGCGAAATTAGTGAAAGAAATGAAATTTTATAAGATGATTTTGAAAATGTTATATTTTTGTGGCAAAATTTTTAAAATAATGTTGTTCCACTGTTTATACAAATTATAATACTATATATGAGGAAATTAATTACTTTTCTAATACTCCTGAATTTGAATCTCCTTTCTTTTGGCGCCTATCTTGAAAACATTCCTGTGCAATTGAGGCAACCCAATGGAGAAATATTAAATCTTTTTATTTCAGGAGATGAATTTTTCAGAAGAGTTCACGACAGCGAAGACTATTCTATTGTTCAAGGAGTTGATGGTTGGTACTACTATGCGGTGTACGATGCAGGAAAAGATGAATTAGTGCCGAGCATCTATGTGGTATCAGCATCTCGAAATTTTACATTGCCTATAAAAAAAGGAATCGGGATCTCTTACGAAAAATATATGCAGATTCGCCAAGACTATTATGAGCCAACCGGCTGCGATGCGTCGGGAATGTCAAAAAAATCTATATTAAAAGATTTGGCTGCGGATGATTCGAAGGCTACACAACAAATAAATAATATTATTATCTGTATAGGTTTCTCCGATACGCCGGAGATGACAAATAACCATACTGCTGTGAATGGCTTATTTAACACCAATGCAAGTAACAATTTGAGAGATTATTTTATGGAAATGTCTTATAATAAGGTAGATATTTATTCCCATTTTTACCCGCCTGCTAACGGAACAACGCTGAGATTTTATCGTGCACCCAATCCCAGATCTTACTATGAAGATATTGGTCCAAGTTCAACTTCCAACAGACCTACCGTTGAACATACACTTTTGAGAGATGCTATTAATTGGGTTAATGCAAACCATCCAATACCTTCAAGTTTGAATCTAGACATTAATAATGACGGCAGATGTGACTATATTTCGTTTGTTGTTTACGGGCAGGTAGGTGAGTGGAGTTGGATGCTATGGCCACATAAATGGTCGCTATATACTTATAATGTGAGTATCAACGGTAAACGTGTTTATGATTATAATTTCGAATTAGATGGAACCTCTTCTTATTTTAATGTAGGAACTTTCTGCCACGAGGGGTATCACCAATTGGGTGCGCCAGACCTATACCATTATACTGATTACACCGATATTAGAGCTGTCGGATCGTATGATGTAATGGATAATACAAATAATTCAAAACCGCAATCCATGTCTGCATATATGAAATATAAATACGGGTACGGAAATTGGATTACTTCTTTGCCAATTGCTACCATAAACAGAACTTACGAGGTCTTCCCTTTTTATTCCAATGATGGAACCGACCCTTCGAAGCCCGTTATTTACAGAATTCCTATGACGGGAATAAACACGCAATATAGCGTTGTTGAGTATCGCAAAAAGACGGGAACTAATTATGACAGCAGTTTATTAAATGAAGGATTGATGATATACAGAATAAATACATCCTTGAACGGAAATGCGCAATTTGACGGGTCTTCCGTATTTGACGAAGTCTATTTATATCGGCAGGGCAGTGCTCAATCTTCCGGTTCGGGGGTTTATACCCAAGGAGACCTGAGTGTTGCGCCATACAATTCAATAAACGGAAGAACCTCTTTTAACAGTTCAACAAACCCTAAACCTTGCCGATCGAATGGAACAGCAGAAAGCACGCTGGATATAAACAATATTCTTTACGATGACGAAACAGATTCTTATACTTTTTTTTACGGAAATGCGGCAAACAGAAGCATGGTGCTTGATAAAAGCGAATTGGAACTCGCTAATTTATCAGGAGCCTCAGGAACGGTAACGGTTACTTCAAATGTTCTGTGGCGTATTTCAATACCCCCTGACGCCGCATCCTGGCTCTCCGTTTCGAAAATTAAGGGAATGAACACAGAAACAGTCTCATTTACTGCAACAGGAGAAAATATAAGCGGCGTGATTAGAACCGCTACCGTGGCATTTGCAGCCAACGGTAGCATATTTTATCTAAATGTGAAACAAGATAGTCCACCGCCTGTTTGTAAGACCCCGCCCGACTATGATTTTTCACTATCAATACCCTCTACCTCATGGAAAACTCATTCGGGAAGCATTGCCATAAACGGTTGTTATGTGTATCGGGTACCTGTTACATCAGAGCAAAGATACACATTCAAAACAGGATGCGGTGATGGCGCAACGGCAAATTTTGATACCTATTTATATCTGTATAACAGTTCAGGCTCTATATTGACTTCCAATGATGACGATTGTGAACCCTATGGAAGTATCATCAATGGTTATCAGTTTAAATACACCGGCTATGCTTACTTACAAGTAAAAGGACAGATGTCTGATTACGGTAATTACACCCTTGCGTATAGAGATGCGAGATTTCTTCCGACTCCTCCTGAAAAAGACAGTGTTACCCTCTGCAAACCCGGAATGGCAACGCTCACAGCTTCAGATCCTTACGAAAACGCTTTTGATTTTACTTTCAATTGGTATGCAGATAATAATCTTCATTCAAAAGTACATACAGGAAAAACATATACATTTCCTTGCATGACACCGGATATGAGTTATTATCTGTATGTTACCGCTACCGTTAATGGATACGAAAGCGAGGCAACACAATTTGTTGTTTGGGTAAATAACTTGATCGAAGTTAGCATTGTTGCAGATTCTCCAATTATTTGTAATGACGGTGATGGTATTCTTACCGCTGTTGGAACAGGAGGTTCCGGTAATTTTACCTACTTGTGGAATACCGGTGAAACAACCCCTACCATTCAAAATCTTTCAATTGGAACTTACTCGGTTACGGTTTCTGATGGAAATAGTTGTCAGGCTCATGATGAGTTTTCAATTTCATACCCGCACAATACGATGCCTGATTTTTATGTATATAAAACTTCTAACGGCGACCCGTTTGAAAATTTCATGACAGCCGATACGCGCGAAGAGATTACCCACTACTTTCGTGTAAATTCTACTTATTGTGGAGAGCAGGAACTTCGGTTGGCTGTTGATTACAAA
>Ga0123353_10019443_pt1 | contig 10092 bp, 5 predicted proteins | sample TergutLab28metaG_3_FD_92763 | JGI IMG/M metagenome (GOLD analysis project Ga0123353, IMG submission 92763) | Labiotermes labralis P3 segment gut microbial communities from Petit-Saut dam, French Guiana - Lab288 P3 | ecosystem: Host-associated > Arthropoda: Insects > Digestive system > Gut ...
AAAGCGCGCGAAAAACGATTTCCACTTTTCTTTAAGTCTTAACCTGTCCCGGCTAATCAGCCGCAATCATGGAAAAATACTAAAAATAAATTGTCTGTATAAAAATGAAATCATTTGCCGGGAGCAGTTATCTGAATTGCTTTTTGTTCAGGACATTGAACCTGTAATAGTCATGGGAGTTACAATAGAAATAACCGCAAAGGGTGCTACAAAAGGGGCTGCGCTCAAGATCATCGGAGAGAGGCTGGGAATCGGAAAAGATCACATACTGGCATTTGGAGATAGCGGTAATGATCTGTCAATGAGAGAATCTGCCGGCACATTTGTTGCAATGGGAAATGCAACAAATGATGTTAAGGAAATAGCTGATCACATCACTGACACTGTTTCGGAAGAAGGCGTTGCGCGCGCAATATCAACAATTTTAAGAAACGGAGGGCTATAGCGTGATATTAAGCGGAAATGCAGTTTCAGAGGGATATGCATTAGGTAATGCGTACTTGTTTAGGTCGTCTTATAATAAAGCGGAGCTTGCAATATTTGAAGGCGATTCAAAAATCCACAAGGAACGCTTTGATGAAGCTTTAAAGACAGCCGCAGTTGAATTGGAAATGCTTATTTCCGGGTTTGACAAATCAGACGATGCCGGCAGCGCAATTTTTTCCGCGCAGCTTGAGGTGCTCTATGATGAGGAGATTCTCGAATCCATTGAGTTTGCTATTACCAATGAGAAGAAAATGCCGCACTGCTCGGTAGATGAGGTTTTTCAGAGATTTATTGATTTGTTGAGTAAGGTGAAGGATCCTTTGATTGCAGCGCGAACAACCGATCTCAGCGATGTCCGTAATCGCTTACTCCGCAATCTGACCGGAGAGGAGCACCAAAGCCTTTCCGGTTTGCAAAAACCCGTTATTATTGTTGCGGACGATCTTCTTCCAAGCGATACCGCAACACTCAACCGCAGCTGTGTACTTGGTATTATTACTCAAATAGGAAGTGAAACATCACATACGGCAATTCTTGCAAACAGCTATGGAATCCCTGCAATCGTGGGTGTTACCGGAGCCGCGGAAATCATTAAAGACGGTCAGGAGCTGGGAATGGATGCTGTTGCGGGTAAAATTTATATAGAACCTGATATTTTGCAGCGTGATGAGTTGGAGAAAAAGCGCAAAGACGCAATTGAAAAAAACAAAAGAGAAAACATGCTGTTAGACAAGCCTGGTAAAACCGCGGATGGACACTGTGTAGAAATAGGGTTGAATATTGGTTCGACGGAAGAGAGCGAACAAATTGTATCAGCGGATTTTATAGGGTTGTTTCGAACAGAGTTTCTTTACATGAAAAGCATGTATTCACCCACGGAGGATGAGCAATTCGAAGTGTATAAAAGCGTTTTGGAAGCAGCGGCATCAAAACCGGTGACACTACGAACGCTCGATATAGGCGGAGATAAAACACTTCCGTATTTGATGTTACCAAAGGAGCAAAACCCCTTTATGGGAAAAAGAGCATTACGTTTATGCTTTGAGAATAATGAGCTGTTTAAAAACCAATTGCGGGCCGCACTGCGGGCATCCGCTTCCGGGCAGCTTTGGATAATGCTGCCAATGGTCGGAAGCATCGATGATATCTGCCGTGCCCGCCGTATCTTTGATGATATAAAGAATGAAATGGATGAATCGCATGTTCCTTATGACCGTGATGTAAGGTTTGGAATAATGATTGAGATACCCTCTATAGCAATGATTGCGGATATCGCAGTTGAGTATGTGGATTTCGCCAGCATTGGTACCAATGACCTATGTCAGTATTTTTGTGCTGTGGACAGAATGAACCCGGAGTTAGCAGAGTATTACCAAAGCTACTCCCCAGCAATGATTCGTTTGCTAAGTACCATTGCGGATGCCTTCAATGCATCAGGCAAGCCTTTGTCAGTCTGCGGTGAGATGGCTGGAAATGAAGCCGGCGCAGCCTTGCTTGCGGGCATGGGCATAAGCAAGTTGAGTATGAGTGGCAATAAGATTGGAAAAATAAAAGCTATGCTCTCACGATACACAATGAGTCAGCTGCAGGATACTGTACGGCAGGCAAAAAAACTGAGTACACAGGATGAGGTAATAAAACTGCTAAAAAGTCAGCTCATTATTGAATAACTCAGGAATATATCAAAAAAACTAATAAAAGAGGATGTGTGCCAAAATGGCACACATCCTCTTTTATTAGTTTAAATTACATGATGATTTTTGTTGAGTATAGGTTAGTATTTTGGTATACTGTTTCAATTGATGAAAGGTGGTTTCACCGGATGAAGTTTAGTAACTGGGATATTGGCAGTTTTGACAGAAAAGCAGCGATTGGTTTCGTTAACTACGGCATAAATCCTCTCGTTTCTGTTTTGCTTTCATCTCGTGGCATTACCGATTTGGACGACGTTCTCAACGCTACAGGATTTAAACCCGCCCTTTTACATGACCCTTTTCTGATGGCTGACATGAGTAAGGCCGTTACCAGAATCAGAAATGCTGTCAGACAGGAAGAACGCATCGCGATTTATGGTGACTATGATGTAGACGGAATGACTGCAAGTGCTATCCTCGCTATGTGGCTCGACTCAAAAAACGCAGAGTTTGAGATTTATATACCGGGACGGTTTGATGAGGGATACGGTCTTAACACCACGGCACTGGATGCGTTAAAAGCAAACGGAGTTAAGCTTGTAATAACTGTCGATTGCGGGGTCACAGCTATTGACGAAACAAAATACGCAAAAGATATAGGTCTTGACCTTGTGATAACCGACCACCACGAATGCAAGGATGAACTGCCTCACGCATGCGCTGTTGTTGACCCGAAACGTCCCGACTGCAATTATCCATACCGCTCACTTGCCGGAGTCGGAGTTGTTTTTAAGCTGATTTGCGCACTTGAGGGTGATTATACTTCAGATAAAATTATTAATTTGTACAGCGAGTTTGTTGCAATCGGCACTGTGGCGGATGTTATGCCTGTCGTGGGCGAAAATCGTGAGCTTATAAGGCGCGGACTAAACGTACTAAATACCAATCCTCGCCCGTGTCTGCGCAGTCTTTTAAGAGAAATCGGCGTTGAATCAGATAAAGTAACAGCTTCAACTATCGGTTTTTCAATTGCTCCCAGGCTTAACGCAGCCGGAAGAATGGGACAAACAGATTTGTCTGTGGAGTTATTACTGTCGGAAAGTACGGAAGAATCCGACAGGCTTGCTACCCTGCTTTGCAAACTCAACACCGAAAGACGTAATCTTGAACTTGAAATTTACAATGAGGCCATAGCCATGCTTCCGGAGGCTCCGCCCAATGAGCCTGTAATACTGGCAAAGCATGGTTGGTATCAGGGTGTTACCGGTATTATTGCCGCAAAGATAGCAGAGAAGTACCATTTGCCGACGATAATTATCAGTATTGGCGAGGATGGAATAGGTCGCGGTTCGTGCCGTAGTTTCGGTTCATTTGCTATATATGATGCATTACGTTCATGCGAGGATATACTGGAGAATTACGGTGGGCACGAAAGAGCAGCGGGGGTCACTGTTTCTGAGGAAAACATCGATGAGTTCCGTAAACGTATGAATAATTATTACCGCACTTGCATTGAAGCATCGTCTGAAACATATCTTAAACTTGATTTTGAAGTTGAGAAGCCTGCGTTGCTTACAATCGAAAACATCGAGGCATTGGCAAGTCTTGAGCCGTTTGGCAGCGGCAATCCGTCACCATGCTTATATATTCGCGGTGCTGTTGTTTCATCAGCTCAATCGATTGGTTCAGGGAAGCATTCAAAGCTTAGAATTGAAAAGTCAGGGAAAACCTTGGAATGTATATTCTTTTCCGCTTCTACCGGGGAGTTGGGTATTAGTGAGGGTATGCTGGTCGATGTGGCTTTTGAACCCCAGGTAAATGAGTTTCGAGGACGCAACAATGTACAATTGCAGTTGTTAGACATAAGACTCAGCATTTGAGCAAATTGAAAATGGAAAGTGGAAAATAGATAATTAAGAGACAAAATGCGAAGTGATTCTTTCTAATACAAAAAAATCCTATAATTATTAATTGTGATTGAAAGTTTACAATTGCTGATTGGTTTAAATATATAGGAAGGAGCTGATTTAACCTTGAGTAGTGCAATCGAGAGATATCATGATTTGGAAGCAGTTATACTTGAATACATGCCCGGCGCAAATATCGAGCGTATCAGGTCTGCTTTTGAATTTGCCCGTAAAGCTCATGGTACACAGCTTCGAAAAGATGGTAATGAGTTTATCACGCATCCTATAGCCGCCGCCGAGATTGTCGCAGAAATAGGAATGGACGAGGATTCTCTTTGTGCTGCATTGCTGCATGATTGTATTGAAGATACAAACGCAACATACGAGGATATTGAAAAGTTGTTCGGCAAGGATGTCGCAAGGCTTGTCGAGGGGCTGACGAAGCTGTCACGTATAACCTATACAAGCATTGAAGAAGAGCAAATGGAAAACCTGCGAAAAATGCTCTTTGCAATGGCGCAGGATATTCGTGTTATTCTCATTAAGCTTGCCGACAGGCTTCATAACATAAGAACACTAAAATATCTGCCGGAACCGAAACAAAGGGAGATAGCTCTTGAAACCATGGAAATGTATGCGCCTATAGCACATCGTCTTGGCATGCAGCGTATTAAATGGGAGCTTGAGGATTTGTCGATTATATTTCTGGACCCCGTGGCATGTAATGATATCATCGAAGAGCTTAAGCAACGTCATATTGAAGATGAAGCGTTCTTAAACCTTGTTCAGTCACGGTTGACAGAGCGATTACTCGAGCATGGTATCTCTTGTCAGGTGTCGGGACGGGTGAAGCATACGTACAGCATTTACAGAAAAATGTTCAGTGCAAATAAGGTGTTGTCCGAGGTCCTTGACTTGCACGCTGTTCGGGTAATAGTTAATGACATTGCGGATTGTTATAATGTTCTGGGTCATATACATGAACTGTACCGTCCTATTCCCGGTTGTTTCAAGGACTATATCGGTACACCGAAGCCTAATATGTATCAAAGCCTGCACACAAACGTTATCGGCAGTGAAGGCGTACCATTTGAAGTTCAAATCCGCACTTGGGAAATGCACCAGACCGCCGAATATGGTATTGCCGCGCATTGGAAGTACAAGGAAGGTAAAGGCGGCAGAGTTGCCGATGAAGAAAAATTCGCATGGGTCAGACGTTTGCTGGAATCCCAGCAGGACAGCGATGCTCAGGAGTTTATGCATGCATTGAAGGTTGATATGTTTGCCGATGAGGTGTTTGTGTTTACGCCTCGCGGAGATGTGGTCAATCTTCCTTCCGGTTCCACCCCTATTGATTTTGCTTACAGTATCCATTCAGAGGTTGGCAACAGGATGTCCGGAGCTATGGTCAACAGCCGTCTTGTTCCATATTCGCATGTTTTAAGTAACGGCGATATTGTAAAAATCCTAACTTCAAACTCTGCCAAGGGTCCGAGCCGTGACTGGCTGGATATTATTAAGAGTCCCGAAGCGAGAAATAAAATCCGGCAATGGTTTAAGAAAGAAAAACGTGATGAGAATGTTATTCACGGCAAGCTTGCGTTTGAAGCAGAGCTCAGACATGCCAACATTACCTTGACCGATGCAATGCAAGAAGGTATTCTTCCGAAAATCCTCGCCCGGGCTTCTTTTAGTACTCTTGATGAGATGTACGCCGCTATAGGATATGGCGGGATTTCAGCGCAAAAGGTTGTAAACAAGATACGTGATGAGTATCGCACAGTTATTAAGACAAAAAAAGACGAACCCGCCCCTTCTGCACCGGAACAAAAAGAAGTTGCACATACCAAGCATTTAAAAGGTGTTGTGGTTGAGGGCTTGGATAACTGCCTCGTAAAGTTCGCACGCTGCTGTACTCCGATTCCCGGCGATGCCATTACCGGTTTTATTACGCGCGGTTATGGTGTTTCAGTACATCGCCAGGATTGTCATAATTATATAAAATCGTTAAATGATCCCGGGGAGGGAGGGCGCTGGATTCATGTTTCATGGGCCGATACAGAAGGCAGCTTGTACTCAACTACGATAGATGTGGTCGTTGTTGACCGTACCGGTATTGTCGTTGATGTTGCTTCCGTTCTAAATGTAATGAATGTAAGGATAACCTCATTTAACGCAAAAGCTGCAACCGGCGGAATAACAGAAATAACGATAGTTGTTGAAGTAAAAAACCGTGATGAACTGGTTTCGGCAATGGCAAAGCTTATGTCCGTATCAGGAGTCACTGATGTAAGACGAGCTGACGGATAGCTGTGCAAATAGTACAAAAGAACAGGAGTTATGCTTATGAGAGCTGTTGTTACAAGGGTGTCCTCCGCCGGAGTTGAGATTGGCGGAGTCGTCAACGGTGAGATAAACAAAGGGTTTCTTGTGCTCTTGGGCATTCGGCATGATGATACTGAAGCAGAAGCAAAAAAGCTTGCTTCTAAAGTTTGTAACCTGCGTATTTTTGCCGATGATGAGGGAAAGATGAATCTGGATCTTGCAACCATCGGCGGCAGTCTTTTAGTGATTTCCCAGTTTACTTTATTTGCCGATTGTAAGAGCCGTCGCCCGGGATTTACTGCTGCCGCCAGACCGGATGTCGCGATTCCTCTGTATGAGCTTTTTATCAACGAGTGCAGGGATGCAGGTTTTAAAGTTGAAACAGGTGAGTTCGGCGCGATGATGAACGTAAGCTCCGTCAACGATGGTCCGGTGACTATACTTTTTGATACGGATGAAATGTAACATACTAGGATTTAGGGGTTAGGATTTAAGGATATCTGCACGCGATAGAGGGGAATCTACCAGATCCGTCATTCTGCGCGTCAGTCGCAGAATCTATTGCTATGTGTAGGTGTCTGTTGAACATATAACATAGTTGCGACATGGATTCTGCGACTGACGCGCAGAATGACGAGGGGTACTTAACTGTTATAAAAAATATAAACAGAAAGGCAGTTTTAATGACCGACACAATAGAGGGTGTAGTTAGTAATATCATTTATAACAATGCCGAGAATGGTTATACTGTGCTTCGTCTTGATACTATTGATGGTGTTGTCACCGTGACCGGGAATCTCCCCGGTGTCACTAGCGGTGAGCGTTTAGTTTTGTCAGGTTTGTGGATGACGCACCCGCAATATGGTGAGCAGTTTAAATCAGAGTCGTTTGAGGTCAAACAGCCGACAGGTGCCGATGATGTTTTCCGTTACCTTGCTTCCGGTGCCATTAAAAATATCGGCATTGTCAAAGCACGTGAGATTGTCGATAGGTTTGGCAGCGAATCTCTTTATATCATAGAGAATGAGCCTGATAAGCTGTCCATAATTAAGGGTATTTCTCTCAGAAGCGCGCGTAAGATTAGCGAAAACTATCACAGGCAGGCAGGTCTCAGGCGGCTTATTGATTTTTTTGCCCGGTATGGTATAAAGCCGCTCATAGCAACACGCGTATATAAGGATTATGGTAATGATGCGCTTGAAGCGGTTCGTGACAATCCCTATCTTGTTGCGTCAGATAGCTATGGAGCCGGGTTTTTTGAAGCGGATTCAATTGCTATCGATCTTGGCTTTGCAAGCGATTGTATAGAGCGCTTATCTGCGGCTCTGGTTTTCCAGCTCGTCCACAACACGGGTAACGGTCATGTTTTTATTCCCAAAAATAAACTGACTGCCGCAGTCAGCGAACTGTTGAGTGTCGATGGAGATGTTGTAATCGATGCCTTGGACACTCTCTGCGAATATGGGGATATTGTAGTTTCGCAGATTGCAGGTGTTGAAGGCTGCTATCTGAAGTATATGTTTGAGGCGGAATGTTATGTTGCAGAGCGGCTTTTGCAAATGACAAAGGACAAAGGACAAAGGACAAAGGACAAATGGAAAATTGAAAAAGGACAAGGAACGAGAAGAAAGGAACAGTCTGAAAATATTGTATATAAGAATAATGAAATTATTGATATCATAAGAGACATCGAGCGGGAGCAAGATATAAAATACGCGAAGCTGCAGCGGGAAGCGCTTGAGCTTGCCGCTGGCAGTAACGTTATGGCATTAACCGGGGGGCCGGGTACAGGTAAGACTACAACTGTGCGAGGTATTCTTAAGCTTTTTAATACAGCCGGGCTGAAGACTGTTCTTTGCGCGCCAACGGGACGAGCCGCGAAACGTCTTTCCGAGCTCTGCGGATACGAAGCCGCAACCGTACACAGGTTGCTGGGAGCAAGCATTGATGAAGAAATGCATGTTTTTGAGCATAATGAGGAAAACCCGCTGGATGCCGACGCTGTTATCGTTGATGAATCGTCTATGATAGACATACAACTTATGAGTTCATTGCTTGGAGCGTTAAAGAACGGGTGCAGGCTCATTATGATTGGTGATGCCGACCAGTTGCCGCCTGTCGGTCCGGGTAATATGTTTTCTGACGTCATCAGAAGCGGAGTTGTCCCTGTAATTGCGCTTACGGAAATTTTCAGACAAGCACAGGACAGCGGTATTATCAGGTGCGCACATGATGTAAATAACGGAATAATCCCTGATTTATCTGTACGGTACCCTGATTTCTTTTTCATGCGACGTCAAAGTGATGAGCAGCTTACGAAAACCGTTGCGGAGCTATGCAGCAACCGGTTGCCTGAAAACATGGGCGTTAGTTCTTCGCAGATACAGGTACTATCACCGACCCGCAAACGCGCTGCCGGAACAATTGCGCTCAATGAACTGCTTCAAGAGAAGCTCAATCCGCGCAGCTCTTCAAAAAAAGAAAAGCAATCGGGGGATTTCTTGCTCCGGACAGGCGACAAAGTAATGCAAATCAGGAATAATTATGATATAATTTGGGAAAGCCCTGATAAGCGCTTCACGGGAGCGGGAGTTTTTAACGGCGATGTCGGTGTTATAAAAAGTATTGATCACGATAACGAAAGCCTTGTTGTTGATTTTGAGGATAAGCTTGTAAAATATTCTTTTGATAAGCTTCCCGAGCTTGAGCCCGCCTATGCGATGACAGTACACAAATCACAAGGCAGTGAGTATCATACGGTTATTCTGGCAATGACCTCCGCCGCTTCATTGTTGCTTTCAAGAAGCGTGTTATATACTGCTATGACGCGGGCAAAGAGCTTACTTGTAGTTGTCGGCAGCCTTGATATCATGGCAAGAATGGTTCTCAATGATAAAAAACAAAAACGTTACAGCGGTCTTCGCGCAAGGCTTGTATCTGAGCAATTTGAAAATGGAAAATGGAAAATGGAAAATTAGAATTTTTTGTTTATCGTATGTTAAGAAAGCAACAATTGCATATAGATTTTTAAGTATTAACAGCTAGTCAAAACAACAATCATCAAACCATATTTGTCATCCGTAATTTTCCATTTTCAATTTTCAATTTTCAATTAGGTATAAAATTATGGGTTTTATTACTTTAATCTTAAATTTACTTTTTCCCCCAAAGTGTGTTTTTTGCTCGAAAGTGCTGAGTAAAGCTGACGATGGCTGGTGTGACAAATGCACGGAGTCTTTGCCTTATACGGATAACTATGGTAAACAGGATGGAGATGTTTTTGACTTTTGTGTCTCTCCGTTGTATTATACAGGGACTGTAAGACGCTCGCTTCTGCGCTATAAATTCAGAAGTGCATCATATTATTCGGATACCTACGGCAAGGTTTTAGCGGAGTGCATCCGCGAACTCAAGGACAGTAATAATTCAGGCGCAGGCTATGACATCATATCGTGGGTACCCTTGAGCAAAAAGCGTCAGCGCAAGCGCGGTTATGACCAGGCAATGCTTCTGGCTGATGCGACAGCTTCTGAGCTTGGGGAGATAGCAGTAGAGACATTAAGGAAAGCTATTGATGTGCAGCCGCAATCCGAGTTAGGTGATAAAGCTGAGCGCAGCGATAATATCAAAGGAGCTTATGTCGTATCCGACTCGGATATCATTACCGGTAAACGTATTTTGTTGATTGATGATATTGTTACAACCGGCTCAACTTTTGACGAATGCGCAAGAGTTCTTCT
>Ga0123353_10019445_pt1 | contig 10092 bp, 7 predicted proteins | sample TergutLab28metaG_3_FD_92763 | JGI IMG/M metagenome (GOLD analysis project Ga0123353, IMG submission 92763) | Labiotermes labralis P3 segment gut microbial communities from Petit-Saut dam, French Guiana - Lab288 P3 | ecosystem: Host-associated > Arthropoda: Insects > Digestive system > Gut ...
AATCTACCCAGACCATGGTCACCGCGGGAATCCTTCCCTTCAGGGAAAATTCCCACGGTAGAGCCGGGGATCGAACCCGGGACCTCATGATTAGTAGTCAGAGACTCTGACCACTAGACCACGAAGCTGGTCAGGGTGTTTTATTCTTGACTGACCGACAAGCGCCTGCCCAATGCTCCGTCTGACGCACTGCCAACATTGCATTGTACACCGCGCCTCTCGGAACTTTGGCAGCCGATGACGGGAGCTATACAAACGATGGCAGTGATAATAGTATACAGGAAGTCTAATAAAACTGACTACAGCCTTAGGTCGGCGTTTATAAGTCAGATAGGAAAAGAAGCTCCTATAGTCCTTCCTAATCCATTATTCGATGTTTGGGGGCTGAAAAAAAGTAGTTAGATTATATACGTAAGTATGTTTTGTAGGAACCAAAATATCTTATTGCTTTTATCCTAACAAGTAGGGTCTATATAGACAGGTGAAGGAATGGAAGATTTGAGTGCTGCCCTGTTTGCCTGCATGCCTGCAACAGTCATTTATCGAACATTTGTCACAGGCGGTTTGTCTTAAGAAGCACATAATTCGTTTTCTACAAGGCTAATTCCTTGTCTGTCGTACTGTGTTAGCACCACCACACTAACACAGTGACTACACGAACTCTGAAACACAAACTACACTCTTTAATCGAAACAGCAACCAACAAAGGTGATCAATGAAGTACAAATCATAAAAAACAATTCAAGACTATTATCAAACTCCAACATGTTTCGGCACCGTAGTGTCATTCTAAAATTTTAATACTTTAATGATACCAGTGAGGGCGATCAATACGGTGACTTGTGTCTCTTTGTTCTAGAAGACTCCCAAAGGATGGCATCTCGGTGCCGAAACATGTAGGAGTTTGGTACTTTTTACGAATTGTATTTTATTGTATTTCACTGAGTGCATATGTTGGTTGATATACTGAATTTAAAATATACACGGTGTGAGTGACATTAAACACATTACTCAGAATGCCACCCCTCCCCCCACTAATCGCCAAGTTTCTTCACATTCCACAAAAAAAAACACGCCCCTACTAATGGTTGACTATCGCTACAAACGAGCATTTTTATGGCATAAACTGTTCATAAAATTTATGTGCATGTTACTTGATTCTACTCCTACAGATGACAAGCCGTCCAAATGCGCAGGTGGTGCATTGAGTCGGGGCCCAAACCGTTGGAAGGCCGCAATAAACTTATTATTATTATTATTATTATTATTACTCACAAGCTGCAAAAAGTTGAAAGCATCGGTCTCTTTTGACATTACGCGCTCTTTAAAGTCTTCCTGGGGGCACTTGATAGGTGACTGTGATTCTGTATATCATCAGAGTACCGTAGATACGAGGTCACAATGTCGTTCTTTTCTCAGGCAATTTCAAACTGAATTCTTAAAGGGCGTGTTAAACTTGGGGATTCAATTCATTTCACTCACAAAAGTAGCGAACTACTGAAGGGTAGACTAGCAGTTCATGTACCGCTCGTACTTTGGCGTAAGGAATTTGAAACTTAATAGCCATAATACAACAAAATTAAGTTATAGTACAGTGCCTCAGAAACGTAAGTAGTCAGGCTGTCATAGATTCTCTCTTTAGGCTTCATTTAAAAAGTCTCCAAAAAATAGGACCGTGTATGGAGACCCTACGTGTACCTCCCTATCTGTCGTCTGTTACACAGCAACAGCTTTTAGAACTTTGAATAAATTCATAATATATAAATAAACAAAAATGCATTTCAATGCTTATGATGTGTTTTATTCACAATTGTCTCACCAACATGTTTCGGCCGCGATTACGACCATCTTCAGGGTGTCATTATTACAAGAATACAAAGGTACTAATTTGGTTAGCTGTGTCAGCATCACTCTAACAAAACTTTAATTTTGAATAAAATACATCATAAATATTTCAGTGCATTTGTCGGTTACATACAGATATATTGTGGATCTGACTAATGCACGGAGACGGAACATGTTAAAATAACGCTGAGTGACTGTTTTGAAGGAAGAATGTGGAGATTTTCATTAAACGTTTTTAGAAAAGCCCGATTTACAGCTACACTGATCCATAAAATCGCGTGGTTTATGAAGGCCATTAAGGAAGTTTTCCATCTATCTCACCAACTTACCTTTTTTAAAGAAAATTCAACTCGGTAACATTTTGTCCTGCCCAATTTTCACCTCATCGTTCTCACCTTAAGTAAGCTTAACATACTTCATCATTCTCACTTTTAAGTGAGCTTTTCACACTCTAAAGATTACCGTTGGTACTTCTGCTTGCTACAACTTGGAGTGTGGCCTTTTCACTGTTGTCCTTCTAACCTTCGGCAAAAATAATTCCGTATGTCCCACTAGCAACTTCAGTGCAAGTAGGTACAGTAATTTCCATACTGCAGACACTAGAACTTAGAGTGTGTTGTTGAGGATGTTTGTGAATAACGTGCTGAGAAGCATAGCTGACTGAGGAGAAAATAAGAATACGGAGAAAATTTCGTAACAGGGATCTTCGTGGCGATCAAACCAAGACAAATGAGACGGGCTAAATTATAGGCGTATTAGGGTCTGGTGAAGAAGAAAAGTGCGCAAATATTTTTATTATAAAATCTTAAGAGGGGAAATCGTTTGGAAAATAGTCGTGAACGGAAAGGCCGTGTTAAAACATAACTTAAAGAGAACGGGTTTACAGATACGAACCGGAATGAATAAGCAAAGGACTACGGTGACTAGAATACCGGTTGGATAATTCGGGGTTTGATTTCCGACGAGCATAAAAGATTCCCCCCCAAAGTCCAGACCAGCTCTGCGGAAACATCCAACATCCTACTGAATAAAAACCGGTGATTTTTTTCTCGAAGGTAAAGCGGATGGGGCCTGAGGCTAACCACTTACTTCACTATAGTGAATGATTGAGCTATAACCCTTCCCTTCCTACACGCCCGCACAGCGCGCACAGAGACAACTTTGTTTTTTCTTCATGCTTTAATGGAAGGTTCTCTGAACTTCGAGGTCCATAGTGCAGGAAATACTTTCAGTAAATTGCTAATCGCCTATTTTCAAAGAAAACCGTGTATTGCACAGGCTCAGTTTCTTTATTCCGTTTAACATAACTGCCAATAACTTCCCTGCCTTGGTGTTAAGGACTGGCACATTGTGTTGTACGCAAATTGCGTTCAATTACAAAGAAAAGTGTCAATAAACTAATTAAAGAGTAGGTACACCTAATACGAAATTATTTAATGCATACCCATATATATAAGTAATGAGTAATTTTCCCTTCGTTTACAGACACTTCGAGAGTATTCGGAGGTTTTGTAAACTTTCATGCAGAAACAAGCGCCTTAAATAGTTTTCACACATACACTGTAAATGAAGTAACCTGCTAGAAGAAAGAGAGAAAAACGGCTATACGAAATAAGAACAGAAAAACATGATCTTTGCCGACAGATCGTAATTCAAAATGCCGCCGTAAATTACGATTTTCCGCAGCTTCTTGTGTATTATACATAAAAGAAGGATCCAGACAGTGCAGACTCCACGATCAGCGGGGACACGTCACCATACTTCAGGGCAAGAGTGACGTACTGCCTGGCTTACAACTGGCCCGTTTTATTTTTTCCAGTCTGCAGATAGTGTTCGTGGAAGGTACTTCGTGGTCTCTCCTTTCCCTCTTCATTCATCACGTCATTATTAACCCTTCCCAAAATTTCTGAGACGAAACAAAAATAGTGTTTATACAAAAAATGAACAAAGAAAGATATAAGGACAATTTTTGACCTTGAAAAGTATGACAAATATAAAAATATGGACCTTCCTTCATTTGAACCTACTTCATTTTCTTTGCATTTTTAGCAGTGTCGTAGGAGATTTGACTATTTGGGGTATGCGGTGGCGCAGTTAGTTGAGGCACTGCGCTACAGGCCGGAAGGTCGCAGTTCGTATTCCCAATGAGGTTGATGACTTAATCCTTCTGGCCGCACAATGGCCCTGGGGTCGACTCAGCCTCTAACAGGAATATCTCCTGAGAGGTAAAGGCATCCGGTGTGTAGGGCAAACAACTTTACCTCCTTCATGTGTCGACTGTCTACAAATTCTGGAAGTCTCAACCTTCCAGGGCCTAAGGGCCTGCCCAGGCCTGTAATGGGTATGAACAATTTAGCAATAACAATTCCGAAATTTGTTGCCCCAGATTGTGACAGACACTGGAGGTTTCAAAAGTACGACTGTTCACGTGACAGCTAAATATGGCCAAACAGTGTGAGCCAGAGACAAGAGTTAAAAGGGGGCAGAGGGTGTAAATGTACGTGATTCCAAACGTTCACTGCAATGTGGTAAGTTTAAAGAAATGATTGATCACAATATATGAGACAGCCAATAAGAGTCATCAATGGGCCTGTATCTATAAATGGTACAACCATGGCTTAAGTTACTGTCGAAAATATTTATTCTGAGTCACGAATCAGGAAACTAATTGACCTTAGTACCAAACGCAATTAAAAGCAAGGAATTGCATAAAAAATTAAACCGTCTAACAGTTGTGTGATTATTGCGTCATAACTTAAAATTATTTTCTTTTTCATATTTAAATTGCAGTCCTAACACTGAAAAGTATTTGCTAATGATGGGCTCAATATTGTATTAACAGCATTGTAAACAAATAAATGGAATAAAAAAGTAGGCCCACAAATCGCAGTACAACTGCTAACGTGAACGTTTTAAAACCGTATTTTCATGTGTGTGTTAAATTATTGGATGTCGTAAAAAAAACGGAAGAATAAATGAGACAGTTAAAGCTTAGTAAATTATGTTGTCATGCTGTAGAGTTCTCCATGCCGCGCATTCTCGTATAGCAATTACAGCTCTAATATTCCAACTAAATGCACGTTATATACTTAAATACGTACATTTTTACCAAATCTCTCCTAAATGTTTCGGTATTTACTGTACCACCCTCAGGGAGAAATTCGTATCACTTGCTCAAAATTATCTGCTTTTGTTTGCGTACCTTGTGATACCATATTGCTGCATTGGTGTTGAGCAGTTTATACGTTGTATTCTTATAGTTGTTAATTGCCCTTATTTGTTGAGCATCAATAATTATGAAATAGCTTTGAGCAAGTAAAACGAAGTTCTCCCTGAGGACGGTGCAGTACGCGCCGAACCATGTAGGATAGACTTGGTAAAAATATATGTAATGAATTATATAATGTGCATTTAGTTGGAATGTTAAAGATATATTTACTATGTTGTCATGCCTCCAGGTTTTTATAATGCCACGTTTGATCTGGTTTCCGCAATACAATAGACGTGTTCGTTTTATCTACAGACCGAATTCCGAAGGAAAAGGCTCGCTAATATAAAAGATATACATTAGTTCTAACACTTGTTCAAACACATTAACTTGTGAAAGTGTCATTTTTGTAATTCTGTTTTATTTTTGTACAACTTTGAAAACAAAAACAATTCCTAGACGACCTCGAGAGAACAGTTTTGGGTTGTATTCGCTTCGCTTTTCTCTTTTGTTCTTATGGAAGGTACGTGGCTGGATTTATTGTCGCGTTGGGAATCACATTTCAAGCACCGAACTCCGCAGTGCACTGAAACTGAAGACAGAACTATGTTCACAAAGCACTCCGCCACAGTCCTGACTTTTAAGACATCCAATATTATTGAAATGTAACTATTCATTTGTTTCTCTTCGACTAATTCTACCGGATTTTGTTCCGATGGCCCCTCGGGAATGCTGGTAACGATTTTCCAGTCTACACAGTATCACAACGAAGAGAAATGGAGTCTTCATCAGAACCTGCGTAAGGATCTTAAACCTTGCATTGCATAACGTAATTACAGCCACAAAATAAACGACAGAGTAAGCGTCCATCTTTACTGTAAAACACTTGCTGGTACAGTGATACAATACAACAGGTAAAATTGTTCTAATGCTTACGTTTTAAAATTGGAGACGGAGCTAACAACAGACTTTATATTGAAGATACATCAAATATTAGTCTATACATATAAAGGGAGGGTAACATTGTCGTAAACTGAATTCAGTGTATAAAGGGTTAAAATTTGAAAATAAAAATATTTTTCTCACTGTTATTTCCTCTCCAGTTATTCCATACGAGATTATATATATATACATATATATATATATATATATATATACACATAAACACACACATACATACACACACACACACGTACACACATACATACATAAGTACATATATACAAATACACATACATACATACGTACACACATACACACGTACGTACATACATACGTACGTACATACATACATACATACACACATACATACATGCATGCATGCATGCACGCATGCATACATACATACATACATACATATACGTACATACACAAACATACATACATACGTACATACATACAAACACACATACATACACACAAACACACATACATACATAAATACATATATACAAATATACATACATACATATATATATATATACATACATATACATACATACACACACACACACACACACATACATATATGTAAACGGGCTGGACTGCGGGGATGGGATCCCGGTGGGGGCCACATTTTCCGCATACATCCATACAGGTTCTGGGGCTCACCCAGCCTCCTGTACAGTCAGCAATAGTCCCTCTCCCGGGGGTAAAGCGGGCGTGGATTGGCCTTGATCATCCACCCCCATCTAAAGCCAAGGTTAAAGAAGGAGTATAGCTATACCTCTATTCCCCTTCTGGGCCTTCATGGCCTGTTCTAGGGCGAATTTTACTTTAACCCTCATCCAGCTAACGTGGAGAATATGGTGAGCTCTTAATAATGCCAGCGGATGGCAGATGGGATTTAATTCGGCATTTAAAGGTTTAAAGTAAATGTAAATTTGTCCCTCTGCTCAGTTCACCACAAACTGAAGAAAGAGCATGGAGAGTGCAGATAAATACTACGAATTCTTAAACCAGACACTAGGTGGTGGTGAGTTCAGCTTGTTACCATCGGCAAAAATAGTCCCCGGTGCCCATGGAATAAGAGGGTGTGTTCTTCCCAAAGCCGGTCTTTACGGTTTAGAGAGCATTCTTGTCCTTTGTCATGAATCGAAGCATGACTGCTCGGTCATTCATCACTACACCGACTGAGATCTTTCGGCTTCTAATTTCGAAAGCAAGTATCTTGTCCTTGCTGTAAATTTTTGACACTTCTGTTATAACATATAGGCACTCGTTGTTTCAAACCAGATAAACTGACGACATACAGCACCTTAGTAACATGATATGTACATTTTGGATTTTCGTTGAAAATTCGGTATAAAGGAAAATATTTGGAACAAAAGTTATGGGTTCTACTGACACCTATATCTTGTCACCTGTCACTTCTTTGTATGATAAACTGTCCGCTAAACAAGACAGGCCACGTACGTATAACGTAACACTGAGGCGTTTTCGCGAAACCACTGTTGTCACGAAAAAGCTATAAGTATTACATATTTTGAGTGTGTTTGTAGCCTTAGTTACCCAGCATATAAAGCTCATGATCCGTATTATATATGTGGCCTGTTCAACTCTACAGAAAGTTTTCACATTATCCCTTAAAAGGCAAGATACTCGGGGAAAAAAGTTACAGACTTGCCGTACAACTTTTGTCTGAAATATTTCTCGTTCTAAGAAGAGGTGAGCGAGATATGATCATAAATGTACATTGGACTTAATGTAAAGTAGCTGTTATTCTTGTCAGATTTTAACGAAACTTGAATTTTCATGACACATTTTCGAAAAATAATCAAATATCAACTTTCATGGAAATCCGTCCAGTGGGAGCCGAGTTGTTCCATGCGGACGGACAGACAGAGAGACAGGCATGACGAAGCTAAGAGTCGCTTTTCGCAATTTTGCGAACAGCCCCAAAAACTGATATTGATTCCGCGTGTGGTTGCAGGGGATTATAAGGATATCCAGTTTCATTAGTTCATAAATTTCCTTCAAGAATACCCCAGACAAGAATGCGTATTGTACACGTAATTAGTATATAACGATAAAACTGTGTAAGAACACGTTTATTATAAATTCCTAGAGTGTTTTATATTATTTTGTCGACGCGATTCTGATAAATGTGTTAAAACAATAAAGTTTTATAATACCTGAAGAGTTCCTATACAAATCCATCAATCAGCCTGACGGCGATATCAGCAGGTTTTACAATCTGCACCATGAAAATCTGCCATCATTCCACAGTCTTCTAACTTGTCAGAAAGGAATCCTATCAAATACTGCTAGTATAATCCTCGTCTCAGACAAGCCAATTTTTTTCCAAGCAACACAATGGGTAAGATGTAAGGATTCATTTGTTTCAGGGATAACCAAAACGACAAAGATTTTAACGCCGAATTTGAAGTCCGTCAGACCAAAGGATAAAACGGCATAAATCAAACTTACGATTTTAAGAAAGCGAACGTAACAAAAATTTCCCTTCCGGGCTGCATACCTCCGTTTTGAATAACTAACTTCGAGTTCTGGAATATTTACAACCGGTTACTCGTCGCATAAGACCCGTCATAGGCTGCAACAAGTGCAGCCTGTATGCCGAAATGTCTTGCTACACAGAAAATCAGGTGGAAAAAATTTTTACCAAAAAATATAAACACAAGTATCAGACTTTATACGTCTTATTCGGCAAGGTATAACTTTTCACGTTTCCGAAATTAAAGATCTTCAAAATATATGACAACACTGAAGAGTGGTGTAACAACATCAGCGAAATGACGTTCCGAGAACTATTTTCAGCAATATATTCAAGCATAGCAGAAAATGCATACATAAAGAAAAGCTGAGTACTTTGATGGAGTGCACACTAAAGGTAAAAGTTATGCTACACCCACGTACATGATATAAACAATCCGTCGATTCCCGACGGAGGCAAAAGATTTCTCTGTTCCCCAAAACGCCCACAGATTTTCTAGAATCCACCGAGCCCCCCACTCAATGGGTGCCGTACGTTCTTCCAAGTGAACACAGCGGCCGGTGCGTGACGGATCTAGTACCAGGACACAGAATAACTGGAAAGAAACCTTGACTCCCCATGTTTCTTACTGACGTGCTTACGGATACTTTACCCTTCCATTTTACAGAACAAATCACTCATACCAAGTAGCAACTATTTGTCCGAAACGGTTTTCTCTCCAACAGACGTCCATCGAATCCTGATCCAGTTGTATGAAGAATAAATGTAGCGCCTAGTGTAAAGTGTTATTTATTTTTGTTCACAGTACTATAAAAATGTGGTTCTTTAATTGTTGGTTTGTACTTCTTGCAAGATTGCGTTGCATGTGTTCACCCGCCAGGATCCAGATTTCTGTCGCCACTGTAGTTCAGGTCATGTACAAATACAAGTAGCGTGTTTCTCAGTTGGAAGTTCAGTATTTTTTCTCAAACGCCCCTACAAGACATACCATGGATACAGGGTATCGTGAGGGATTAAAATACGAACAACCTGACCCTTAGATAGCAACTGACTATACATGCTTTACCAAAGTTATGTAATAATTGTAGGACGTTTCGTAGTGTAACTTAAGTTCCTTGATTTTGTGTTTGATCGTAAAGTACGAAAGGTCCTTTCGAAGAAAGGGTACATGAGCTAGTGAGGAGACGTTTCACAAAACAAAATCGCCTGATAATCTTCGTAGTTGCACCGTGCATGTTGCTAATATTAAGTTCTTTATTTGTCCAACTAATGCACACAATTCTTATAAAATTGTTAAACTGTTAAAATCATTCTAGATTATAATAGTTGCTCCATCATGTTTCTGTTTATATAAACCATCATCATGGAGCTCTCAGCCTGTGCTTCGCCAAAGTTACAATATTGATATCGGTTACATATATCGTTATTTCAAATTATCGGTAATGTTCTGTTATGCGTGTGGATCGTGCACTGCACAGTGCGCGATCCACACGCATAAGAGGACTGAACAAAAAATGCAGCCACAGTACCGATAACTTCAAATAACGACATATGTAACCAATATCAACATTGTAACTTTAGCGAA
>Ga0123353_10019446_pt1 | contig 10091 bp, 6 predicted proteins | sample TergutLab28metaG_3_FD_92763 | JGI IMG/M metagenome (GOLD analysis project Ga0123353, IMG submission 92763) | Labiotermes labralis P3 segment gut microbial communities from Petit-Saut dam, French Guiana - Lab288 P3 | ecosystem: Host-associated > Arthropoda: Insects > Digestive system > Gut ...
CCAGCCTTGAAAAGGTGATGGAGCGATTATGCAAGACCATTCGCTCCCTCCGCAAAGATACCGTTAGGAGCATCACGGGTAGAGAATGGATATTGTCTATGTTTTAATTTGAGATGAGTATTAGATAATGAAAGTAACGCTCAAAAACATTCTCATCGGGGAACTGCACCCTCGTCCCGATAACCCTTTTGCGATGAGGGAAGATATTGAACTGCAAGACAGCGTCCGTGAATTTGGGGTTATGCAGCCCCTCATGGTTCGACCGCTTGCAAGCGGCGGCTATGAAATCATATCAGGACACCGCAGGAGGGCGGCGGCTGAACTGGCGGGGATGGATAAAGTCCCCGTTTATATTTGCGACTTGGACGACACGGACGCAATCATCGCCCTTGTGGATTCAAACCTACACAGGGAGCATATCTTACCGTCTGAAAAGGCTTTTGCCTTCAAGATGAAACTGGACGCAGTTAAAAAGCAGGGCGAACGCACAGACTTGGACAACTCGTCCACCCGTGGACAACCTGTCCACAAGTCAAGGGATGAAATCTCACAGAGCGAAAGCGGACGGCAAGTCCAGCGGTATATCCGATTGACCGAGTTAATGCCGGAGATATTGCAGATGGTGGACGAGGGAAAAATCGCCCTTTCCCCTGCGGTGGAGTTGTCGTACCTGCCGAAAAAGGAACAGGCTGACCTGCTTGAAACCATGCAGAGCGAGGACAGAACGCCCAACCTATCCCAATGCCAACGAATGCGGAAATTGTCCGCCGAGGGACGGCTTGACGTGGACGGGATTTTCTCCGTCATGACCGAGGAAAAGGCGAACGAAAAAGAACAACTCAAATTCAAGGTAGACGACCTCCGCCAATTCTTTAAGAAGAACGTGGATGCCAAGCAGATGGAGCGAATCATTTTGCGGCTGCTAAGCGAGTACCAACGCAAGCGGGAAAGGAGCGAGCATGAACGTGACACGCGATACAGCAATGGCCCGGCAGGCACTATCGCGCTCAGTCAATTGACCAAGAAATTTACAGACGGCTATAAATTGGTCAGACTTAAGGCCGCTCACAAAAGCAACGTAACATATGTACACAATTGCGATGTCCCCCTTGACGGTGAGTTGTTTAGCTGTTGTGACACCTCAAACAAAATCAAAATCTCTATGCCGACAAATCTTGCGGCTGTTCCGCAAGTCAATGGCATTCAGCTTACGTGGACTGCAAGTGCTTCTTTGAAAAATATCAATTATCCCATTTACTATGAAATATACAGAAAAGGGCCGAGTGATACCGATTTTCAGAGAATTGTCGATAAACACCCGAGCGCAAGTTATACGGATACGACAGTGAATCTCAATCAAATGCATCAATACCAGTATCAGGTTCGTGCATTCGGTGAGCTAAATGAACCGACCCACGATTCGTATTGGACTGAGCGCGTCAGGCAATACTCATATGACAGGACGACCGCGGTGGCGGTTCCAACCCCAACCCCGACTGCGACACCCACGCCAACGCCGACGCCCACCCCGACGCCGACGCCGACGCCGACACCAACACCCACACCCACACCCACACCCACCGACGCCGACGCCCGTACCCGCGGTATTCACTTATGCCATGGCGGCCAGCGGCTCCAACCCGCAGGGGGGCGGGATTGAGCTGCGCTGGAAGCATCCCCAACCGGGTACCGATACCTTATTCACATTGGAGAGCGTCGTGTTCACCCGCGCCACGCCCGCACCCGGCGTCGCTGTTCCAACGGATTTCAGCACGCCGATTGTGCTGGCCACGCCCAGTTCCACCGCCACGACCGTTACCTATATCGATACCACCCTGCAAGGCATTGCGCCCACGGACAGCTATACCGCCTATCGCATCGGCGCGAACGGCACCCAAACGAGCACGGCCGTTGTCTATAACGGCGAGGGACACATAGGCGATGCGGACGGAGATGGCAGCGTGTCCGCCGCCGATGCGGCTATACTCCTGCGGTATTTGGCGGGGGTGTCGAACAGCATTCCCAAACCGCACTTGGCGGATGTGAATTTTATCGGTTCGCTGACCGCTTCGGATGCCGCTTCCATCTTGCGCTATCTTGCGTCGATCATGCCGGTATTCCCCGCACCGCAAGGTGCTTTCGGCGACGGAGGGCGCGGCGGGCAGCAACAACCCTCACGCGGCGGAAACGATTATTCTTTCCGCGCCGAAACGGAGCTCTTTACTTGGGAGCCGACACTGAACTATGGCATATATTTAGTGCATATATATCTGGACGCCGCCGATCCGCAAAAGGGCATCTCCGCACTGCAAATCTCGGCGCTGTTGGGCGATTATACTGATTGCAGCGTATTTTCGGAGAGCGGCGCCGGCTGGTACAACACGAACAACGGCATCTTCCGCTATGCGCTCGCGCGCTCAAAAGCGGTGCCGCCGCCTAACGGCCTACCGCTCATAACCCTGTATTACATTGCAACCGATCTGACGGGCAGCGAAGAGCTGGAGTTCAACATAACTGTGGAGGAGTTGGAAGTCTGCGTAGCACCGGGCGTATACGTAATTTACGGCCCCGAGCTCTTCAGCGTCATAAGCGCTTCGATTATGGCGGATGGGACTTAGCGGTAACATAGGCTTGGATATCCCCCGCAACACCACGCGGGGGATTTATATGCCAAATCAAATTAATCGTCTCCTATTTCGCGCGCCCCATTGCAAAAAGGGTGCGCGTTTGTTATAGTTAGCTATCTTATGTACAGGGCGTGTAATATGCAAAGAAAAAGAAAAGCTTTGGCGCGCGTTGGCGTGCTCTTATTGGTTCTGTTGCTGATGACGGCCTGCGCGCCCGCGGCGTCCATGCGCAATCCCGGGTTGGAGTCCGGCGGCGGCCAGGGGCAGCCGAAGGACTGGCAGGTTAAATCGTACGCGAATCAATTTTCGATTGCGACCGAGGGCGGCGTCGTCATGCTCCACAGCGATGTGGCGGACGATCTGCGCGTCGTGCAAAGCGTCAAGGTCAAGCCCAATAAGCCCTATGTCTTTTCCGCGGAGATGCGCATCGAGAACGTGGAGGGTACCGGCGCGGGGCTGTCCATCGACAATTACGAGTTGGACAAGAGCTGCGTATATTCGTGGCGCGGGACCGGGACTTTGGATTGGGTGCGTGTGGAATTGGCCTTTATGACCGGGCCGGATACGAAGGAGGCCGTGCTGGCTCTGCGTTTAGGTGGCTACAGCGAGGCGACCAGCGGCACGGCGTATTTCCGAAATATAAATTTGGAGCAGACGGGCGAGAGCTACGCCAACTTTCAGCTATTGGAACCCTGGGAGCAGAACACGCCGGTCGAAAGGACGCGGAGCAGCCATTGGTATCAAGCCGTGTTCTCCCTGTTTATCATGATCACGCTGCTCTTCGGCATGTTATTCCTCGTCGGCATACAGCCGAATATAGGCCGCATCAACAGCGTGAAATGGGATAAGGGGATGTTTGGGGCGCTGCTTGGCGGCAGCCTCCTGATTGCCCTGCTGGCGCGCGTCCTGCTCACTGTCGTTTTCCGGGGGCATCCGACTGACATTACCTGCTGGATAGGCTGGGGCAATACGGTCGCGATGCGGGGCCTGGCCGCGCTGTACGAGGGTTGGTGCGACTATCCGCCGGGCTATATGCTCATAATCGGCCTGATATCCAAAGTACAGGGCTTTTTGAAGATCAACAGTTACGGCACTTTCGGTCTCTTTGGCTATATGCTTCCCGCCATTCTGGCCGATATCGGCATTGCGTTCTTTGTGATGAAGGCGGCGGAAAAACAGGGCTTCGGCGTGGGCATGCAATATTTCCTGTTCATCTTTGTCATGCTCAACCCGGCCGCCATGTTCCTCTCCGGCGCCTGGGGGCAGATCGATTCGATACTGACCCTGCTGCTCATCCTTTCCTTCTATTCGCTGTATCGGAATCGGCGCGTCCCCTCCGGCCTGTTCTACGGGCTGGCTCTGCTGATGAAGTGGCAGGCGCTGATGTTCGGACCCGTGTTGGCCGTGGCCTTCCTGCTCTCCATACGCTGGAAGGAACGGGAACTGCGTTGGAGGGATATTATATATACCGCGCTCGCCGTGCTTGCCGCGCTGGCGCTGGTGTTTGCGGTTTCACTGTTTGGAATGGGCCAACAGCACCCCTTCTGGTTCGTGGAACGCTTTATTGACGCGCAGAGCGGTTATAATTACCTCAGTGTCGAGGCCTATAACGCGCGCGCCATCTTCGGCGGCAACTGGAAGCAGTTGCCCGAGCTGGAGCTGATCATAACCCAACTCATCGGGGGCGATTCTACCCTGTTGCGGGCCGACCCGCGGGGCGTGGTGCAGCTGCTCTTGGGCTGGCTGGCCATTGCGGGGGCCGTGGTGGGCGGCGGGTGGATGCTTATCAAAGAAGCCAAGCGCGGCAAGTGGGATCTGTTCGCGCGGCGCGGCAGCCTGTACCTTGCCGCCGCGTTCTGCATGTACATGATCTTCACATTCGGACATTATATGCACGAACGCTATGTCTTCCCCGTGCTCTTCCTCCTCGTGCTGGCCTATATTCACTATAAGGACAGGCGGCTGCTGCTCTGCGCCATGCTCTTAACCCTGTCCACTTTCCTGAACGTCAGCACCGCGCTGTATATTCACATGCCGAACGCGACCCATATCGTGCGCGGGCAGGCGGATCACAATATGGTCGTGCGCTTCTGCTCCATACTCGAAACCGCGTTCTTCCTCCACTTCGCGTGGGTTTGCTATGATATGAATCGGCGCGCCAAGACAGAAATCGAAACAGAAGCCGAAGTACCCGAACTGACAAATGAACTTGAAGGAGTACCTATATGAGTAACAAAAAGAAAAAAAACTCCATGACGAAAACCAAACGGTCTCTTATTAGCTTTGTTGGTGTTTCGGTTTTCACCGCTATTATCTGCGCGATTATGCGGGTCAGCATATCTTGGTTTTCCACGATAAACGCATGGTACATATTTACACTTGTCCTCGTAGTTTGCAGCATCGCTTTCCTGTTTGCCGCAGTGAGGGTATTTAATCGAAAATTCCCCATACACAATGAAAAAGCAACAAAAAAAACAGATCCGAAATACATGGAACCGCTCTACAACGAGAATGGGAAAATCAATCTGAGGTCTCTGTTTACATTTTCCGATAAAACAAAGAACCCGAAGCTGACGCGCGCGGATTCGATACTGCTCTGCTTTCTGACGGGCATCTATCTGATTGTCGCGCTGCTGAACCTCGGCACTCTGAACTTTCCGACCTCGGTTTGGACCCAAACCCAAGGCGAGAGCGTGGTGCTGGATTTCGGCGCAGAGGTGGAGATCGCGTCCTATTGGGTGAACCCCAATATTGGCGAAAGCAACGGCGAGTTTACCCTCACGGCGGACGACGGTACGGTTGTCACCTTTGTCCAACGGAACGAGAGCATTTCGCCCGGCATAGACGGGAAGATGTTCAAATGGCACGATACAGCATGGGGCGTCACCACGCGCACGCTGCAGCTCGATGTGTCTGTGGGCTTGGTCGCCATCAATGAAATCGCCTTCAAGGATGCTGCGGGCAATGTGCTCCCCGTCTTCGCCCACACGGACGAGGCCCTGCCGAATGCCCTGATCGACGAGCAGGGAACGGTACCCGAGGCCAGCACCTATTTCAACAGCATGTATTTTGACGAGGTCTACCACGGGCGCACCGCCTACGAGGGCATGAACGGGATGTACCTCTATGAGTGGACCCACCCGCCCTTGGGCAAGGAGATCATCAGCATCGGCATCATGATCTTCGGCATGGTACCCTTCGGCTGGCGCATCATGGGCACGCTGTTCGGCGCGGCGATGATTCCGCTCATCTATGTATTCGCCAAGCGCATCTTCAAGCGCACGGACTTCGCCTTCGTCGCGGCGGCGTTTATTGCCGTGGACTGCATGCATTTCGCGCAGACCCGCATCGCCACCATCGACACTTTCGGCGTGTTCTTCATACTGCTGATGTTCTTCTATATGTATGAGTGGATGAACCTGAGTTTTTACGATGTGCCGTTCCGCAAGACGATCAAGCCACTGGCGCTCTCCGGGCTCTTCTTCGGGCTCGGCTCGGCCAGCAAGTGGATAGGCTTCTACGCGGGCGCGGGACTGGCCGTGCTGCTCTTTATCACGCTGGGCATGCGCCTGGCCGAATATGCTTCTGCCAGGGGCAAGGATGCGCGGGCGCGCACCAAGTACGGACTGGGAAAAATCATAGGAACTATCGCACTCTGCATACCCTTCTTTATCATCATCCCCGCCATTATCTATTTCGCGTCCTATTATCCCTACTTCATTTATGACGGGCGCAAGGCCGTCGGCGATTACGGATTCCGCGGCATGTTCGATACGATGTGGCGCAATCAGAACAGTATGTTCAGCTACCACAGCGGCTTGGACGCCACGCATCCCTGCCAGTCCCCCTGGTACTCGTGGCCCATCTCCTGGCGATCCATGTGGTTCTCGTTCCGCTCCTTCAGCGTCTTCACGCCGGGGGGCCGGGAGATTCAGATGGTCAGCAATATCTCCTCCACAGGGAATCCGTTCCTGTTCCTCGGCGGCACCATCGGCGCGCTGAGCCTGCTGATTTGCCGCGGAACGGGTCAGGTCAAGCGCAGCAACGCCACGCTGATGTTCCTCATCGCCATACTCGCCAATTTCCTGCCTTGGGTCTTTGTGACGAGGGCCGTGTTTATCTACCACTTCTTCGCCACGGTTCCCTTCCTGCTGCTCGCTTCGCTCTATCTTTTGCAGAACATTGAAGAGAGAAGGCCGAAATACGCGCGGATCAAGTGGGTATTGCTGATTGCCGCCGCCATATACTTTGTGCTTATGTATCCGGCCATTTCCGGCCTGCCCATGCCGCGCTGGTATGCGTGGATACTGGAGTATGTCCCGGACTACCTCCTGCTCTCGGGGAATATGTTCTATGGAGCGGTCTGAGGAAAAGCGGGCTCCCTCGCGCCGCGCGGCGTTGGGGCAGTTTATCAAGTTCGCGCTGGTCGGGGTCTTGAATACGCTGGTGGATTTGGGCGTTTTCCGACTGCTCGAAAAGTTATTCGCGTGGAGCCTGTGGGTCTATTTCGCGAACGTTATTTCCTATGCCTGCGGGGTACTTTGCAGTTATTTCTGCAACCGCGCTTGGACCTTCCGTCCCAAAAAGAAGAAGACCTGGCGGGAGTTTCTGCTCTTTGTGCTGGTCAATTTAATTTCGCTGGGCGTTTCTACGGGGCTTATTTGGCTATTCAAGCGCTTTATGCCCGACGAGACGCAAATCTCCGCCGCTCTCGGCTTTTTGCCCGGGTTTATTGTGAGCATACTCGCGCGCGACTTTGTATGCAAGCTTCTGGCCACGCCCTTTGTGATTGTTGTAAACTTTATCGGGAACAAGTTGTTTGTGTTCAAAAATGCAGAAAAAGCGAATGCGGATGCCAACGGGGGAGAAGCGTAGATGCTGGCTAAGGTCAAGAGCCATGGGCTTATAGGGTTGACGGGCTTTCCTGTCACCGTTGAAACGGACGTCACGCCCGGCGACACGCACTACGATACCGTGGGGCTGCCCGATGCCGCCGTCAAGGAGAGCCGCGAACGCGTGATCGCCGCCATGCGCCATTCGGGGGTACCCTATTATCCGGGGCGCACGCTGGTCAACCTGGCTCCTGCGGATCAGAAGAAAGAGGGCTCGCTCTACGACCTGCCCATCGCGATATCCATTATGCGCTCACGGGGCGAGATACGCCACGATGTGCCGGGGAATATGCTGATCTTGGGGGAGCTGTCATTAGACGGGCAGGTGCGCGCCGTGAACGGCGTGCTGCCCATGGCCATCGACGCGCGCAAGTATGGGATCACCACCTTTGCTGTGCCTGCGGAGAACGCGGCGGAGCTTTGCTATATCGAGGGGGCCAACGTTCTGCCCGTGCGCACACTGAAGCAGTTGGCGGAGCATATTTCGGGTTATGAACCGATCGCTCCCCTGCCCACCCGCGTCTTTTCGCCCGAGCTGCAGACCTATATCAACGATTTTTCGGAGATACGCGGACAGGCGGCTGCCAAGCGCGCGGCCGAAGTGGCCGTGGCAGGCGGACATAATATGCTGCTGGTCGGCACGCCCGGCAGCGGGAAGACCATGATCGCCCGCGCTATCCCGTCCATATTGCCGGAGCTGAGCTTTGAAGAAGCTTTGGAGATTACAAAAATCCATTCCACCGTCGGCGCGACGCGGGGCGACCGCGGCTTGATTGCGCAACGACCCTTCCGCAGTCCCCACCACGGCGCATCCGCGGCGGCGCTGGTTGGCGGCGGCTCGGGCGCGCGGCCCGGTGAGATCAGCCTTGCGCACTACGGCGTACTGTTTTTGGACGAGCTGCCCGAGTTCCAGCGTACCGTGCTGGAAGCCCTGCGCCAGCCCTTGGAAGACGGATATATCACCGTCTCCCGCGCCAGCGCAACCGTGACCTATCCCGCGTCGTTTACCCTCGTCGCCGCGATGAACCCCTGCCCCTGCGGCAACCAGGGCAGTCGCCGCAACCCCTGCAAATGCTCCGAGACGCAGATCGCGCGCTACCGCGGGCGCGTATCGGGGCCGCTGCTGGACCGCATCGATATACAGATAGAGATGACGGAAGTGGAGTACGGGGAACTGACCGATAAGGTGACCGTGGGCGAGACTTCCGCCATCGTCCGCGCCCGCGTGAACGCCGCCCGCGCCCGCCAGCATGAACGATTCAGGAAGGACGCCCTGCTCTGCAACGCGCAGATGCGGAATGTGCATATACGCAAATATGTACAGCTCGACGCGGCGGGCGAAGGGCTCATCAAGGCCGCCTATGAACGGCTCCACCTGTCGGCGCGCGGCTACCAGCGCGTGCTGAAAGTCGCGCGCACGATTGCCGACTTGGGCGAGAGCGATACGGTTCGCGAAGACCATATCGCGGAAGCCGTGCAGTACAGGACGATGTAACAGCCTATGGACAGAGAAGTTTTTTTGGCGCTATGGCTGCACTATGGCACGGGCCACAACGGCAAGCTGTTTCAGCGCGTGCAGGAATATTACCCCGACTTGGAGGAGGCCTATGTTGCCGCGCAGAAGCGGCAGGGCAGCGCGTTCGCCAAGTTTACGCCCGAGTTGTGCGCCCGGCTCTTTGAGGCCGCCGACCCCAAGTTTATGGAGCGCTATATCGGCTGGCTGGCACGGCACAAAATCGGCATACTCGCATTAGACTCCCCCGAATATCCCGAACTGCTGGCGGAGATTGAGGACGCGCCGCCCCTGCTCTTTGTGCGCGGGAAATTGCCGCCCTCCCCCGCCCTCCCCATCGGCGTGATCGGCGCGCGCGCCTGCTCGGACCACGGGAAGCTGATTGCAAAACATTTCGGGTTCCAATTGGCCGAGAGCGGCGCGACCGTCATTACGGGTCTGGCCGAGGGCATAGACAGCTATGCCACCGTCGGCGCGTTGGACTGCGCAAGCAGCGAATGCCCCGCCATCGGCGTGCTGGGCTGCGGCATCGATATTATATATCCGCCGAACGGCAAGGCCGTGTTTGAGACCTTGGCCGAGCGCGGCGCGATTGTCACGGAATTCCTGCCCAAGACCCCACCGATTGCCTATCATTTCCCCCTGCGCAACCGCATCGTCAGCGGGCTCTCGCGGGGCATTCTGGTCGTGGAAGCGGGCGAGCGCAGCGGATGCAGCATCACCGCCAACCTCGCGCTGGAGCAGGGACGGGATGTGTTTGCCGTACCCGGGCGGATCACGGATCCGCAGAGCATAGGCACCAACCGCATGATCGTAAACGGCGAGGCGAAGCCCGTGGCCTGCGCGGCAGATATTCTATGCGAATATGACAGCGCGTTTTTGGCCGTTCAGGCGGACACGCGAAAGAGCGTCCCCTTCTCCACATTGGAGCCGCGGGCGCAGGCCGTGTACCATGCCCTCTATACGGGCGAGAAAAACATCGATATTTTGCAGGAAATGACAGGAATTTCGGTCTCGGAATTAAATTCGGTATTGACAGCCATGCAATTCGCGGGAATA
>Ga0123353_10019447_pt1 | contig 10091 bp, 7 predicted proteins | sample TergutLab28metaG_3_FD_92763 | JGI IMG/M metagenome (GOLD analysis project Ga0123353, IMG submission 92763) | Labiotermes labralis P3 segment gut microbial communities from Petit-Saut dam, French Guiana - Lab288 P3 | ecosystem: Host-associated > Arthropoda: Insects > Digestive system > Gut ...
CCCTAAACCCTATTTCGGCAGCCCCTTCTCAAACCGATTCGCGCGTAGCTTCCTATGATACGTCAAGGCGAAACGGTGCGCCTCGTCGCGCACGCGCTGCAATAATTTGAGGGCGTAGCCGCTTTTGTTTAAAAGGCGGGGGTTGCTTTCGTTCGGGAGAAAGACTTCCTCCTCGCGTTTGGCGAGGCCTATCATTTCGTAGTTGAGGCCGAGTTCGAGCATGGCGGCGTGCGCGACGGAAAGCTGGCCCTTGCCGCCGTCGATTACAATCAGGTCGGGCGGGTGGTACGCGAATTTATCGTCGCCGTACAAGTCATGCAACAAGCGGCGCGAAAGGACCTCGCGCATCGAGGCGAAGTCGTCCGCGCCCTCGACGGTGCGGATTTTGAAACGGCGGTAATCCTTTTTGGACGCCGAGCCGTTTATGAATACCGCCATCGAAGCGACCTTGTCCTGCGGGCCGATGTTGGATATATCGAAACACTCGATACGCCTGGGTGCGCGGGCGAGGCCGAGCTCTTTTTGAAGGCGGTCCACCGCCCCCGCCGTCAGCTCGTGTTTGCGCTTAATTTCATCCACGGATTTGACCAAAAATTCGTCGGCGTTCTGCTGCGCCGTCTCGAGCAGGCGCCGTTTTACGCCCGCTTTGGGCATTACTAAGGCCGTGCGCCCGAATTCGGCGTAAGTTTTGTTCAGCCAATGCGTCAGCGCGCCCGCTTCCTCGGGCTCCTGCGCGAGCAATATCTCGATCGGCGGTTTCCTGCCGGCGTAATACTGCGGAATGAACGCTGAAAGCGCCTGGTATTCGGTCAGCGCCGCGTCGATTATGGGGAAGCTTTCGCACCCCGTCGTCTTGCCGCCGCGCACGCTCAAAACGGCGATCGCCGAATAGCTGTCGTCGGTGGCGTAGGCGAGCGCGTCAAGGTCGATGTTTTTTGGGAGCGCGGTGACCGCCTTGCTTTTCAGCCGCTCCAAGACCGCCAAACGGTCGCGGCATACTAACGCGGTTTCGAATTCCTCGCGCTCCGCCGCCGCCGCCATTTTATCGCGCAAGACCTTTTCGATGTCCTTGTCTTTGCCGTTAAGGAACGCCGCGACGCGCTCCAAGACCGCTTTGTAGTCTTCGACGGTAGCCTTGCCCGTACAGGGCGCGCAGCACAGCCCGATATGGTAATCCAAGCACTCGCGGCGGTTTTTCGGGGCTTTTTTTTGAAGGTCAAGCTTACAGGTGCGGACGGGGTACGCCGCCTTTATCAGTTCGACAAGCTGGCGGCAGTTGACGCCGCCGAAAAACGGGCCGAAATAGCGCGCCCCGTCCTTTCTCAGCCGGCGCGTTATCTCGACGTTGGGGTATTTTTGCTTAAAATCTATCTTGATGTACGGGTGAGAACGGTCGTCCTTTAACAGTATGTTGAATTTGGGCTGATGCTTTTTAATGAGATTGCTCTCCAGCGCCAAGGCGTCCAATTCGGTCGGCGTGACGATGTAGTTGAAGTCCTCGACGCAGGCGACCATGCGCCGCACCTTTTCGGCTTTGACGCCCGCGTGAAAATACTGCCGGACGCGGTTGCACAGTTTCACCGCCTTTCCGACGTAAATCACCGCCCCGTCCTTGTCGTACATGATATATACGCCGCTGGATTCGGGCAGGGCTTGGAGTTTGTCGTGAATCAACGCGTTCATACTCAATGCTCAATGAATGCCGGAGTCCGAATTGCAAAGCCTCGCGAGCTTTTCTTTCTTCGCGTAGTTTTTGCCGATAAACGGCGCGAGCGCTCTGACGCGGGCGGAAATATTTTCGATAAAGCCGTCGATTTTCAAGGCGGCTTTCAGTTCTTCGGGCATGGGTATCGTTTTGCCCGGATTGGCGGGACAGCACGATTGGCAGGCGTCGCAGCCCCAAAGCCTCCGCCCCGCCGCCCGCGCCGTTTCAGCGTCGGGGTACGCGCCGTCCGCCATGTATTGGCGCAGGCATTTCGTACGGTCGAAACCGTTTTCGGTTATCGCGTTTGCGGGGCAGGCGAGAAAACACCGTTCGCACGAAGCGCACGCGATGCTTGCGTGCGGAGCGTGGAGCGCGGAGTGCGGAGCGTCGGCCTTTAATTGAGAATTGAGAATTGAGAATTGAGAGGTAACGGCATTATTTGTCGTTTGCCCCTTGTCATTTGTCATTTGAATTGCCGAAAGGCAGAAACGGCTTCCCGCCGTGCCGTCATACGCTAAAGTGTTCAGCCTTATCGTTTGCGCGAGGCCCGATTTGACCGCCAATTCTTTAACGCCGTATTGTAAATATCTTGAGGCGGTAATGCCGGCGGCCTTTAAATCGTTTATGAGAGAGAGAGTTTTATTGTATGCTTCGTTCGCGGCGGGATAATATGCGTCGATTAAAAAATATTCTTTCCCGGGGTCGGCGTAAGGTATGTACGGGGTTTTAGTCAATAAAAGGGTGTCGCCGTTTTCCAAAGGGTAAAAGGCATATTCGCTAAAATATTTTTCAATGAGGGCGCTCATAGCTTTTCACTTCTTCATACTAATTCCTTTATGTGACATTTTTAAAGTGAATTAGTATCATTTTTACTTTGAAACGACGGCCGAGACGTCAAAAGCTTCAGAGCTTCCGAAACTTTTGACGTCTCGGCCGTCGTCCCGATAGTGATACGCAGCCAATCGGCGATACGCGGCTCGGCGAAACGGCGGACGAGTATACCGCTTGAACGAAGGCCGGCGCATAAGGCTTCGCCCGAGACGCCCGGTTTGTTGACAAATACGAAATTCGCGCCCGAAGGCAGGACGGTAAAGCCGATTTTCCGCAAATCGGCTGAAAGCTTTTCGCGGGTGCGAATGATCTTATCCGCGGTTTTTTTCAAATACGCCCCGTCGGCGTAAGCGGCGGCGGACATTTCGGCGGCGAAGCAGTCCAGCGGATAGCTGTTGAAGCTGTCGCGTATCTTTTTAATCCCGTCAATCAGCGCGGGGTCGGCGGCGGCGAACCCGACGCGCAGGCCCGCCATCGAATAGCTTTTGGAGAACGTCTGCACGACGCACAGGTTTTTGTATTTTTTAATAAGGGGCAGACAGGTCTCGTTTGAAAACGCCCCGTAAGCTTCGTCTACGATAACGACGGTTTCGGGATTGGCGGCGATAATTTTTTCGATTTCGGAAACGGGTTTTACGATGCCGGTCGGGGCGTTGGGGTTGGCGAGCGCCACGCCCGCGGGGCGCGGTTTGTCCTTTAATTGTCCATTGTTGCAATAGTCCGCCGTATCGATTTCAAAATTCACGTCAACGGGCGGCGTAAAGTAATTTAAACTATATAGCCCGCACCAGACCTTATAGAAACTATACGTTATGTCGGGGAAATAAACAGCCTCGCCATCCGCGGTGTCGAAAAACGCCTGAAAGCAGAACGCCAAAATTTCGTCGCTGCCGTTGCCGCACACGATGTTGCCGGGGCTCAAGCCGTTGCGTGACGCGATGAGATCGCGCAGGACGGACGCCTCAATGTCGGGGTATTTGCGGAAACGTCCGTAATCGAAAGACGCCGCCGCCCGTAAGACGGAGGGCGACGGCGGATACGGGTTTTCGTTGGTGTTGAGCTTGATGAACGCGCCGCCGCGGGGCTGTTCGCCCGCCGTGTAGGGAGCGATGTTTCGGGCTTTGACGCTCAAAAGAGAGGTTTTTTTATCCACGTAGTATTACCTTCTGTTCCACAAATCCTTGTACCGTTTCTCCCATTTCACAACGTTACCGGCGTCCTTTTTAATGTAGGGGCCGACTATATCGCTTTGAACGCGGTTGAAGTTGTCGTTCTGGCGGATATTCAAAATCGTTTCGAAAACGGATTGCTGATAAGTCGCCAGTTCGAGCGGCGAGGTGAAAGCGCGGAGCGGAACAATACCGCCGGTAAACTTATTGTCCGTGTTCACTTCCCAGCCCAAGCGCTGTGAATAAAACATGATGTGGACGCCGTATTCCGTGACTGCGTCGTAACAGCCTCCCAACGTGCCGGGCCTGCCCCTGCCTTCGTCGTAAAGCTTGTACGCGCCATCGTCGAATTGCGGGACATAGCCGCTGGCCATACCCTTTTTGGGGATGAGGTAGCCCTTTTCGTTGTTGAAGATGCCGGGGTCGGTGTTGTATTTATAAATCATCTCGTCGAAGGCTTTTTCGGCCACCCTCGGCTCGCGCCCGGCGACGTTCTTCACTATGTCGGCGTAAATTTCGTTGATGCCCATTTCGCCGTTGACGACGTCCTCGCCGTTGAAGTGGCGGAAGGATTTTATTTCGCCCGCGACCTTTTCGCGGTACTGCTGCGCCTGAAAGCTGTCGTTCGCCCAGCCTTTTTCGGCAATCGTGTTGGTAATGTCGGCCTTCTGCGCGTCGGAGAACGACAGGAGTATGTGTTTGACGTAAAAGAATTCGTCGGTCGGGTGGTAGAACACGAACGGCGTCCTGCCGCCGCTGTTTTTCAAATCCTCGAAGTAAGCGTTATAATCCTTATTGGCCGCGGGCCCCGAGTATTTACTTAACTGGGCCTTAAGCGCGTCGGAATAATATCCCTCTATTTCGACAATCTTTTCGGTAGCCTTATCGTTGTCGTTCAAATCTAATATCGTGCCGACGCGGTCGTTATAGAACTTCTGCATCTTTTCGTATCTGACCTGGTCCATCTGCCCGTTGTACAGCAATTTTTTGATAAAGAAGAAGCCGTCCCAATCGTTCCATTTAGCCCCCGTCTTTTTGCCCATAATTTTGTCGTACCATTCGTTCTTTTTGGTATAATCGGTTAAAATCGCCTTATCCTTTTTCAGCTCGTCGGCGTCTTCCTTCGACAGCTTAACGGATTCCACCTGCGCCGCCAAGGACAGCAGCACGCGCTTTACGGCTTCCTTGCCGGTCTCGCTCGTCGGGATAGAATTTGCTTGGGGAGCCCAGCGGTCGGCCTCGGTCGTTTCGTTATACTTCCTCTCGGCGTCGATATAGTCCAACTGCCTTTCCGCGAAGGATATCAGATTCGGCAGCGGGTATTTCGGTGAATAAGACCCCGTTTCACGCGAAGGGAAGGATTCGTTGCGCGCCTGGAAAATCGCCTGCTCCTGCGAATAAATTTGGGAGTCGAGATATTGGTAAACCGCCTCCCACGCCTTGTTTTCGTCGGCGACGTTTATCACCATCTCCCCGGTGTTTTCCATTTTGACGAACTGCGCAATGATAAGCTCGCGGTTGACAAGCTGTTTGAGCAGTTCGTCTAAGGCGTCCTGCATACTCATGCCCTGCTGGGTCATACTCTGGCCGTTGTTGAGGTAGGCGATCACGAGCTCGCGCTTGGTGATGTCCTTGCTGTACATTTTTCCGTCGGGAGCGTTGACGTTAATGTTCTGGATCCTTGCGACCACCTGCGCGTAGTCCCGCTTATTATCCTTTTCGAACATGATGCAGCCCGATAAAAACGCCCCGGACAGGACGGTTATCAAAATTATAGCTATAAATTTCCTTATACTCAGTTTCATAGTTTGTATATTATACCCCATTTAGTGGATTTTGCAAACAAAAAAGTTGCGTTTTAAGCAAAACGCATAAAAAAAGGAAAGCGGTTTTTTGTAAAACGCAGCCCCCCGCCTGCGCGGATTATCAATTGCGGTGCTTAGAAAGCCACTCCTCAAAATCCCAGCCCGTTAAAAACTCCGACGCCGCGGCGTATCCGTTATCGAATAATTTTCCGGCGGTTTCCTTTGACAAATCGAAGTCAATGGGAGAAACGTCCTTGCCGTTTGCCGTTACCGATATTTTTACGGTCCGGTCGTCGTCCCCCTTTGCGATACCGGCGTATTGCAGGTTTTGCGAGCACAATACGATGTCCGAAATACGCAGCACATATTCCCTCAGCGCCCGTTTTTGCTCCTCCTCGCTGTTTTCTTTTTCTTGGTATTTTTTGCACGATTTGTCCGTACAGCCGGCGAACTTGAACCCGATAATAGGCCGGGTTAATTTATCCCTTCCGTTGTCGAACATGAACATAGGGTAATTGCAAAGCAGCCCGCCGTCTACAATCCAATGCTCGACATTGTCGGAATCCACTAATTTATAAGGGTGGTAAAACAACGGTATGCTCATGCTCATTCTGACCGCTTTCGCCACCTCGAACCCGCGCGGGTCAAATCCGTATTCGCTTAAATCATGCGGCAGCGTTAAAAGCTTTTTCCGAAAAATATCGGTCGCCGTAACCATAAGCCGGTTTTTTATTTCGCCGTTCTCTATGTATTCCAAATCTTTGAACGCGACTACGTTTTTACGTTTAAGAAGGCCGGCTATCCATTGTTCGAAGTAATCCGAATTATAGACGCCGTAATCCTTTCTTAAAGCCAACGCTCCGCCTAACATGCCGAAATGAAAATCCTTGCCTTTGAATTTTTTGTAATTCAAGGCTTTCATTTCGTCCTCGAGCTCTTCCCCTCTGTATCCCGCCGCGACAAGCGAGGCGATTATAGCCCCGGCGGAGGATCCCGCGACGTGTTGAAAATCGTAGCCCGCGGAATGAAACGCTTTGACCGCGCCGGCATACCCGATACCCCGGACGCCCCCGCCCATAAATACGGCGTCGCAAACTTTTTTCATATGTTGAACTCCTTCGGTAAAAGCCTTTTCATTTGAATAACCACCTTATACTTAAAAGCATTTTACATGATTTTTTTTGGGAAGTCAACCGTTTTTAACGACAAATATACTATTTCCTTTTCAAAACGGCATAAGATTGCGAACGGATTTTTGAGAATAAAATTGTCAAAAAGCGGAATTCGTAGCCAAAGGTTACGAATGAGCTTTTTAGGCGGCGGGATTATACAGCCGCCGGTGACAGTTTTAAATCAAAAAGACGCCGCAAGAAGGTCATTTTGAAAAGGAAATAGTATGAAATGACGACTAACAACTTCAAGGCGAACATCATTGTTTTTGACGTTGCAATGAGCCGTAAATAGAAAAACAATTAATGATGTAAATCGCAAATTGTAAATGTTAAAATGAGCGGCTTTTTTAAAACGATCGGCAAATTAGGCGCAGCTACAAGCCAAGCCCTCTTCCCCGGGGAGTTTAAATGTATCGTCTGCGCGGCGGAGTTGAATGCCGATTGCAAGTTTTCTGTTTGTCCCGAATGCCGGAAGGATTTCATATTTAACGATAAGTTTTGCGCCGTTTGCGGCGTGTACATGGAGGACGAGGCGGAGTTTTGCCAAACCTGCAAGGACGGGCCGCGGGTTTTTGAATCGGCGCGTTCGGCGTGCGTGTACGACGGGACGGCGCGGGACGCCGTGATTTCATTAAAAAACGGTAACGGCTGGCTCGCAAAGGAATTGGCGCGTATCATGGCGGCGCGTTTCCCCTACCCCGACATAAATTTCGACGGCTGTTTCGCTATACCATTAGATAAAAAACGCCTGCGCGAAAGAGGTTTCAATCAATCGATATTGATTGCGCGGGAGTTGTGCCGGCTTTTATCAAAAAACGGTCAGGGTACCGGGGGCGTTGACCGCCCCGTTACCTATATCGACGGTCTGATAAAAATAAAACCAACCGAAAAACAATCCCTTTTATCGGCGAAAGAGCGCGCCGAAAACGTCAAGGGCGCGTTCGCCCTCTCGCCCTCCTGTCCGCCGCTCAAAGAAAAAACCTTGTTATTGATTGACGACGTGTTCACCACCGGCTCCACGGTATCGGAATGTGTATCGGTATTGTTGAAAGGCGGCGCGAAAGCGGCGTATGTGTATACGTTTGCGGCGGGAAAGGGGAAATAGGGTTTAGCGTTTAGGGTATAGGTCTGTCGGTTATTATTTCATTGAAATGACGCGCGTTTAAAGCGCACGATGATATGATGGGCGCCTTACGGCGCGTTTGAACTAAACCGGCTGCCGGTCAAATTGCTTGCCAGCCGCGCCTGCCGTGCCGTCCGGCCTGTTCTGGCCGCCCGATTTGCCGGAGCCGCCCGCGCCGCCCGCGCCGGCTTTAAGGGTTATCGGTTGTGCGGGCTGCTTGTAGACCGCAGATTCCGCGCCCTGATTTCCGACTACCAGCGCAATACCTCCCTCGCCGCCGTTTTGGCCGGAAAAAGGATTGGACGCGTTACCACCGAAGAAATAAAACAATTCGTAACTGCCGACGCTTCCGCCCGTTCCGCCCGTTCCGCCCGTTACGGTAATATTTCCGCCCGTAGCGCCCGAGAAGTCGACCGTATTGCAGGAGATGCCGTTACCGCCCTGCGCGCCTTCGGTGCCGTAATCGGTTATAGTATGTACAATAGTCCCGCTGTTCTCTTTCCATATTATTTTGTTGAACCTTCCGCCCGCGCCGCCCGTGCCGCCCGTGACCGACAGCTTGCCGCTTCCCTGCACGACTAAATCGTTTTTGCCAAGCGCTATGCCGTCAAAGCCGGCTTTTCCCGCCATATTATTCTTTTCGTCCGCGGCGATAGCGTTGATCTCGGTTCTTAAATTAGCCGCGTACGCTATGCTTGTGTCATGGGTCTTTGTGTAATTCGAGCCGCTCGCCGGGACTCCGCAGGTTATCGAGTTTTCTCCGTACAGCGTTATAAAGACGGTATGCCTTATGTCCGTCGCTTCGCCTATTCCGTCAATTCCGTGGCGTTCGCATATATAAGTCGCACCCGCTGCGGATCGTTCCGATACGAAAGCCATATTATTCAGCACTATTTTCAAATCCGTGTTTCTCGGCGCTATCACTATGTTCATCCTGAACGTCGTTCCTTTCCGCCCGATAAAAATTTCCTGACTGACCGTAGCTGGAATAGATATCCCGCCGATAGTCGTATTTGTCCGTTCCGAAAAATCGCGTATGACGATACCCTCCGCGAGTTCGCCGGGAGCGGGCAGGTTTTCTATTAGGTCGGCGTCGAAATCTAACCGTATCGCGTCCTCTTTTGAAGAAAATACGTTATCGGAGCTGTAATCGATTGCCGTGAAAAATGAATTCGGGCGCGCGAAGCTGGAATATTCATAGTAAAAAACGTCGTCCATAGCGTCCTTTATTATCGCCACGTACACGTCGCAGGTCGTAAACAGCGCGTAACGGTAAAACCCCGCCGCCTCGCCGTTTTCGCCTATCGTGTAGCTTACAGTTTTAGAATTAGTCTGCTTCCATGCGTTAAAGGATTCATAGGTGGACTTTGCGGAGGTGTCGCGGCTTTTTTCCGTGTTCGTTTCGTTAATGTAATTGTAGCTTGCCTCGATTTTTTCCTTTACGCCTAAGAAACCGAATTCGGTCGTGCTTTTCAGGTTGGCCTCGTGCTTTTCCTTGTTGGTCATTTTGGTGGAGGTTTTGATGCACATCTCCTGTTTCTCCATGATGTGCCCTTCGGTAACCGTTTCCGCCGAGTAGCTCAATTTAATGGGCGTTTGGCCGTTGTAATACTCCGTACCTTCGGCCGAAATGGGAACGAAGTTTACCTTACCCAGATAATAAAAATAATACGCAAGGTCGCCTGCGTTGTACGAGTATTCCAGCCTGTAATTTTTCCCGCCGTCGCTGACCGCCTCTACGGTGTACCTTTTTTCGGCGCCGTAGACGGGTACTTCCTCCGACTTTTGGCAAGCGGTAAAAGCTAACGGCAGACAACTGGCTGCCGCAAGCAGGAACAGCAGGATCGTTTTTCTTGATTTAATCATAAGTTATCTCCCCGCCTTGATGGCGTTTGCTTTAAACCCTTGCGGATTGCCTCGTCCGACGGCGGCCAAATCCGTCTTTCTGGCAATAAATCACAAGAGCGGCAAGGTTTAATTTTACCCTGCCGCCCTTATAATAACACCGGACGAAAATATCTTTATAGTACATTCATACTAAATTTTGGTGTTTTTTTAAATTTCTTCAAAAAAGTTTTTATCGTATATATATTTGGCGATAAAAGCCTTTTGGCTGTTGACCTCCGCCTTGCTTAAAATATTAGCGGTGTGATTCCTCGCCGTGTTTTCCGCAATGCCTAAAATGTCCGCGATTTCTCTGCGGGATTTACCTAGCAAAAGCAATTCCGCGACACGCTTTTCCGACGCCGTAAACATGCCCATGGGCACGGGCTGCCCTTCCGTCAC
>Ga0123353_10019448_pt1 | contig 10091 bp, 5 predicted proteins | sample TergutLab28metaG_3_FD_92763 | JGI IMG/M metagenome (GOLD analysis project Ga0123353, IMG submission 92763) | Labiotermes labralis P3 segment gut microbial communities from Petit-Saut dam, French Guiana - Lab288 P3 | ecosystem: Host-associated > Arthropoda: Insects > Digestive system > Gut ...
AGTCTTTAATAATCTAAAATTTACATTAAAACACTTAAAACGCTCCTACATGTTTCGATCATACGATCATCCTCAGGGAGCATACTTTGTTCCTTGCTAAAGTTACAGTTTAAAACACTCAGTTATTTACTTCGTTACGTTGAGTTGGTGCTGTGGCAGCATGTCGTGTGTTGTGTGTGAGTCACAGGCTGTTCGTTTGAGACCGGCTGTCGACGTGCTTGTCGTGACGTACAGCGTGAGACCCAGGGTATTACTTTAGGGACTCATGGTTATTCACTCATTAACCTCATATTTTGACGTTTTTTTTATTACGAACTGTAATTAATCCGATCACCCACACTTCTTTAGGGCTACACCTGATGTGTATTTACTGGCATCGTCCGCTATGTTTTGCAGCCATTTCTGCAGACGTTCAGTAGAATGTAGTAAAACTGTACCAACACAGCAAATAAATCTTTCGAAAACGTTGCAGATTTTGCATGTATGGGAATAACTCTGACAACAAAAAAATATTACTTCTAAAAAAGAAATTTCAAGCATTAAATTCGGGGAATGCTTGCTATCATTCAGCTCAGAAGCTACTGACATCCAATCCTGTATCTCAGAGCTCATTTACATAAAACGACCGTGTAAACTGACGATTTTCAGTTAAGCACGGAGTAACATATGCCTAGAAACACATTTGGACCCCTACGTAAATTGAGGTCTAGAATGAAAAGCAGTAACATTTAAGCAGGGACACGCGGTGGCGCAGTTGGTTGTGGCACTACGCTGAAAGCCGGAACGTCGCGACGCGCCTAACAAGAATCATGTTCATGCTGGCATTCATACCTTCATACTGCATAATCACTGCAGCCTTAGCATAAATCTATGAAGCAGGAGAGCTAGTCAAAAATTTCCCTCGTTTCTAGGAACCACTGTCATCTTCACAAATGGCCAATAAGGGTGTTTTCAGGCAGATGACTCCAACCCATTCCCTCCATTATTATTATTATTACTATTATTTCAAAACACGTTTCTAATATTAACCTCCAATCTACACCTAGTTCTTCCAAGTAGTCTCTTTCCTTCAGGTATTTTCATCATACCCCTGTGTACATTTCTTTTGTCCTCATGCGTGCCACATGTCCTGCCAGTCTCGTCCTCCTTAAAATAACAAAACCGGGGCTAAAGAACTGAAAGCCTGTTCGTAAAAAGCCCATGTTTCTTCAACTTTCGTCTCGTAACGAAACTGTGGACAGGAAGGCCAACATCACAACATGACATTCTACCTGTCGCATAGCTATGACAGTTCGTCGCTAAAACAAAACGCAATCAAGGGACGCAGAACAGAGACAGAGCGTTGGAAAAAAGCGTTGGAGACAGGCATAAAGAGGAATGCGATGCTGAGTTTTTTTTCGTTTTATGGAAAATCACACGTTTGAGACATGTCATCTAGCGTAAAAATTACACGATAGAAATCTTTTCCAGACGCGTGTTCAGAGAAAAGAGATGAAGTTGCTATCGTTTTAACAGCAAACGTTAATATACATCAGATTCCAAGTAACTGGTCGGAGACAGATCCATCGTGACGTAGGCTGTTCATTGTGTGCAACAAAGTATGATGCACTATGACACCACTAAGTACGAAGTGATTTTATCCCAGGCAATTGTCACTAGAGTTTTCGTCCATGGCTTACTAACCGATTCACTGTTTATAATCCCCATTTGTCATTATAAATCCTAGCATCTGATAAGCAGCCTTTATTAACAGACACATTCACCAGGAAGTTAACGTTCACAACCAAAGATGGTTCCTCTTGCAGGAGAAATAGAGATTATTTAAATATATACGTAGCATAAGACCAAAGAACGTTGAAATTGCAAGGAAATGTTTCCGGTTATTAACAAAGTTACTGAATTTAGGACATAATACCAGTTAAGGAAACAATTTCCTTGCTTGAGCAACATTTTAGTATATAAAAACTCTGTCAAAAATATCTAACTCATGTAATTTGAAAATTAAAGGCAAAATAGCACTATTTACACTAAGACACTATTTACACTAAGACATTATTTACACTAAGACACTATCTACACTAAAGACACGATTTACACTAAGACACTATTTACACGAAGACACTATTTACAATAAGACACTATTTACACTAAAGACACTGTTTACACTAGGACATTATTTACACTAAGACACTATTTACACTAAAGACACTGTTTACACTAATACATTATTTACACTAAGACACTATTTACACTAAAGACACTGTTTACACTAAGATATTATTTACACTAAGACACTCGACAGAATGACAGTCCTACTTTATGCACTACTCTGCTATCTAGTGGTACGGTATGAAAATACTTCGGCAAGGGTCGACGCTGCAATATGGACCTAAGCATACTTTGCACTACTGTTCAGTAGGCATCATTGTCGGCTTTTATCCTCAGACTGCTCCATCCTACTCCTACCGTACAGACAGACAGACCATACATTACACATGGAAGTTTACATATCAATTACAGATGTTTATGTATTACACAAGGGCGTTTATACACTATAAGGTCGGTCCCTCATAACTGATAAGATTGTAGATATTTGTGAATTCCAAATTCACCATTAGCCGCGAAGTAGACGAGAACTGCTCTTCTGGGATATTACGCGGTGTAGTGGTAATTCCTTACGGAAGTTTTGGGACGGCCGATCGCTCACATCTTCAAGGGATCTTTGAAGATGGGAGCGATAGTTAGTCACGAAACGTCAGTAAGGAATTACCACTACAGGATGCGTAATATACCAGAAGAGCGCGTTTTTTCACTTTTATCTATCCTCTCTTCAAGATCAATCAAAACTATTCCTTATTCTGATTTCTTTTAAGCAGTTATACAGCAATATAATTATCTTCTTGACACAACAAATCTTGCCCTTCGAACATGCAACAAAACGGGTCGGAACCTACCCTACCAACATCTGTCTCATGCTTCATACGAAAGGTACTGTACAGGGAGGTGCAAACAACGTCCATCTTTCCAATGACCTATATTTTTCACCTCTAGAAAAGGTCAACACAATGCTAGGTTGTAACAGTGCAATATATATATTTTTTTGGTAATCTAAATACCCCTGGACTTCTGACATCCCAACAAAACAGCTACACTCTTCTTTTCAAACGTGCTGTGCGATCCCAACCAGTGAGAAAGAAATCTACTACAAAAGGAAAGGAAGCCAAACCCTCCTATTCAACAGCAGACTTCGACACGTTAACCGTAGACCTTTCACTGGCGTCTGCAAATAAACCGAAGTCACAGGTTCGGGTCTCCTGGGATGTTATGCGTTGCGACTGGTAAATTCCGACGTTTCGAAAGATAGTAAAGTCTTCAGCTTCAGGGTCATGCCATCCTATAAGATATCCAAGGAGAATGGAATCTCAGCGACACTGGGATTAGAGCCACAAATCAAGCATAAACTCAGGTCTGTCTCAAGAGTCCGCTACTCGAAGCACGGGGATTTCATGTAAGGCTTAAAATTAAAGGAAGAGGCCTTTTCGTCTTACAGCACGCAAGACCAACATTCTTGCCTTCCTAACGGATGCAAAGAAAGGGCATCCAAGGAAAGATCGGCGATAAAGCGCGCATAAAAGCTAGCCGACGAAGACTCCTTAAATTACGAACTAGGACGGGAAACCTGTTTTATTGCCTCCACTCGCTCAAGGGTAAATCTCACGCCCCGGAAAGGCAAGTAATACTTCAGATATTTTATCGCACTACCCACTAGTACGACCGTATTCTTGTTGGTTGAAAGTGGAACTCGCTGGTTAAAGAGATGGCAGCAGAATTCATGAAGATGATTGTTAAGGAATTACGTATATAAACAGGTCTTCCATGAAGTTGAAGAAAAATTTAACTTTTAACTCCGGAAATAAACTTTCGACCAGTCTACTCGACACTTGGCAGCCAACACTAAGTCCCATGAGTAAAATGTTAAATTCGTACAGCAACTTTGTACAGAATGCGGGAGGTAGCCGACTGTGAAATGTCAGTAGAAACTGAAAATCAGCTGAATCCGATTCTATCATTAAAAATATGCCATATAATATATAAAATAGTAGGATATTGAACTATCGTATTATCTGATTACAGATCTGGATTATGACGCAGTTAAAAGAGAGTCAAAAGCACCTGTCTGTCGATTGACAAAGTTGATTGAAATTTTAAGGGTGGCAAATGTAATGTAATTATTGTAGCGCACAACAAGACAATAGAACTGTAATTCGCTCCTCTCTGCACCCGCTCGTTCGAATCCTGTGCCTGACACTTCTTATCCTCTTAAACGATAAAGGAGAAATTTGCACAGCTTCTAACCTGCTACACAAATTTCTTCTGCCGCTGTCCTGAGCATCGCAGCCGTCACGAGATCTTCTGGCGGATGCGGGGTTTCTGTCTGATAAAGCTGCCGTGCCGGATGCGGCGATAAAAGAAATATCCTTTATTATCCGTATTATAATATATTTTTCATAAACAAAACCAACTGTAAGGGAATTTTGTGAAATTATATTTCTCCTGTAGAGGTGATAAAAAGAAGCGAAGCAATGAAGAGGAAAATGCAAACAGGGAAGAAAATTGTCGTATTACAGACATCAAGTCTGAATATAACAAATGAACATTAATTACTATAATTATAGTCTTTTTTTACAAACTTGATGCACAAATTATTTATTTTAACACATTTATTACATTCCTGTACATGTTTCGAGCACTACTGTGCTCATCCTCAGGAGGACAATTGTATTAACACAGCATCTGGTATCGTCACTCTCTTTGGGTGACTTCAGTACACAGGTTACGAGAGGACGTGTGAATATGAGCACAATAGTGTTCGAAACATGTACAGTAATGAATAAATGTATTAAAATAAAGAATTTGTGCATCAAGCTGTTAAACAAAGACTATCATTATATTAGAATGCACGGTCAACAAAACGTAAAAATTAATTACTGTGTTCGCATGATGTGCTTCTATTCCCTACCCTAAGCCAGATGAATCCGGACCACATTATCGCACTGTTTTTAATATCAATGTTTACCCTTCCACATACGTCTAGGTCTTCCGAGCTGCCCAGCCCAGTCACGTTTAACCGCTTCCATTCGTGCTATATACGGTGTCAATCACTATACCTTACTTGATCATCCTCATAACATTTGAAGAAACGTGAAAATTAAGAATCTCATTACGCCAATCTCTCCGACATACCGTAGCTTCCCCTCTCGTGGGTCCAATTATTCTGCAATGCCCTTTGTTCTCAAACAGCCTAACAAATTTTGCTCTTCATTTTGTGCTACACAACAAATTCAACGCCCATTCGTAAAGGGAAAATCAGGACTCTGTAATAGGCCGTTCAAAGAACAGACGTTGGCGGATTGCTCTGGGCGCGAGAGCACAGGCCATTAAAATATTTGCCATTCACCGGGATGTGTGCCTCAGTGCACATGGTGACTACATTCAGCAGCTTCTACTCTTCTGCCCATGGCATTGTCTGAAGGGGTTTCATTTGAACAACGGCTATACAGTATACTCGAACATATGCGTAAATACGAGACAGGAGGAGAAGAGATCCTCAGCCGAAATGGATGTAACCGAATTTTTCCACATTTTGGAACAAATAACTATATTTACATTACGCTTTTTTTACTGCATTCTGGCCATTAAATTTTCATTTCATACAAGTAAAATGCCAATCAACTAAACATGAGTAGAAATGTCCTTGAATTCCAATGTAACAGCCGGTGGGGATGAGAAGCCGCCAATGAATTCTGAGCATGTGTGTGCGCGCGCGCACGTGTGCCTATGTGAGAGCCTGTCCCCCCCCCCCAAACACACACACACACACACGAGGTCGGCAAACGACCTGAGACGTACTCGGTCCCTATGGTAAAGAATATTTATAAAAAGCCAATTGAAAGTGCTGTAGATCATGTTTGTTCTTTATTAGGTTCCCTTTATCGGGGAATAAAGGAACCTTCATCCAAGCAGATAATATGAGTAACAGTGCGAGTCGAGTTACCTGGCGTAGGGCGGATGTAACATGACTTCGCAGGTAAAAGAACACTCAACAGCGGCCCCGATGCCGAGTTCTGATCGGAACTATTATTAAATCTTTCTAAAATAAGCACTACGTCACAACTTCAAACAACCGAGTATAAAAATAACAAGTAATGAGATCTGAGGGGAACATATACGACCATCTTTCATAATGCACAAAATTGGAGCCTTCATTTAAACATTATCTACCACTTCAGTAACATGAGTTTATGATCGGACAGCGTAGTGGGAATTCGTTGGTGCTTTTGCGTATCGGAATTGAATCACGTATTATGACATTAGTAAAACGTTCATTATAATTAATTAAATAAATGGAACTTAAAAAACAATAGATATTCATAGAACACGTGTTACGTACAAGTACCGCAAATCGAGTTTAATTACATGTTGTGATATCTAATATTATATACGTAGGTCCATGTAACACCACATACCCTTACGCAAAATGGCCTTTAGAATGTAAGGAAATTAAATTTATATGCGCTAATACAAAGAGGCCTGCAATCTTGAAAGAAGTTTTGTATATCAAGTTTCAACAAAACACGTCAAATAATTTGAAAGCTATAAGAAAAATATTTAAGTAGGCCCGTAAAATACATTTAGGGAAAAAAAATCATATGTTCTGTGATCCTCATATAGGCTTCATAAAATTCAGAAATTACAGTTTCATAAAAACCAAAAAATAAAGACAAAAGTCCATATGAACCCTGCCAAAAATTGTCTTCACAATGAACAAGTAAACCGATTTAAAAAAAAGACGGGCAACATACGTATAGCGTAACACTGGGGTGCATTTGTGCAGTCACTGTTGGAGCGAAAACTCAATACAAAATTACATACTGTCGGTGTGTGTCTATAGCCTTAGGCAGCCAGCATGCAATGCGCATGCGGCACATTTTCATCCGTGGCATGGCCGGCTCTAAAAAAGTTTTCCATATTACCTCATAAAGAAAAGATTTTCGTAAAAAAATTATCGAATACAAAATGTGTATTGTGATTTTCTGTACATCTTTTATCTGAAACATTTCTCATTCTAAAAATAATTTAGCGAGATATGATGAAAAATGTATATTGGTCTTCACGTAAAGTACCCGTTATTCTTGCCCGGTTTTAATGAATCTTGAATTTTCGTAACAGAGTTTCGAAAAATCTTCAAATAACATATTTCATAAAATTCCGCCCAGTGGGAGCCCGGTTGTTCCATGCTGGCGGACGGACAGACGGGTAGACCGATATGACGAAGCTAATAGCCGGTTTTCGCAATTTTACGGACGCGCCTATAAAGACTCTAAAAATTGTCCTATAGGTCAAGAATAACAAGTTTCAAAAAAAAAAAAACAGATCAGATTCTTATGGTACCGGGGTAACAGCGAACAGTCGGACAGACATGTACGAAGAACCTGCCACACACGATTTTGTAAATACGGCTAGCACAAAAAGAACGACGACCTCGTTCTTCGATCGTGGCGTATTTAACGAAATCAAATCAATTTCAACATATGATTAGTCTGAGTGAGTTAGACGATAAAACACCATTAGCTCTAAATGAGAGCGAAAGACGAACAGGTGGCCTTTCTGCAAATCGACAAGGACAACTGCTTCATTCTCCAGTTACAATAACATGTGCCCTGCAATGACCACGACTTGCTACCACCGTCTACACATGACGCTCCCAACAATATACAGGTGACTAAACCTGCCACTGATCACAGACCACGCTGTGAAAAACCACGGTTGTATAACACGTGACGAGCGAATGTTGATACCACCACGACTTCCAGAATTGGGAGTGTAATCGGATACATTTGGTTAGAATCACTTCGTCCGTGTGTGGGTAGAGAGATGTTTATAGATTAGGCACATGGAGCGAGTGTATTGGAGACTTGTACAGGAGAAATTGGAACCAATGGTACGGTTATGGCTATTTGACAGTAAAGCTGAAATGACTTGACGGCAGTCGATGCTGTCTCGGGCATTCGTAACTGAACTGACCAAATAGCTTTTACAGAGACCGTTTAAACTTCACACCCCATAGCTATGACGATCCATAATAGCTCAGTCGCTATAGTGACCAAGCTACGGGCTGCAAACCGACGAATAGTTGTTAGATACTCGACTGGAAAAAGTCTCTCCTCCAAAAGCGTCCACACCTGTTCTGGGTCCCACCAAACCTTCTATTCAAGGGAAACGGGGAGATATTTCCCAAAGTAATGCGCCGGGTCATGAGGTTGACTAATGGCCTCTATACATTGCCGAGGTTAAGAATGAGTGGAGGTAAACCTCCACTCCCGTACATGAATTCATGACGTGCATAGAGGCAACGTACTTGAACTAAATTGACCTTAATTACAGACAAGATTGTATGTCGACAAAATGAATAAAATTTATACTTAAATTTTGGCTGGCTAAAGGCAAAGTGAGACTTGGTAGGCAAAAGCCTTAGACTCGAGGCTCGGGTGCGGCTAAGCCCCCCTCCAACCCCCCGTAGTACTTACGCGGCTCTACACGTGTATAAATTTCTAGCAATTTCTCGCCGTATTTGTGAGAAATAGTTCATAGGTCTCCCGTTCTTCATATCATTACGTTGGTGAGTCAAATAAGACAGGTTCTGGGTTCTAAAATAGTCTGTCATGACGCAGATTGTGCACAGGCACAGGCTATAGTTATGAGGGACATGCATGCTGGCGTAACGAGAACTTATACTCGCAAAGAAGGTATTTCCACAAACACCCACATAATAATCTCAGTAGAGCCTAGAGAAACGGTACATAACTCACATCAAATTTGATTTAAATGCCACTTCCGTGCCTCGAAATGCGCAAGTTGTGTGGTGTATGTTATATACAGCCCGTTGCGTTGCACACGATTGGACCGACATCTCCGGTCAACAAGTAACGAAATTATAGGCAATGACAGAGCCTAACACCCAGAGCTTCAAGTGAATATTGCAGTCATTCTTCACCAAATTACATCCAGGAAGAATAAAGGCTAAATATTTCGGCTGAATACCTAAAATTCTTGTAATTAGACCTGATGATACCTAATAATTTTAGCCGAAACATGCAGCTTTTTTTTCCTGGATGTAATGTTGTGTTGATTGGCTGGAATACTCATTTAATATTCAATAACGCCACCTTACATCAACCCACAGCTTCATCATCGTATTCTTCGCCTACCTCAATGGATGCTACTAGCCGGTTTCAAAGTTCGGGAATTTTTAAACTGATCTTGTCCATATTTCTCAGTCTCACTGTCGTTCGAAATCACATAAATATAATGATATGGGTAGTGTATTATCTTGCAACTTATTTCTGTACCTTTTACAATTTTCTGTCTTTTATTTCTACAGAATGCTTAAGTTATCATAAGATGACATTGTGCATGGTTCATTTACTACCAGCAATAATCTAAGAATTGGATTGTTTCCATCCCGCTGTGTACACGTAACAAATTCATTAAATTGAACCGTCTTTACACAACATACAAATAACAGTTGCAAATCTACAACTGGTTAATTAAGCTTAATTAACCAGCTGTAGATTTGCAACTGTTATTTGTATGTTGTGTAAAGACGGTTCAAGTTAATAAAAATAATCTAAGAAATCACGTATGTGCAGCGCCTAATAATGCCCTTTCATTCTTCACATAACCCAGGTTTCACATTCAACAGTGAGACCTTAAACTTTGTTCAGATATCGTACGGAATAACGAGTTTATTTTATTTTTATAATTGGTCTACATTGTTTCATTTAGTCGGTAAGCACTCTCGTCTATATATCTTCCATCAGTTCAGCAGATATTTTATATCAATAGCAAGTTTAAGCACTTATTCAATAATATTAGATTCGGTTAACATTCTTCTGACATTGAGGGGGGGAAAGGAAGCTGAGGGTGTTTGAGAACGTGGTGTTGAGGAGAATATTTGGACCTAGGAGGGACGAGGTAACGGGGGAATGGAGGAGATTGCATAACGAGGAGCTAAATGATCTGTACTCCTC
>Ga0123353_10019449_pt1 | contig 10091 bp, 6 predicted proteins | sample TergutLab28metaG_3_FD_92763 | JGI IMG/M metagenome (GOLD analysis project Ga0123353, IMG submission 92763) | Labiotermes labralis P3 segment gut microbial communities from Petit-Saut dam, French Guiana - Lab288 P3 | ecosystem: Host-associated > Arthropoda: Insects > Digestive system > Gut ...
ACATTACTGAAAGATGAATAAAGAGAGACCAACTTGATGTCACTTGCTTTTTTATTTCATTATTTAATGCTCAACATGTTTCGGATGTTAATACATCCATCCTCAGGAGCTTGCGACTTATTTGTTGAGTTATGACATGGGTTGTAATGCTCTGGTTCGATGTGTGTTGGTGTTACGTTGTAGTTTGGCTGGGGTGGTGCGGTATCCAAATGCAGGCTTCAGCATACATACACACACGCATACATACATACACACACACACGCACACATACATACAAACACATACACACACACGCACACATACATACACATACACATACACACGTACACACACACACACACACATACATACACACATACATACATACACACGTACATACATACACAAGTACATACATACATACATATTCCTATTTTGATATTCAAAGGACCGTGCATCGTGATATATTCTTATAAAAAAGCCAACGAGATGCACTATTTCTCAAATTTATTTTTGATAAAGTACTCGGTTCTGCTCACACACACACACAAACAGTGGGATGGCCATTTAAATGTATGATATGTGGGGGAACCAACTTTCCCGAAAGTAAAAAGTCTATTAAAATAAAAAGAAATTATGTCCATTATAAAGACTGCTTGAAAATCATACCAACGCAGAAAGTGTTAACGAATTATGTGTAACAGTTTTGCCTTAGCAGTATTCTTAGAGTCGGGAAGGGGGTTGGGCGTTTTCACCTGCATTTTGGAAAAACAAATTAAGAATTCAAAAAGAAGGAATGACACATTAATATCAGAAATTACAATTAACTGTTATAAATATTCCTCTGTGTTCAATAGGAAGTCTAACAATTTCCTTACCAAATCTGTAAAAATATTCTGAAACGGCTTAAATGTGCGAATTTGTAGTAAAATTTACTGCTCCTCCCGGAAAAACCTTGCCTGCTCCCATGATGCCGTCTCACATAATCTAGTTTCTACATTTCTAAAAAAGATAAATTGTGGATAACAAAATAAATGTTTAAAAACTTGATGTTTTACAGCCATGAAAACGGACATTTAAAAAAGTAGGCGAAACTGGATAAGGGAAAGGCACCCGATTGCAGAGTTTTTTAGTTGGCAGGAACGGAGGCTCTTGTGTAGTTACAAACGCAGACGTTATGGCTGTAACAGAAGGAAGGGTAAAAGATACTGGGAAACTGGGAGGAGCTTTTGCCATTACACGAAGAGGGTGGGATTGCCTACTTGTCAGGCGTTTGTCTTCAGTCACTGAAGCGATCAAGCCCTTCCTTCCTCTTTGCTTGTAACACGCCGTCTTCCTGTTGTACTTCCTCTTTGTGGCGCACAAGACAGGAAATTCTCGTCATTTCTCTGACGTAATAAAGACGGGGACGAAGATATAGTAACTCTGCGTAACATTTCAGCATCGTAAGCTTCATGCAGTGGTGGATTTCAGGTATATGGAATATTTTAAGCATCCATTCCTTTAATTAGAATTCGTAAAGACTAGTCGTCGATCCCAGTGGCCGCACGGTATAAGGCGTAGGTCCGTGGCCGCTCGTTTGCTGGGAATGTGGGTTTGAATCTCGCCGAGGTCATGGATGTTTATCTCTTGTAAGTGTTGTGTGTTGTCAGGTAGCGGTCACTGAGTCGGACTAATTACTCGCCCAAAAGAGCCCTACTGCATGTCGTGTGTCTGAGTGCGATCGTGAAGCCTCGATAATGAAGAGGCCCTGCCTCATTAGGGGCTCTTGCGCCGGGAGTGGGTGTATTAGCCGATGCCGGTGGTCGTGCAATCTAAGGCGTAGGTCTACCACCGCTTTACTGCTGGGACCGCGGGTATAAATCCCACCGAATTCATGATGTTTATTGTATGTTGTGTAGGTAGCGGCCCCTGCGACGAGCTGATCACTCGATGAGAGGAGTCCTACCGTGTGCGTGTGCAACCTAGGTCCGAATTGGGCTGTAACGTCACAAAAATTAGTACAGATAAAATTGAGGGCTAAATTCTGTTACGTGAAGCTGAATCTAGTGGCGCCACTGGGACGGGGAGCATAAGTCCGTCGCTTTGAGTCCCCCACTTCGAGAGGACCCGCGCTTGTTACTATGAGGCATGACAGTTTTATTTAGGCCATAATTTGAATGTCTCTGGGACAAACATGTACCATATCTTAAAATTGTAAAGGAAATTACTAAGGAAAACGCAATTAAAATTGCAAACTCCACATAAGGCTAATTTTCGAGCACAGAGCAAAATATTCTGCTACCAAACTCAAAAGTTTACATATAGCAACTCAGTTGCCATTCATAAATTACGTGTGGCAAGTAGGCGAAATCTTACTATATCAGCCCGTGGGGTTCCTTTTGTTTCGTTGTTACAGCTTGGCCTAGGGTACCCTGCTAATGGACACACGGAAGCAGCTCAAGAGTTGTGCGTGGTCAGTGACGGAGAGCGGTTTGACTTGTATGCGGCAGGAATTAACTCCTCGATAAATATATTTCCACTGTACATTGCTGAATATGGCTTTCTGTTTCCAAAAATTCCCAGTAATTTTTACTTTGCAACTGTACCACAACTGTGGTTAGCAGAAACAGACACTGATGGCGCAAGTGAAGTTCAGGAGCTGAAAAGAGACACAAAGAGGGAGAGGTAACGCGAAATGAATACTTGATATATTAATTTAAATAATGAAGTGGTGAAATTGCTTCTAGCGGAAAGAAAATACGTTTGTCGGACTGTGATAGAATACAATCCAAGAAGACAAAAGACAGGAACGTAGCGGGTGGAGCGATCATTACTCCTGCCAAGATCGATGCTATTTGTGTTAATAATGAAAGAGACAGAGTGATACAGTCAACTGGCCAGACTTTTTAATCTACGCAGCCTACCAGTGAACTGAAAAGAACTTTTAGACACATAGGCTACTGACGTGTTATCCGAAACTGGCGCTCTGCAATCATTAGGTAGTAACTTTGATTTTCCGAAAAATAGTAAAAACTGACATTTTCCTGACAACTTATATATGTGAAATTTTTCGAACTAAGAGAATGTTCAAAGAATTGGTTACTTTACTATAAGAAACTGAACGTCTTGTCTTGCTTCTGCTGCATATTGTACAGCTCAAACAAATGGACTGCAGTAATATTTAGATGACCTCAATGAAAGGCCGACACTTCACGAAGTATCAAATGTGCATATACTAAATTTTAAGGGACCGAGATAAAGAGTAAACTGTCAGAAAAGTACAAAACAGATGAATGTGAATTGCAAAATTGAAGAAAGATAGGAAAACCTGGCGAGAGATTTGATGCGCGTAATAGGAGTGGTGCTGTAGGGTTACTTAACCGAGCAGTGTCCAGCGTTTTGTGAAACATATACCAGTGCGAGACCCTATGCACAAGCAAGTGGTAGTTTTCTGAGATTAATACAAACGCTGGCCAAATTGACCCCAAATGCAAGAACATGTACTGTCACCGAACAAAGCAAAGTTATCCTCGAATCCAAAATGAATGTGTCACAAATATTGCGCCCCAAGTGATTTTTTCAGGTACTCTTTTCTGTACATCTGACCTGACCTGCGTGTTCCATCTCGTTGTTGTGAATACTGGGAAACGGAAGGTTACCGTAAATCATCCTTTTTTGCTTTTCAAGATAAAACCAGTAAGGGTTCATGAGATCCTCTCCTCCCTGTGGCAGGTGAACTTCGCCCTCGCATTAGTAAATGGCAAGGATCAACGACGTGTTAAAAGGGCAAATACAAAGGTCGACGTACAGGGCGCACACATACGTACTCTTCCCTTTAAGTAAAGGGCTTTTTCACTCCGATAACTCAGGCTGTGGTAACTCAGATTTGGTGTTAGGAGGTGTTACGATGTGCAGTTCAGAGGCAATGTAATTTTTTTGGGAAAAATCTAAACAACTTACGCGAAATTCGCGGCTTCAGGGAACAGGTGGAAAATATTAAGGGATAACGTACTCTACTCCGAAGCCTCTCTGTGACACTAGGTGCGTATGCCGAGGAGAGTGTAAATGCAATCCGTTACCAAGCAAGTGACATCGGTAATGCTTTACTTGAAGTCGCCAAAAATTTTGATGATTTTTAAGCGAAGAGCCAAGAGCGGTTTCACTAGTTGACCAGTAACTCCGAAACTTTGAGTGTCATTTGGTAATTGCTGTGGGGTACGACAGTTTCTTTACTATGAACACCGTAAACAGAGCGCACTGCTCCAGTGAAATAAAAGATGATGTGTTTCTCATTCTCTCAAAGACTATACCTTTCTGCAAAAATACGGAGGAACAGGGTGTACCTCCGCCACAACTACAACAACAGAAATAGCTACTAAAATGGACGCTGAACCAAAATTCAAAGCAAGTTTCACGAAAAGAAAAATAAAAGATACGGTAAAAAGCTTGACCGCAAAAACTGTGATTCGTAAGTAATGTGCTTTCTACACATTGACGATCGCGTTTTCATGGCACTTGCTAGACGATTTCAGAAGTTGAAGATTTACTGTGTCAAAAATCCAAGTTCCTGCAATGTCAGGAATCTCAAAGACACTGAAGAAGAATATCTGAAAATGCAGTCATTGTTACTGCGTACTGACTTGTCTGTCATTCTCACAACATTAACGGAGTGGTCCGTTGCTCCGAAAGTATAGAGTTTTATGAGAAAAAAAAATCTCTGCGTAGGCTGACCCAGCAACTACAAACCTTTCAGTTTACAAAATAATTAGAATGCTCTTTCTGGAACACCGAAAATAGCTTATAGGGTAAACGTAATAGTCCCAGTTATGGTGGTAGAGTGAAAGCAAAGTTTTACAAAAATGAAAAAAATAGAAAATATTTTGAAATTAAATTATTGTTGCAAGACATGCCGGATGAACTGGCTTCTTTGTCCATTGAAAGATAGGCATCAACTAACACAGACTTCCTCATGGTAGAATTTGTAACACGGAAATGGACGAAGGTGGGTTTCGCACAGGCCGCGTGACTATGCCTGTTTAATCGCGTTTGTAAATGTATGGGAATTCAAGCGAGATAACTTCAGCAGAATAAAAAAAAACCTCTCATACTGTAATACACATGCAATATGGTGTCACAATTAAAAGTAATGTTAACTGTATAGGTTAGGAAAAATTAATTATTAACTTTAAATAAGACTGGAGTGAGGATGGAAATGTTGCTTCGCTCCGGCTCCGCAATGATCTAGGGACGGTTCTGGTTGTGTCACTCACGACACAGCATCAGGTGACTTGAATCCTGTATCACACAGCTGTGAAAACCAGAAATCTAGCAAATATAAAATTGTCCATATGCTCTAATGAGTGTCAAGTCAAGATGACGTATGAGGGAACGGAGAAACTCTTCCATTTATATTTAACCACAGCACTAGAAAGAGACTGAACGGTGAAATTCTGTCCTGCCTCTTTACCGGCGCGGAAATATCGCCCTGCACCCACTGGATAGGGGCAGGCTGTGCCATCAGCTAGTATGGAGGATAGCTGCTTAAACAGGAAGTATCTTTCTCCTGCTGGGATTCGAATCCCGATTATTCGGTTGAGTAGTCTGCAGCCCAGTCACTATACCGACTGACCTCCAGTGGCTCCTGGTCTGACGTAAGGAGTCCTACTGAGGATTGAAGTATGTGTCTTCTGTATATCCCATAGCAGTTATACCACCTAAAAAGGTAAGAACTCGCATAAAAGTACCTTTTCCTACAAGTTTAATGACATCACAACAAGCAGTCCAGATGCAGGGCTGCGACAGTCAGCTTCTGAACCTAACTCGCAACAGCGTCACTTCTGTTCTTGGTGGTATTATTCACCATCGGTTGCCACGTGGCCGTAAGAAAAATTGGAGTACTGTCAGGAGCCATTTCAAGTTTTATAAAATACTGTGGCACTCGGTTATAACGTCATGAAAGGATATTCTGTGTTGTTATACACGAGTGTTGTTATCACCGAATAGTATACGTCATGGTCAATACTGAGGAATTAATAATACCACAGAATACCCCACGCTAAACGGAGGGATCGCATAAACCGACGTCGATATAACCGGGTTCGACCGTCTTCTTTCTGCAATGCAATGGAACCCTCCATACGACACAATCAAAATTAAGCACTGAAAGGTATACGCGTCTGTGGCAAATGTACGACGTCATGTCACGTAAAAAAGTATGGCACAAATATCGGCAGCTTTAAGGATAACGTTGTGGCCTCCATACTCAGGGGGAATTTAAAACGGGAGAGCTACATGAGAAGCATACAGTAGCAAGCTGTGAAGTGGAGTCCGTCTCAGCGTTTGCTTAAAGCAAGAGGAAAAAATAAGGTGGGTGGGAGTTTCGAGAAGGCCGGTTGCGGGACCTTCCAAACTTGTACTGAATTCTAGCCACACCCCTCGGTGTGGCAAACTACACACTCTAGTCTGTGCAGGCCCGTAACTAAAATTCTGAAAAGTAATGCGCCAGTAGTTTAAAATGTAGTTTTACCTGACAGAAAAGAAGCTGCGTCTTGAGGGTTGTTTGACCGTGCATCTTCCTCATGAAACAATGTGAAATGCCAACTTGATACAACAAGGTAATTTTATTGATGTATTCTTAGCTCTACATGTTTCGGGCGCATACGTCCATCGTCAGGAGCACTGGATGTTGAGTTCCAGCTTATGGTTTTCTGCATCGAGTTTGTGGGGGGAGGGGTGGTCTTGAGAGCCGCTGTATAGGTCGTGTGTATGGTGCGGACGGTGCCGCACGGCACCGTCCGCACCATACACACGACCTACGAAGCGACTCTCAAGAACACCACCCACCAACCCACCCACAAACTCGGTGCAGAAAACCCTATGCTACAACTCAACATCCAATGCTCCTGACGATGGACGTATGCGCCCGAAACATGTAGAGCTAAGAATACATCAATAAAATTACCTTGTTGTATCAAGTTGGCATTTCACATTGTTTCATTTCAAGCAGCGTCTATTTCATGCACCAACCGCCGAAAGAAGTTTAGTAAAACAATCGCTGTCTATAGTGGGAATTATAAGAAATGTCTAAATAAGTTGTGTGACAATGTGCAGTCTATTAACTTTAAACAGGTGATGTATACAGTAACCCATCTGTCTTAAACGTATGGTTTGGGCAGATCACAGGATCCACCACTGCGCGACTATAACTAAGGAAAGCAGCCAGTGTGTCAAAGAGACATACCGTCATTATACTCACTGAGGCGAGGCACAGTGTTTTTCTGTAACCAAATAAAGGATCCTTGTCTCTTCAGACACACAGAAGCAGTATAATCAGGTACCATTGAAACTTTCCTCCCTTCATCCCTTCGTCTTTCATCTTTCTTTTGGGTTTTGATCGTACATCACAGGACGGAGGATAAAGCCCATATCATAACCCTCTGTTCATACTGATTAATAAGAGATCGTCTTAATCGACCTCTCAAACGTAAACGAGATAAGCAGTCGCGCAATTTTTTTTCACCCACATTGATCGCGGAAGCACCAAGTTCCTCCGAAAATCGGTGAACACGTAGCCGACTACCCGGCGTCACATCACACAAAATAGCGATCTTCATATTCAAACCTCTGCGAGTCTTCTGACATCGACTGTAATAATCAGTCAGTACACAACACAGGCCATGAACGTACACCGTAAGAATGCGCGGCGTTCGCGTGACCATTGTTGCCATGGAAAACAAGAAGTACTAAATATTACGAGTGTACGTCGGCATTAATACTTCATGCTTTTCCATGGCAGGGACCGAGGAGGGACGAGGTAACGGGGGAATGGAGGAGATTGCATAACGAGGAGCTAAATAATTTGTATTCCTCACCCAATATTGTGCGGGCGATAAAATCGAGAAGAATGAGATGGGCTGGGCATGTGGCGCGTATGGGTGAGAAGAGGGGTGTGTATAGGGTCTTGGTGGGGCAACCGGAGGGAATGAGAAAACTGGGGAGACCTAGGCGTAGATGGGTGGATAATATTAGGATGGATCTCCAGGAATTGATATGTAACTATATGGACTAGATTGGGCTGGCCCACGACAGGGACAGGTGGCGGACGCTTGTGAGTGCGGCGGTAATGAACCTTCGGGTTTCGTGAAATGCTGGGAATTTCTTGACTAGCTGTAAACCAGTTAGCTTCTCAAAAACGACTCTGCACCATGGAGTAAGTACATAAATAAGTACGTCGGGATTCTTGCCTTTGTTACCCGACGTACAAACTGAACTTTTCCTGCGCCGTATTTATATTATCATCTGTGGCCTCGGCGATGGCGTAGTTTGCACTGCGCCAGCTACACCATCGCTCACCAACCTGGATCACAGCCCACCATATATAACTGATATGTACATCAGTTCACAGAACCAAACTTCAGACAATAATTTTTAACTTCCAATACTTTATACTGGTGGGCCGTATAGCTCAGTCGGTATAACGACTGACTACGGGGCTGGACGGTCCGGGATCGAATCCCGGTGGTGACGAGATATTCCGCCCGTCCATACCGGCCTTGGGGCCCACCCAGCCTCCTGTAAAATGGGTACCGCGTCTTTCCTGGGAGTGAAGTGCGGCCGGGGCGTGGGGCTGACCACTCACCCCCTTCTAGTGCCGCGGTCTATACCTCTACCCACCCTCTGGGCCACACCGGGCCTGTAACGGGATCACTTTACCTTTCTTTACCAACACTTTATACTCATCGCTGTTTTACCATTTAACAGAATTTTAACCCAAACCATATGATTTTAACTGCGGAATGATCCCGACACACTAAAAATATATCTGCATTCTTGCGCTTACCACCATGAAGATGGCCACATGAGTGTCCGAAACATGTCGGTGTTCGCTATATAATAAAATTATATTCATGAAACCAAAGTGCATTTGTTGATGTTATAAATAAATTTTATACTTCTAATTAAAGCACGGACTATGAAACACATCAAACTGTTGCAAGAACAATTCAGCCTGCAAATTCACGCTGTTCTGTAAGACACACTTTAACATTATTCTCCCATCTACCCTCCCCACTAGTTATTTCACATGTTCTCTTTCTTTTGGAGTTGCCATAAATTTTGTACATGTTTTTCCAAACCTGCATCGAGTCTGATAATAATTTGGAACTAGCGACTTAATCCTAAAATCTGTGATACATGTGACGTTTCAGTGTAGCGAGGCCTGGTGATTAGCAGATCGTATCTGTGAACTAAACTTAACCTTCGAAGCGGGAATCTGACCTCGAGATTTAAAACTTGACGCAATACGCTCGGTTTGTGAATGCTTGAGTCAGAATTCGTTTCCAAACCTCCTGGCTTGTGATTCAGTCACATGTCCTTCACTATGGTTCGAACACACCTTAGTTTGTGACGAACCCCTTTTTTACATGAAATGATTACCTCACACTTCGTTTCAGTAAAGGTCATATAACAATTAGAGTTACTACAACACCATCAGATGGCACACATGTAATACTGGTTCGTAACTGAGTAACTGAATCACTGTTTTTAATGGAAATAAAAGTGAGAATTAAACATTGGCTTATGATGGGTCGAGAAACACTTGTTGAAGAATGCCGTGGATTAGCGAGTCAATATTACATCATTCCGTTATATGACGGTTCCATATATGGCAGACAAAATATTCTATAGGAACTTTTTTCCACCTGAAAGCTGTCACGTGGTCACATTCCGTCTGTGGCTTGACTTGAGAAACTTCGACGTGCAATGAAAAACCAGTTTATATTTAACAGCCCTTATTCGAGCCGAAGCAAAAGATTTACAGTACCGTCTTCAAATATATCACGAACCACATCTGATCTGTTCAAACGTTTCTCTGGTTGGGAAGGCAACGTACCCTTCAAAACATGTGACAGCTACGTGCTGATTGGGCGTGATTTAGTAGAACACACTTCTCTCTTCAGACATAACGTTCAATACTTGATGCAGAAAATGTGTGCATCGGCGATTAAAAAAATGCCTTCACCGGAACAACAGATTTGTGTAAAATTTTGTTACAAACTGGGAGAAGTTACTACGAAATTGGCAAATGTTAAAAGTGGAATTCGGTGATGAAGCATTAAGCCAGTCAACAA
>Ga0123353_10019451_pt1 | contig 10090 bp, 5 predicted proteins | sample TergutLab28metaG_3_FD_92763 | JGI IMG/M metagenome (GOLD analysis project Ga0123353, IMG submission 92763) | Labiotermes labralis P3 segment gut microbial communities from Petit-Saut dam, French Guiana - Lab288 P3 | ecosystem: Host-associated > Arthropoda: Insects > Digestive system > Gut ...
AAGTCAGGCTGAGGACCTTGACTGATCATGCCAAAGACTAGGGCCTAGGTTGCCCTGGACTAAGTATGGGAGAGATAAACTTTGGTTTCTTGGCTGTCTGGATTCTGAGCCCAGATTGGCTCTGTCGCAAACTGGAGGTATGCGACGTTTGTCAGGCGCTTAGTTGAAGCCGCCGCGCCTGGGGGAGGGGAGTGCGGGCCGTGTTCCGATTTTGCGTCGTATTTGGCATTTGCCTTACAACCGAGGAAAAATCACGGAAAAACCTCATTCAGGGTAACCGAAGGGCACTCGGCTGATCAGCGCCGAACGCGATTCGTTTAGTCGACTTGGTCATCTAGGTCGATGGCCTACCGGCCCCTGTCGCCCTTGGCTTTCGCTTCAGGCGACGGAGTCAACCCTCGGTCAGCATAAGTATTTGCCGATTTGCCGCACTAGGGGGTACCCCATATCAGCTAACTTTGAGTCAAAGCTCTCAGTCAGGATTCTGATGTGGTCGGCAAACACCGGAACGCCCAGATCCTCGTGTATCTGCCTGTTACTTACGTACCAGGGGGCACCAATAGCGAAGCGAAGACACTTGGATTGTAACACCTGTAGCCACCGGACATGGGAAACGGGCGCCGGACCTCCAGATTGACTAAGTTTGAGAAATGGTGGGGTATTCACACGGGAAAAGTTTTGGATCGAAAATAGCCTGAGCCAATAGGAAGAGGGGTGACAGGGTAGGGGCGGATCGGAGTACAGAAACAGGTTGTGGAGGGTAACGACCCACATGGAAGCCACGGGCGGGTTTGTGAAGGGGACAGGGCGCGTGTCGGGGTGAGCCAAGAGGATGGTAGAGGTCAAACTGTTGTGTTTTAAGTGGTTGTCTGCTTTCCTTAAGCTTGTGTAGAAGGGGTTCCCAAGATTTGCTTAAGGTCAGGCCATCTTCTTTGTTGATGTTGCGTGGGTGCATTTCAAGTTCAATAGCTTCCCTGATGGGAGAAGAGGTTGTCACTCTTATTCTCAATAATGGCCCTGTAAACATAATCATCAGTTCATCGTAGATTTTTTTATGTACCCAATAAAAACGGCGTCGTATTTTGTGAAGTTTCTCCTGTTACTGTGTACATTCTTACCTACAAACAAGGATTAAGCTAACAGAACTGCTGTGGCTACCCGATTTTCCTGGTACACATTCTATTTTCGCCAACGAATTTCCTTTCCTGGAGCGTAATAGCAGTGTCGTTTGTGTCTCGCTTTAACTTCCGTTCTTCTATTCTTTCCCCTCTAAATATGGGCCTGTAATATATATTGCTTTAATTGATTGTATATTTATTTGTTAGATTTTCTTTAAAAATGGTTTGTCAAAAATTACTGTAGTGTCATTTTCTAAGGTGTACTTACTTACTGCATGGTGCAGAGTCCTTCTTGAGAAGCTAACTGGTTTGCAGCTAGCCAAGAAATTCCCGGCATTTCACGGAACCCGAAAGTTCATTACCGCACTCACAAGCGTCCGCCACCTGCCTCTATCCTGGGCCAGCCCAATCCAGTTCATATACCCACATCCCACCTCTTCGAGATCCATCCTAACATTATCCACCCATCTACGCCTAGGTCTCCCCAGTGGTCTCTTTCCCTCCGGTTTCCCCACCAAGACCTTATACAACTCCCTCTCCTCACCCATACGCGTCACATGCCCTGCCCATCTCATTCTTCTCGATTTTATCACCCGCACAATATTTGGTGAGGAGTACAAATCATTTAGCTCCTCGTTTTGTAGGCTATATTCGATTCATATATGAGAAACGGTTTGGATGGAGCTGCAGTGCGCTCATCCATCGCAATACTCAACTTTTTCTTCATGGAATATACAATGAAAGATAATTCCACGATTGACTAACTTCTAATGAAATTTGAACCTGGGGGTCTTTCGTGTATGATCATGAGAATCAGTCACTGTATCTCAGGGCCCTGTCAATTTGTTTCTTCGTTTTTATGTACCTCTAAGTAGGCCTAGAGATCCTTCTTTCCTCTGTTTTGCGATCACTCAGTCAAAGCCAGCGTAAAGAGTTAATTGTCGAATATTTAAAAAATATATAATTATTTGTTTCAAAAGTAGCCAAGGGTCTAGTCGACAAAAGTGCAGCCCTTTACAATGCATACCCTTCTCTGAACGCCATCACGCGACAGAATGCGGCTAAAATCACGAGGGATTGTCAATATCGCGTGTCCTTTGTTACATCACTGGTTATTTCAGTGATTTCCCTAGTGACAAGATGCACTGCAGCTGCCTAAGCCACTGTAGTAACTTGAGGGAAGTTTCACTTCATAGCAATGACTGTTGTGTAGGGGAAAAGTAACTTCTAGGAAGATTACGTGACATTTATGTGATTTCTGGCTTCCGCCGCGAAATAGATGAGAACTGCGCTCTTCTGGGCTGTTACGCAGCGAGTAGTGGTAAACACTTGCCTACGTTTCGGGACAACCCCTATATCCCATATTCAAGTCATCAAGATGGAATGGGTAGGTTGTCCTGAAACGTCGGTAAGGAAGTACAACTTCTCGCTGAGTAACAGCCAAGAAGATTGCGGTTCTCACCTACTTAACATCTGATTACAGTGCTTTTATTCGTACATAAAAATAACAGAAATTGAATTCACGGGACACAAAATTTTTCATTGTATTTCTGTGCATGACATAAAGCAATACGCATATGAAACACTGTGTTGATATACATTATGAATCATAACGTATAATACTGAATTATTTGAACATCTTTTGGTATGTGTTCAAGATTTTAATTTTTATAATTTTAAATTCTTTTTTTTTTGTCTTAAACCAGGAGCTTGAAATTTAATCCAACTGTCCTTCGATTCATACTGGTGTGTATATAGTGAAACCTGCCTACAACGGAGAAGCAAGGCACCAAAATATTTTGCTGCAGGCAAGTTCCGTTTCATACAGGTAATTTTTATGTGGATGCTCAGGACTCCAGACCGCCGGGACTGTAAACGTTTTCCGTTAAAGACAGTTTTCAGTTGCTTGCGGGTTCCGTTTGGTCGAGGTTCCTTTACAGACAGGTTTTACTGTAATTTACGAATAAGCACCTTGTATAGAAGTATACGTACTCGTTTATATCAGTCTGGGCCTCAAGTTTTGTCGGTGGACTAATTGAAGTTGAAGAATCTTCAGTAAGCTTATGCCAGTTAACTGCAAGTATTGGCCGCTTCTTGCTGGGATTGCGGGTTTGAATCCAGGCGAAAGCAAGATTGCGTGTAATTTTGGAGTGCTGTGTGTTGTCGGGTAGAGTTCTGTGCATCGGTCTGATTACTCGTCCAGAGCTGTCCTGCCCAGTGTGATATGTTTTTGTGTGATCGTGAAGCCTAGACAGTGAGGAGTGCCTGGCAGACTACCGGCTGTCTCACTAAAAATAATTGACATATGTAATTAACAATTTGTGCTGTATTGTATTTCTCTGAATGTTACTCGATGACGAACCGAAATTTGTTGGTGAATTAAACCTGCTTGTTTTAGAAACAACGTTTCTGAGCTTCGGAGTTCGATTGTATAAATGGTGTTTTCATTGTGTTCGGCTTTTTTAGATATCAGCTTTAGCTCAGTCTGTGTATAGAAGTCTTTAACCCTCAGTACCGGTCATACGCACGAAATTAAATTTTGTTTCTTTGTACCTTCGTGACAGAGAAATCGTGAAGATTAAGAAAGTACATGAAACTTACGTTAGAAATTTAAAAAATTTGTGTAAGTTAGGGAATATTTTGTAGAAATTTTTATGTATTTTACTGTCAGCTTGAATGACGACGGAATCTTAGTTCCGTAGGTCATAAATCCATAAATTTGACAATTTTGATCACGTGGGGTGAATCGTAGCAACGACACGAGTGAGTAACATTGGGACAGGCTTTTCACCGAGGACTCCGGCTTTCCTTTGGCAGCGTCGTTACGTCAACACTTCACACTGCTTCAGCCTGTACCCGGATACCACACCACCCCAGCCAAACCACAACGTAACACCAACACACATCGTACCAGAGCAATACAACCCCATGAAATAACTCAACAAATAAGTCGCAAGCTCTTGAGGATGGATGTATTAACATCCGAAACATGTTGAGCAGTAAATAATGAAATTAAAAAGCAAGTGACATCAAGTTGGTCTCTCTTTATTCAACTATCAAGATGATGCACGGTCCAATAAACATAAGATAATTATATGTCTGTCCACTTTTTACCGTGATTTGCAACAGATATTGGCCGTGTTATAATTATGAATAGTCCCTTCAACCACTGTTAGAGATAAAGCTTCTCCAAAAGTAAGGCATTTATAATTCAAGTATTTTGTGATTTTGCTCTCTGTCGTCCGTTAAGTATTTACCGACTTTTCGGAATATCTTACGGTATTCATCTTCTTGTTCGATGAGTGCTAGGACTGGAACATCTCTTTGAGATCCTCGTATCCAGTCATCATTAGTAATTAAATAAATTCTCACAATACGAGATGTGGATGGCATTTACACCACATTCTTTTCCACTCCTCTGTAACATACGAAGAGAGGGATATTGCGAAGACCTCATATTTTACCACCAGTACCAGGGCTACTCCAGCATCAAATCACTGTAGCTCTTAGCTTTCCCACAGAAGGACAGCAACAGAGCACCGCCTTAATTTTAAATCGGAAAGGATGTTGGAGGAATATGTTACAGAATGTTATAGGCCAGTAATTCGAATTTTCCTGGAAGAACGGTGGGATCTACGAATATTCTCAAGCAGGGATGTGGATTCATGACCGGAAATTGAGTCCAGTAACTTGATTGTCACGGATGATTGCTAACTTAATTACAGTATTGTTCCGTAGGCCAACGGATCGATAGTCTGTAATTATTTGGGGCAATTGCCTCAATTTAATAGATTGCAATATAATTCGATTGTAGAAACCAATCAGCAGTCTAGATCATTTCCTTCTCCATTTCGTTTCAGTAATAGTAACTCCGTTCATATATTGTCTCTTAATTATCACGAGTAAAAATTAATAAGTTTACATTCAAATTATTTAGAATATAAAAATCTGAAGCAAGCTTTTTGTTGAAAGTTTATTGGAAGAAGTGCGAGGGAAAGACGTATGTTATGTAATGTCACAGTCATTTGCTGAAATATACAGCGTCGATGACTAAAGATGGTAATAAGTAGGCCTATATAGTTCAGTGATGGAATGATACTGGTAGGTGTAGGTTCAGATTTTAGAATAACACAAAACTTTATCTAAGTACTACTTTACACGAACAGAATGTAGATACAGCCGAAGTGTGGGAGGGTATCTGGCTTCATACTTTGTTTCACGACACTCTCTCGGCTCTAATTGGCCTCGAGCGTCTCAGTAGATTGCCTGGCTGCAGGTTGCACGCGTCTGGTGTCGGCAGGAGTTTCTCGCTACAGGCCCTAGGGACCACATCAGACTTACATGTTAATGAGTATCACCGAGATTCCCCTAGTGCAAAACACTTAGATCTTAAAGTTGACCACTCACCTGAATCTAGTTTTAAGGTTTGAAAGCCGTGGATCAAAGCCAGCGCAACTTCTTGGCCTGGAGCTGCAACCGTTTACTTTATCTCATTTATATTATACAGGTATGTGGCGTAAATGTTCGGATGTTAGGCCTCAATATAAATTGTGTTTCCAGGCTAATAACTCGGGCCGCGACATCCCTTGAATGAAAGAGGAACAGTACATGTCCCTAAGTGGTGAGACGTTGAATAAGAAATTTTGTGACAACTAGAAGTGAGGTTTAGAAACAAGGAAATTCTCTACTGGTTTGATAATTATCATCTACTCGATTAAAATTGCACCATAAGGTCTTTCATTCAGTCCGACGTGGAGGGTGGGTGCGGACAAAGTACGAAATTTGCTGATGACGTCTGATGACGCTGGTTGTAAGTCATTCGCCATTAATTGGGCATTGTACATCCCCCATAGAGGTATTCAAAACAAAAGCACTTAATTGCAACACTGGAAAGGCCTGCATCACGCTGCCAGATTTGTAATTACAACTTGGGTCTCCATTCACTTTGATTTTCAAATATTTCACATTGAATATTTTAATTTTGGGGGAGCCACGTATTTCTGCCCTAGACTAAACTGCTATGGGAGGGCGTTATTTTGTATTCGTACTTCCATACTCGGTTTATTAAAAAATTTTCAAGTACTAATGTTGTATGTATATGGGAGGGTCATATTGTGTGGCACATTAAGGTTTTACTGCGAGGTTATTTTTAAGATAAATTTGCAACATATGACTCCATGGTAGGGACCAAAATTAATGTCCTTCAAGAAGCTTAATATAAAATTGGGATACGCAGTTTAGTTGGAACTTCTGTATGAACCATAGAGAAGACATGAATTTGCTAAGTCATTATCAATAAAAGTTATTTTGTTCTGACACAGTGACGCCGTGCAGTTTGGTTGTCTATCAGACTGCAGAACATTACGTCTCAGAAGACAGTAAACTTTACGGTCGCCTGTAGGAGAAACTTGTATCACTTCATAAAGTGTTTATTCCATAAAAACCGGACACAAATTCTATTGACTACTTGGAATTGAGTAGTGCACTTTTAATAACTTCCAGGTTTTTAAATTTTGGGCAGGAATTTTTGTAGGCTTATAGCTTTTCTGTTAATGAAAAACTGTTCTTAATGAATGAATATCTACCAATCTACACAGCGCCACATTCCACAAGATAGCTGTTTCCATAGTTGTAACTTGACAACCTCAGTTATAAGTATTGTTTCAAATTCATTAAACCGCATTTGACAATATTGTCTGTCACCGAAAAGGCGTTTATTGGTAGGGTGCACGATTTTGTAGCTCATTTTTTAAACTCCTTTTAGTAAATGGTAGATGTACGACAAAAATGAATTCATTATTGGGGTACGTTCAATAATAAGTTACAATATCGTTGTGAGGTGCAGTGTAACCCTTGTAGTTTCTGTTTTAGGCGCTGAAATATGTTACATAGTGCATGAATCCAACTGTGAAGAGATCTTCCATGAGGACAATTTGATACAACGTAAAATAAAATACTGTTTCATGGGATAAAGGTTTCGTCCATGTTGTATTGGAAATCTTGTTTACAATTACCACACAAATTTCTACTCAATATTATATTTTGATAACAATTCCAAACATAATAATTTACAATTTCTTTGAGACGTGTAAATCTAGTTGATTCACATATCCCAAAATACCACAGTTTAATGGAATAGATTGAGATCACGCTGCAGAAAACATAGATTGTTTACTAAACACGGTTTCTGCTTCATCCTTTAAGGTTTTGAATTTCGTTTTGACATTATTTTACTATACAGAAGGTATAATTTGATTAGGTATAAAGTTTCATTAGTTATTAGAAATCTTCGCCTTCTATTAATAAATAAGTTAGACTTATAGTGTTGCCATTTAAAAAAATAGAATTGATGGGTTGAAAAATATTTTGCATCGATAATGATGTTATATAAAATAGTCCGTTCTGTTTTGTCGTTTATAGTAATTCGTCGCATCTGAGATGCCAGTGTATTTACGCGCAACATCGTGTAGTAAAATAGAGAAGTTTTGAGATTATTTTCATCTCCAATTTTATGTTCTGTCAGTGTGTCAATAATGACGACAGCTTTATTTTATTAAAAAAAAGAGAATTTTGTTTTAGTATCTGTCGAACGTCTGTTGGTAATATGCAATTTTTTTTTATCGAGTCGGTACTGTACTAAATATAATTTGGCTGAATGTAATATGGCTATTCCTCCTCGAATATGATAAAAGAATGACATTTTCATATGCGTAATTCTGTTATGCATCTGTTTTAGAAGCGTGGCACATGGGTTATGGTTAAAAGAAACACAACAGTCCTTCCTGCCAATTTTTTTCAGACATAGGTCTATTTGAAGGAAAATGCAGATTATATAACCACTCCATGTAATTAAGGCTAATGGTAATTTTTGTTTATGATTTAATTATTTTGATGTTCTTTATCTACATGTCTACAAGCGATAAAATAGTGCTTGGCAGATGTTGGTGCAAGATTTCTGGCTTCAGTCGTACTGTTGTTGAGTTCGTCGCTCTTCTGGGATATTGCACTGCGTTGATTGGTAGTTTGTTAGTGATGTTTCGGAACAAGTTATTTGTCCTATTTCAGGGGTCTAGAAGTCCAAGATTTTTCCTGGAATGCTTGAATCTTGAAGATGGGAGAAATGACGTTGTCTTGTAACGTCGGTAAGAAACTGCCAACCTACACAACGCAACATCCCATAAGAAAGAAAACTTTTACTCCGCTGTTCCTGACGCGTACACCGGCATTTCAAATTAAATTGCATTTTTCAGTACAAACAACAGTTTTATTATCATCCTAATTTGTTCGTTCGGTGGGAAATCTTGACGAAACCTTCGTTTTTTAAAACTGTGTTTTATTGTTTCGTACTGTACAATTGTTATTATTTTAATTTTAACTTTATTACACTTTAAATATTCTAACCACCGACACTGTCTTTGCACAAGTAAGATCAATTTCTGTTCATAAATTTGTACGTGTTTTCAATTAAAATATGCTACATAAATTGTGTAGTTCAACAAGGACCCAGTCTCATTTCTTAAATTAGGCCGTGTGACATAAATGCTAATTTTTTGTTCTCCTGTTCGCAAGCTATTTAACTCACATTACTTAGGCAGAGTTCAGTGTAACTCCGTTTTTTATACACGTCCTTAGAAGAAATAATTACAAAATACTAACCAACAGTACGATAAATGCTATAGAACGGCTCGAGGCAACAAAGTTTTCGATTTATTAAGAGATGCGTAGTGTTATCTCATTGGTTCAGTAATTTCTTTGCTATGGTCATATATAGAAGATATATTGGCCTATATATATATATATATTCATGTCTGTATTGTTCTTCGCGTACGTTTCAAAACGTAATTTAATGCTAAATTCCATCGCTGATCACAAACCTGTAGAAATTCGTAAGACCTAAGTCTGGCCTGATATATAAGAAAATGATTTCTTTTCCTCTTAACGTGGCAAGTTCCCCATTTATTTTATTGCATATTTTCCTGTTTCTTGCTTATTACGTAGTTTATTTGAGGCATAAGTGTGTGTGTGTTTGTGTGTAATTTTGCAGTTTCTTCTTTGAATGTGGCTAAACACTAACCCACACTTCAGGCAAATTAACATTCAGTAAAATGGTTTGTAAAATTCTGTAACGGAAATATGATATGATATGATATGATATATTTGTTAACTGCAGTTGGGCTGACACACGGTGGCAGTAGTACAGTACACATTTACACACAAACTATACACAGAATAACAAAATGAAACAGAATAAACAGAGCAGAACATATATATCAATAGGAATAATTAACATAACAATAAGATTTCATAAACATAACAACAAAAATCCATAATTTACGAAATTAAACAGAAGCATATAAAATAAAATGATAAAAAATAGAACCAAAAGAATGTGATAAAAGAAAGAGCCATACTGATTATTAGATACGAAAGAATAACCGTGTAATGTTACGGAACTACGTAAAGCGGTTATTTGTGGTGTCAGAGTCGCAGCTGTGCAGAGGGGACGTTATTTCGAAATTACGGGCTGATATTTCTTTACAGCCATTATACTCTGATAATTAAATTATACAAAATTGGCTAGTAGTTATAATTTTAATCATGTTAAATTAGAAAATTTGAATGATATTTTGGACAGGGGAAAACCTGATGACAATTTTGTGGTTTCTTACAATGTTGTGTCAAAATTCATATCTTTCCACAAGCATCCTTTGTCCACCGTTCCCTGTTTAAAATAAGAATTATTCTGTTCCATATTTATTTAAAAGCCGGGAAGATGGGGGGAAAAAAAACAGCACTGAGTCTATCCAAATCTGAGGCTAATGACACTTAAACCATTTTTTGACGTTTTGCTGACCGTGCATCTCAGTATATTTATCTCAGTATTTAAGGAACTTGATGCACAAAATTTGTTTCACAATAAGTTTTATTTCATGTCTCTACATGTTTCGAGCACATATGCTCATCATTAGGAG
>Ga0123353_10019453_pt1 | contig 10090 bp, 5 predicted proteins | sample TergutLab28metaG_3_FD_92763 | JGI IMG/M metagenome (GOLD analysis project Ga0123353, IMG submission 92763) | Labiotermes labralis P3 segment gut microbial communities from Petit-Saut dam, French Guiana - Lab288 P3 | ecosystem: Host-associated > Arthropoda: Insects > Digestive system > Gut ...
AGAGCTTGAAAAGCTCGGCTACAGCAGGGACATATACGGCGCTCCGGAAGAGAAGTTCGTAGCCCTTGGCTCACCAAAATTTGACGCTGTAATCAACGCTAAACCGGAGGATTTCACATTACCGGATGCGTGGCGTAAACTCATAGAAAGACCGGATGGAACAAAGAAAAGAACTATCCTTCTGAACACCAGCGTCACCCCTTCCCTGAATGACAGCGAGCAGTATCTGAAGAAGCTCCGCTTTGTACATGAAACATTTCACGAACACCGTGACGATGTTATATTATGGTGGCGTCCACACCCTCTGGGCAGAACCACATTTGAAAGCATGTCTCCTGAGTTGCTGACTGAATATGATCAGATCGTAACTGATTATCAACAAGAAGGCTGGGGCATATATGATGATACGCCTGAGTTGCACAGAGCGATAACGCTGACGGACGCATACTACGGCGATATGAGCTCGCTAATACCGCTTTACCATATGACAGGTAAACCTATCATGATAAAGGATCTAAAAACTCTGGAAAAAATACCTCCATTTGATCCTGTAAGTATTTATGTAACGGAAGATAAAATCTGGTTCACTGTTCGCTACATCAATGCGCTTATCTGTATGGATAAAGGTTCCTGGAAACCAGTGTTTGTCGGTAGATTCCCGGGAGAACGTGATTTCATAGAGGATTTCTATGATCCGTTATACCGGGAACCTGTAGAACATAACGGAGTTCTCTATTTTCCACCGTGTTTAGCAAATGAAATTGCTGCGTTTTCACTTCAAACCGGCACTTTTAAAAAGATCAAGTACAAATACGACGAAAAGATGACTGTCCGCAGGGCTTTCCTTGATGTAGCCTCTTATGGCGACTATATCTACTTAATTCCGTGCGAGTATCCCGCGATAGTCCGATTGAACACGATAACTGAAGAAATAACTCACCACTCTGATTGGTTGTCAGCACTTGAGAAATTGATCGGGAACATGCAAAACACATACTTCAATCGCCCACATATCGTCGGAACCAAACTTTGGCTTTCCATAATCGAAACTAATGCCATTATGAAATTCGATTTGGAGTCATTAACGTTTACTATCCATGAAATCGGAAACAAAGAAAACCGTTATGGTCGTCCTTTTTTTGACGGCGGGCACTTATGGTTACCGCCAATCTATAGTTCAAAAACAATGCTTGTAAAATGGAATCCTAAAACAGGCGCGATAAAGGAATTCCCTGAGATACAGTCTGATAATGACAATAACGGGTTTTTACCTTTTATTTCATGTGACGGTCACATCTGGCTTCAACCAATAATCGGTGAACGTGCATATAGAATAAACACGAAAACAAATACCGTTACCATAGCTGACGAATTTGAGTCTGGCTCTGTAAAGAGCGAAGGCGGAAAAATATACAGTAAGCATGTACTTGCACAGGCTTTTGGAGATAGTATATACGCTTTTTTTGCTCATACAAGAACACTAATTGAATATGACTGCACCAAGCGAAACCGCAGAGAAGCAGCAATTGCTTTTCCCCCTGAAGTTACCGAACAACTTAGCATTTGCTATAAAAACTTATTTTTACGAAACACAGAGAAAATGAAAACAGCGTCCGATTGCTATTACTATGAGGGTCTCTACGCCCGAGTAAGCCCTTATATCGCACATCTGGCAGAGAATAATAACGATAAAAAAGCAGCACTATTTATACGCCGTAAGGAACTAGCCTGCACACTAACAAGAAATGCTGACGGAACAGCCGGACAGGAAATACTCAAAATGATCAAACAGAAGATTTATTAATCCGTTGACATTTTCGTTGAATATAGACTATATCGAAACTACATCTTCATAAGCTGATTTTACTTTCTAAAGGGTTATTTTGTTAACATCATCTTTAATGACATTGAGGCTACCAACTCCTCTAAAAAAGTGTCATCTTTAATTATAACATCAAAACCAACAGCACTTAATTTGTTAGAAACAGCAGTAGCAATATTCTTGTCACCAACTGTTATCATCAGAGGGGTGGAGACTTTGTCGAAATCCGGCAAGCTTACTTTGTGCCCTTTCAGTTTTACAATGTCTTCTGCATTAATATCCCATATCTCATGGCAAAACCGGATATCTAGAGTATCGAACAACTCAATTATCCATGACATATTACGCCCTGCCCCATAAAACACTGTGTTGCTCGGTAAGTCACGCAGTTTACTTCCAAGTTTATGTAAAGAGATTGTGACACCATCTGTTTCAATATCATACTTGACTGTATTTTTCCAGACTGCATCAAAACCAGATCTAATTCTGCCGATATACTCGCTTCTCAGCAGGGTATCGACGTAATACCTGTTAAAACCGGAAGCAAAGCACATACCATAACGGTTATCCAACAATATGTCCTCCCATTTATCGTGGCATGGTGTGAGTGTGCCGGGAATAACCGCCTCCATCACAAAGATTAATGGTCTGTACTTTTTGAAATCCATTCCTTCTAAAACGTTTCGTTCGAACCCCTCAACATCTATCTTACAAAAATGTATTATCCTTTCATTGTCCTTCAAGTGCTCATCCAAAACGTCGGATAATCGCTTTACAGGTATTATCTCTTTTTCAACCTCATCGAAATCTAACAATAATCTCGCAGTTTCTGGATCGCATGTAGAATAAGCTCCGGCAATAAAGAGTTCGAGTGAAGCACTTTCAGAACCAACTCCAATATTAAGGTTTATATCTCTTGGTCTTTCCAAGCACAATTTCTTGTACTCACACTTTAATGGTTCTATGTTGATGCCGTTCCAGCCCATATCGTAAAAGGCCTTTGTCACAGAATAGAAAGAGGGATCGTTGGCACCTACATCGATATAAAACCCATCCTGAACGTCTTCTAACGCGCAAAATAATATCCAATCCTCAAAACACTGCGCATGTGAGACAAATTTATTAGTCATTTTCTGATAACTCCCTAATAAATTGAATTTACTTTCTGAAGTGGAAAAACCCGTGTGTGCCTAAGGGGTTGCTAATCTCATCACAGTATATCCCCGCATCCTCGATCCGGATGTTCTTGATAGTGCCTTTGTTTTTAACAGCTATGGAGAATTCAATCATTGTAAATGCCTGGAACTGGTCAACTATATATCGCGGAGTAAAAACCCTGTGCGCGTTGAATACAAGTTTGTTTTTTGTTCCAATTTGTAATGATAAGTATATATCGCCGTCTTTTTTCAGTACACGCCGCATACTCTGAAAGAACTTCAAATGAGCGTCGGGGTCGACCGGGTCTCCATATCTGCCGAGACCAAAGTGTTCAGGCGAGCATAACGCAGACATTGATTCCACAGAGTCATCAGGGATGCCGGAAAGCATGGTGGCGTCCGCTTGTATAAACGATATGTTTTCTACCGAGAACACCTCTAGCGGACGGATATCTATCATCACAACTTTTTGATTAAAGCACAACAAGTGAGTAATAAACCCATCGACTCTGGAACCCACGTCGTAGTGGACTGTGGGCTTTGCTACGTAAACTTTTTTCGCAGCCCAAAGATCCTGATTCAGATATAGATCATCAAATGGCACCCCGGCGCTGTAGTACCACTCGTCTAAAAATAACATGAGATCGTTATCGTCTATCCCAAAGATGGGATCTGTGTTTTCTTGTGAATACTCCTGATAATCATCAAGCACCTTGCGTGCTGAACAATACATGATAAAATCCACTCCACTGATAATATTTTGACACCCGTTGTTTTGGAGCTTTGAGGTGATTTCAAATCGTGCATCGTCATCTTGGATCGCGGCAATGAATATGGTTGCGTGCTTCTCATTCATCGTCAGTAACTGCGGTGATGGATAGTGGATATCCATTCCATCAATCATTTTGCCGCCTATCGCACTATCCCATAGCGTAATTTGTCTTTCAGGTCTGTTCAATCCTGTAAAACACCTAAGAATCCGCCGCCCAATATGACCTAGCCCCCAAATACATATGGATGCTCCGTCACAAAAAGCCAGATCGATTCCGCCGTAGTTAGATACGATTTTTCTAATTTCATTAATTGAGTTTATGTATTTCAAATTAGATTACCCCTTATACAATCACCATACATCACATATTCCCTTGCTTTTTGCATTTTTGCTAAATCGTCCCTGGAAATATTGATACTATTAATACTATGGAATCCTTCCTCCCGATTCAACAGACAAGCAACAAGACTGAATGTACTGGCAGGCGTCCTGACCAGAACATTGCACATTGCCATGAGCTGCATGTCGAGGTATTTACTTTTACCATCCTGATTGCTTTCAATAAAAACCGTGGCGTCTTTCGGTAAGCCTAACTCCCCCATGTTCTTTTTACACCACTCGACTTCATCAGAAAACACAAAAAACTTTGCGCCAGGCAGCTTGGTGTTAAGTTTGGAAAGTATGTGGTAGTAATATGCCTCCGGCATTTCTACACCAAGCTTAACAAAGTCGCCACGCCTGATGTGTACGCCAACTGCATAACTTTCACGAATGGCTCTGGCGTGTTGCTTATTTATCGCGTCCTTAATTGGACGAAAGGTTAGTTCTTTTAACAAGGTTTCCTTAAAGGCGTTAAAGTAGCCGGGGTCTACCCAGTGCCCTAGAAAAAACGCGTTGCCCGGTATTTTTAATAGCTCAGGGTTAAAAATCTGCGTTGAGTATGTTATATCGGGAAAAGACAATCTACTAGCCGGATAATAGTCCTCTTGTATCACGATGCTTAGGTTCTGATAACTGTTTTTCTGTAACTGCCTTGCGATGCCGGTCATTGGATACTTATCGTCCAGTGCATAACTCAGCATGTAGTTCCATTCATCATGTTCCGTATTTCTACTTGCAAGCAATGGCTCGACTACCTGTTGAAAGACATACTCCAATTCATAACCATTATGAAGACCGATCGCGTTTTTATCTGTTCCCGAGTTTCTATATGTCTCACTTCCCAGGAAAAAAGAACTATCGTCAACAAGGACGCGAATGTTCGCGGATTCCTCCAAATATCTGATGAAAATATATTGAAATATCTGATTACCAAGACCGCCGCACATGTGGACAATAAAGCTCAAATTTAATCTTTGTTCTATTTCCGATTGTCTTGAATCTATCAACTCCTTAACAGGGACGCCGCCTTGCTTTTGGAGAATGTCGGATTTCATAGAGTCCCACACATCGTCCACCCCTATGATCACATTCCAACCAAGCGTTTCAAACTTTTTTGAAACATCTGTCGTAATGCTTTTCGCTCCAATCGTAACCACCATAGTCGGATTGTCATCTTTTCTATCGACGAAACTAGGCAAGCTGATTTTGTGTCCATTGATTTTTGCCATCTTGTCAGCATTTATGTCCCATATATCATAATTAAAAGGCAGCCGCATGGCATCATACCATTTTAAGAGTGCATGCATATTGCAACCCGCACCATAATACACCGTGTCCTCAGGCAAATCCGGTATTATTCGCTTAATTAAATCCCATGAAGCTTTCATCGTACGACCCTGCACTCCCAAACATCCACGCCGCAGTCTCCAAAAATCTCACCGAGACGCTCACGAAGGTTCTTGTTTGTGACGCCTTTTTTTAGCACCGTTTGCAAAAATCCGCCGCCGCCCGCTCCGCAAATCATCTTCCCGGCAATCAAATCTTCTATACTTTCAAGTAGTTGATCTATGCAGGTATTTGTGCTGCCCGTATCCAGCCTTTTTGAAAGCTCCCAGTGCTCATTGAGTTTACTTGCGAAAGCATCGATATCCCCTTTTATTAGCGTGTCTTTCATCTGTGTAGCTACACTTTGGATTTCTCCCAGCACGTTCATCGTATCCGGCTTGCTTACAAGGTAGCTTCCGACTATCTCGCGTAGCAAGTTACGCGCCAGACGCCGCTGTCCGGTATATATCAGACAAAAACGCTCGTCTAGCTCTTTATATGTCTCTTCACTGATATCAAGTTGCTCAACGATGATTTGCTGCTTTAGGGCTGGATTTGACCTAACTATCTTGATTCCCGGTACAAGCCCGCCAACCTGATCTTGCCAGCCGCCGCCTGTTGACATCAACTGCTCCATGCAAAGCACTCTGCTATACATCAAAGCTTCTTTAATATCCTTGCCAAAGAATTCAAAAGCTGCTTTAACGCATGCGCCCGCAATAATGCTGCTCGTGCCAAGCCCCGACCCTCTGGGTATACTACGAACTTGCGTACTGAGTTTGAAGCCTCCACCAAGTCTCTGCAGGATGTTTCTAAGGCAAATAAATTCTTTATAAAGCTCTTTGTGAGGGATAACACCGCAAGATATAAGCACAGCTTTGTGCAGTGCAAATGTATCAAATGGATCATGGCAATCCTGTATATCTGCAAGCTCTGAAAACGTTTGAACTGCGCCATCATCGACGCTGCTGAGAATGATTACTTCATCCTTGGTTCGTTCAAATACCACTTCCACAGGAAATTCATCATTGATAGTAATAGCAGCGTTGAGCACAGTGCCTCCATGCTCCAGGCAATATGGGGGAGTGTCACTCCAACCGCCCCCAAAATTAACTCGCAACGGCAAGTTGACGATGACTTTATCTTTACCGATCCGCAACGATTCATCATAAGCGATATCACTTAATGCGGCATTCAGGACTGTGTCGCGAAGTATCCTGAAGCATTTTTCGAGCATTCGTTCCTTTTCTTCATCATCCAAAAGCAAAGAAAGATAGTAGTATATCCGTATTTTTTCTCCAAATTCCGCCGCATGAGCAAGTTCCTCCAAACGCTCGACAACACCTTTTGAAACAACGTTTTGCTTAAGCTCCGGCAGTGCTTCGCAGGCAGGTATTCGTTTCTTGATACATGAGTATATCTTTAAGGCCTGGATTTTATCACTGAGTTGGGTTTGCCAAATCCTGATAGCGGATGATTCAGCATGCGCGAAGCTATCCTCCAAGCTCATACAAGCCCCCCTGGAGTCGCCGCGCAGAGCCGCTTCGACTGATTCTCGCATAGTATCGCGCACAGGGTGTAACGCGGCGCTCCACAGTGGTTCATCTAAAGATTTGCCGAACCATATCCGCTCTTTCGGGTTGTCAAAAACGCCATAACTACGTATGCAGCAGCGGCCATCTTTTTGCTTTAAAGCGTGCAAGACCGTTCCATCCGGCACACATACGTTAAACAAGTCGCAGCACGAGATAACGCATCCTTGCCCAATGACAACCCCCGCGCCAATCATCGAATCCTCGATATAGCATCCGTCGCCGATCTCTGCAGTAGCGTCGATATAGCTATTGCTTGCAGCGTAATGCTTATCCGATGAGTTTGTCAGCACATGCTTAGACCAATCCAGCCACCGAAAATCATCTACGCCACTTACCATCAATTCGAGCAGTTCATTCGTTGTGCCGAAATGAATAAATGAAGCAGGTGCTAAACGTATAAGCTTTAGCCGATACTTGCTCAGGATATCCCAAAGCGCTTTGCGGCATTCAATAAGTTCTTCGGAAAAGTTACCCTCTGTTTTTTCCTCCAGATACTGCTCCAACGTTGAGTCACCTGCCAGTGGAAAAAGAAAATCCCCATAGAATGAAAGGCGGACATTGTCATTTGCATACTTCAGGAATGATTCTTCTGAGTCAGTTAAAGTGTAAAGCTCCTCCAGCATAGTACTGCTCAATACAACCGCGCCGGTATCGATATCGATTTTTCCCCTTCTATCTATTGCGCCGCTATCGCACAGAACACTTATGCTTTGCTTATGTAAGAAGCTGCTGACATATCCTTCATTGTCACAAACATATACGCCATGATTTTCACCGGCCTCCGGTGTTTCTTTAAACGAAATCGCTGCCGCACCATTATTATAGAAATCTATCAGCAATGGATTAAAAAGCAGTAACGTGTCGCCTGAGCAAACAAACATTCCATCTGTGATGCGAGGCGGCACAGCTATCGTCCAAATAATGATTTCATCAAACAGCGTCGAACGGCGGCCATCCGGTAATAATCGTGGCACGGATGAAAAGAGTTTTCCGCTCGCAGAGTATTGCGGTACACGCTTGCTGTCACCACCGGAATGAATACAAAGAATGTGTTTGTTTGAAAAACTATCGCAACCTGCTTCTTTTTTTAGGTATCGCAACACATTCAACGTAGCGCCGCCGGAACCGACACGCTTATCATCCGGATCGGCAATAATTATATAGCACACATGTTTCGGAAGAACTCCGGCGTCAATTCGCGATTCGATATGTTCCTTATATACTCTTGACTGAACCTCGCTTGCAGCCGTCAATACCACATAATCCCATAGCTTCGCACGAGACTGTGATAATGCCTGCCTGTAAGACGCCCAGGCATCTATCCATGACTGCCGCAGAAACAGGTCTTTTCGTGATTGTACCAATGAAGCTTTCCTCCTATAGCATAAACATTTCCTGTGGTTTTATGACTTTTGCATCCAATAGAAACCGCCGTCGGAATAAAACTTACCATACTCCCTTCCTAATAAGATAGCCCTCGAAAATAAACTCAGATTTCTTACCTTCTCCGAAGAACTCAAAATGATTTCATTTGCTTTCTATATCTATTGTATACTAAATGACTCCTCCCAAATACATAATAGTGGAAGCTCCTCTCCATACTATCAAAAACAGCGATATCATCCTTGGATATTCCAAATAAATCGAATGCATCATCTAAAACGACGCAACTCAGCCGCTTGTATTTATAATCTTGAAAGAAATACTTAACTCCTCTATAAAGGACATATTTGACGGGAGTAGGAAAATCAAAAACCCATTCATAATCTATGATCGTATAGTTACCGGTACCGGCACTACTTGAAATTATATTAGAAAAAAGCATATCCACATTAGTGTTCTCAATATATGTAAAGGGAAATACCCCTTTGTATTCGCCAAATATCTCTGTAAACTCCGGCGTTACATCGTGAGCCTGTTGAAGTCTGAACCGGTCCTTGTCAAGCACTATCGAACGGTATACAAGCAACATTTTAATAAACTCATCTTTTTTTTCGGTTTCAAGAAGGCCAAGCATTATATCCGAAAGTGATTTTCCTTCAATAAATTCAAATATCAGCTCGGTGTTATCATTGTTAATGGTACATGGACAAACATTGATATTTTTATACTGCTGCATTAATCTCGTACAGTTATCAGCAATTGTTTTGATGAAGGCTTTACTTTCCGGCACAGAGGATATTTTTCTAACAGTTTTGTTGCTGTTTTCTGTACCGATAATTGTGGTCAGCGTAAATCTTTCAGTCCGAAATCCACTAAACTTCACATAATCTATACTCATTTGATTTTGTCCTAACTGTTTGAGATCACTAAGAATGAGTTTGAGAAGAATCCATACATACCGTTTTTAATTACACCCTCATATACAGCCTGTTCTTGAAACAACGAAATCCTATCCATGTCATAGCTATAGCCGTTATAAATGAGTTCATGAGCTTGCGGCAGTTTATTGTCAGAATATATCGCATGAGGCAGTTTATAATCAGGATACGGGTAATAGAACTTATTCTTAATAAACCCTGCGTCCTGTAGCATTTCAGTGAGTTCCATTTTCGAAAAAGTTGCAACACCTTTGCTATTTTTATAACCGGATATTCCTTCAAATTGTATACCTGTATGATCTTCTTTTGCGCCCGCCCAGTATTTTAAGCCATATCTGTTTTCAATAGCGGTTATTATCTTGCCACCTGGTGTCAGCCATGCTTTTATTTTAGTCAGGAAATCAACATATGGGTTTTTTGTGCCAGTATATCGCTCCGCATACTCTAATACTCCAATAAGGGTGATGTAGTCAAATTTAGTTGAGAAATCTATATCGTTCATGTTTCCAACATAAATTTCAAACGCCTTGTCTTTATGGCGATTTGCGCTAATAAGCGCTCTTTTTTTTGATAGCTCGATGCAGGTTACTTTTGTGTCGCGGTATATCGCTCCGGTCACGCCTCCACAGCCCGAGCCAACTTCTAAAATCGATGAACCGCTTTCAAAAGGATACCAACAGAGAAGATTTTCCCTGATAGGAGAAAAATGATATAAG
>Ga0123353_10019454_pt1 | contig 10090 bp, 9 predicted proteins | sample TergutLab28metaG_3_FD_92763 | JGI IMG/M metagenome (GOLD analysis project Ga0123353, IMG submission 92763) | Labiotermes labralis P3 segment gut microbial communities from Petit-Saut dam, French Guiana - Lab288 P3 | ecosystem: Host-associated > Arthropoda: Insects > Digestive system > Gut ...
AAAAAATGAAAAATTCAAAAGAAAATAGAGCTAACCTTGAAGAAAGAGTAAAAGAATTGCCCGAAACTCCCGGCGTATATATCATGAAAAACCAGAAGCAAGAGGTAATATATGTTGGAAAAGCGAAAAATTTACATAGCAGGGTAAGGTCTTATTTCTTAAAATCAGCAAATAAAGAACTCAAAACTTCCCATCTTGTAAAAAAGATCCACTCTATTGAAGTCATTACAACAACTACGGAATATGAGGCGCTTATCCTTGAAAACAACCTCATAAAACAATGGAAGCCCAAATATAATATCAGCCTCAAAGACAATAAAACATTTCCTGCAATAAGAATTACAAATGAGGATTTTCCAAGAGTTTTTAGAACAAGAAGGATGATCGATGATGGCTCCCTCTATTTTGGACCATATCCTGATGTGAAAAGTATAGACATATATCTTGAGCTTGTAAAAAAACAATTTAAATTAAGAAAATGCAGGGAAATCCCTCTCAGGCAACGTAAAACACCTTGCCTTTACTTTCATATTGGGCAGTGCAACTCTCCATGCACAAGTAAAGTAGATAAAAAAGATTATGAAAAAGATGTTGAGACAATCATAAAAATTCTTTCAGGCAATATCAAAGAGCTTGAAAAAGAGATGAAAGAAAAGATGCAACAGGAATCAGCATCTTTAAATTATGAAAAAGCAGCTGAGTGCAGGGATATTCTCTCTTCGCTTGGCGCTCTTATTGAAGAGCAGAAAGTTCAGGATTTTAGCACAGAAAAAAAAGATTTTGTCTCGCTTTTGTCAAATGGGATAAATTGCGTAATAGTAGTTCTGCAGATGCGGGAAGGAAAAATCTCCGGGAAGTCTGCTTTTAGTTTTACCAGTTATTCTGATAATGAAGAAAACATGAGCCGTTTTCTTATTCAATATTATAGCGATTATTTTACAGGAATAGAAAATCCTGTTTTCCCTGATAAAGTCCTGATAAATGTTGTTCCTGAAATCGCGCTTTTAAAAAAGTTTTTCCTGGATAAATTTCAAATCGATTTTCATGGATCTGCTCCTGAGAATGAAAAAGAAGCCTCCATAATGAGAATGGCAGAAGAGAACTGCCGTCTTGAGCTTTTGAGAATAGAAAAAGAACTTACCTATTCCGATGCTCTTGAAAAAATCAAAGAGTCTCTTGGATTAAGCAAGATTCCGTTACGGATCGAAGGATTTGATATTGCTCACCTTGATGGCCATAACACAGTTTCTTCCATGGTCTCTTTTTATAATGGGAAACCTGATAAGCCTGAATACAGAGTTTTTAAGATAAAAAGTTTGCAGGATAGAGTGGTTGATGATTATGCTTCGATAAGAGAAGCTGTTGCCAGAAGATATACACGGCTTAAAAATGAGCAGCTTCCAATGCCTGATCTTATTCTGATAGATGGGGGAAAAGGGCAGCTTAATGCAGCAAAGGGAGTTCTTGAAGCACTTGATATCAATGATGTTAATGTAGCTTCCCTTGCAAAGCAGGAAGAACTTTTATTTACTCCATGGAGGGATGAGCCCATAAAACTTGAGGAAGGGACTTTGCCTTTACGGATATTGCAGCATGTGCGGGATGAGGCTCACAGGTTTGCTACAACATTCAATAAAAATATGAGGAAGAAAGAGCTTTCTTTTTCTTTGCTTGAAGAGATACCCGGCATAGGAGCAGAGCGGAGCAAAAAAATACTGATGGAATTCGGCAGTGTGGATAATATAAAGAACATCGATAGTTACTCGCTGTCGGAAAGAGCCAAGCTCCCCCTGAAAGTAGCAGAAACCGTGATCGAATATCTAAGGGATAACGAAGTTAATCCCGAAGGTTTATGAATAGATTTACTTTTGCTCCACAGCACCATTCGGGACAACAAATAACCCTCCTGTCATTGCGAGTCGCTATTAGGCGACGAAGCAATCCATTTCCAAAATTGGAACGTATGAATGTTTTAAAGAATTGAACTGGTGAAAATTTTTGACCAGTTCAATTTTCTCTTTTTTACTTACGGTAATAATATATCCTTTTGGAAACTTATCTGGATTATTTTTTACTGCTTGATTAACTTCTCTGGTTTCTACTCCATATAAAGAAGCAACATCGCAGTCTAACAAAGCTTTTATTCCACGGATTTCAACTATTTTTATCACAAATTTATAGATCATTTTTAAGCATGAAGAGAACAATACCAATTTTACTACATTGACATTGTCTTTTTTCCGCTCTATACTTAATCGTGATTAAGTTAATCATGTTTAAGCAAAGGAGCAACCCATGTTTGCAGGGCGGGAGAAAGAATTAGAAGAACTTGAAAGACTCCATAAAGCAAAAACGTATCAAATGGTTATTATTTACGGAAGACGCAGGATAGGGAAAAGTACTCTTATTGCACAATTTATACAGGATAAACGAGCTATTTTTTTTACTGCTGCTGAAACTGATTCAAAACGAAACCTTGAATCATTTAGCCGGTCAATTATGAAACTCAGAGGAATTCAGGGAGAAGCAGCTTTCTCAAGCTGGGAGCAGGCCTTTGATGAAATAGCAGCTTTGGCAAAAAAACCTCTTATACTTGTAATAGATGAGTATCCATATCTTGCGCAGGCTGAGAAAAGTATTTCATCAATTCTTCAGTATTACTGCGATACTGCTTTTAAAAACATCCCCATAATGATTATTCTTTGCGGCTCTTCCATGAGTTTTATGGAAAATCAGGTGCTGGGTTATCAAAGCCCTATTTACGGACGAAGAACTGCCCAAATGAAGATCGAGCCTTTCACCTACAGAGATTCATCAGCCTTTGTGCCAAAATATACCATTACCGACAAAGCCCTGGTGCATGGCATTACCGGCGGTATCCCAAAATATCTTGAGCTTTTTGATAATTCCCTCTCTGTAAAACAAAATATCATAAAACTTTTTCTATCCAACTCAGGATTCTTATATGAAGAGCCGTCCAATCTTTTAAAACAGGAATTGCGGGAACCAATAAAGTACAATTTGATTATCGAAGCTGTTGCCAAAGGCGCTTCCCGCATGAATGAGATTGCCACAAAAACAGGAATCGAAACCAGCGCTGTCTCTAATTATATCACTTACTTAATTTCCTTAGGCATTATGCGCAAAGAAACAGCTTTGACCGAGGAGAAAAACAAAAAGAAAACATTATATACTCTTTTGGACACGATGTTTGTATTCTGGTATCGTTATGTGATGGGAAATGGATTTGCCATTCAAACCGGAGATGCCGAGTCCCTCTATGACCATGAGGTAGAACCAGACTTAAACCGGTTTATGGGAAAAATTTTCGAAACCATGTGCTGTGAATATATTTCCATACTCAATAGTCATAAAAACTCCTCCCTCCCTTTCAAGATTAGGCAAATAGGACGCTGGTGGGGCACTAATCCCATAACAAGAAAAGAAGAGGAAATTGATATTGTTGGCATCAATGATAAACTTTCTTCTGCTGTTTTTTGCGAATGCAAATACCGGAACGAGCTTATGGATATTCAGACGCTCAATGCGCTTGTAGATAAGACAGAACAGTGGCAATATAATCACAAGTACTATATTTTGTTTTCCAAAAGCGGATTTACAAAGGGACTTCAAAATGCAGCGCAAAATGCTAAAAACATCCAACTCATAAGTCTTAGAAATATGTATGAATTACTATAAGAAAAATAACACACATCCAGCCTTGTCACAAACAATATAAACACTGATAAATGTTTTGCAGTCACAAATTGTGACTGCAAATGATAAATAAAAGCAGGTTTTGACATAGAAATTTGCAAAAAGTGTAATACATATACCATATTCCATGGAATTGCGTGCTAATTTGCACATATTTCTTGCTTTTTAGTTTAAGCTTCTATATAATTAGGTAAAGCTAGTAAAAGGAGCACAAATGGAACGCTTTGCTTTTAGGAAACTTGAAGAATGGAAAAACTCACAAGACCGCAAACCATTGGTCCTCTACGGCACAAGGCAAGTAGGCAAAACTTGGCTTATGAAAGAGTTTGGGAAACAACGCTATAAAAGCGTTGCATATATCAGCTTTGATAGTAATCCTGTATTAAAAAGCATTTTTTCCAAAGGATTTGAAATACCCCGCATAATAGAAAAACTTTCTATTGCTGCAGATATAAAGATAACTCCCGAAACTCTTATTATTTTTGATGAAATACAAGAATGTCCACTTGCCCTTACTTCGCTTAAATATTTTAACGAAAATGCACCCGAATATCAAATTATCGCAGCCGGAAGCCTTTTGGGAGTAATAAATCTGGAAGGAACAGGATTCCCTGTTGGCAAGGTTGAACAATTTACGCTTCGCCCACTATCTTTTTATGAATTCATGAAAGCAATGGATAAGCGGCTTCTTGAAGTTGTTCAAAGCCTGGATTTTAAAACTATTTCTTCTTTCCATAGTTTACTGGTAGAGCTCTTAAAGCAATATTTTTATATAGGCGGTATGCCAGCAGCAGTTAAAAAATATACTGAAACAAAAAACTTTGAAGATGTGCGAGACGTGCAAAACGGAATTATAAATTCTTATTATGCTGACTTTGCCAAGCATATACCCTCACCGATAATAGCCCGCGTTCGCGACATTTGGCTTTCTGTTCCCAGCCAACTTGCCAAGGAAAATAAGCGTTTCCTTTATTCGGATATGAAGCCAGGAGCACGTGGCCGCAATTATGACATGGGCTTACAGTGGCTGCAGGACGCAGGGTTAATTACAAAACTAACTCGCGTTAGTCGTCCTAATATGCCGCTAATCGCCTACATGCAGCAGCCTATTTTTAAGTTATACATGAGCGATATTGGGCTCTTATCTGCACAAACAGCAATGGATGCAAAAACCTATCTTGATAATGATACAAAAACTTTTACTCACTATAAAGGTGCGCTAGCCGAACAATTTGTTTTACAGGAACTTATAACAACAAAAAATGCAATGCCTGTTTATTATTGGGCTACAAATAAAAACACCGCTGAAATTGAATTTGTGACACAATGCAATGGGCAGATTATACCTATTGAAGTTAAGTCCGGCACCAATACCAAATCAGCAAGCCTTGTTGCCTACAAGGAACTTTACAATCCTAACATCACAATTAAAACCTCGCTTTTAGAATACAGTCACAAAAAAGGCGATTACAACATTCCTCTTTATATGATAGAGAGCTTTGCGGATATAATAGACAGGCAGTAACTTCGCATCCGTGCCACTGACTCAGCGGCGCACCAACCGGAAGCCAATGCCGTTGCTCCTCATCCAAGGCTCGAGGATAGACCGATAGGCTGAACGAGCGGTCTGAGCGTCATTGCCAGAACAACCACCCCGAAACACACGGAAGGCGCCATATCCAGAAGGTGTTCCAGGACCTTTGGGGTCTGTAACTGATCCTCCATAATCATCATACCAGTCCCAGCACCATTCATACACATTACCATGCATGTCATATAATCCCCATGCATTAGGTAATTTCTTCCCTACTTCATGAGTCATACTGCCTGAATTAACATCATACCACATATAATCAGGATTCGCTGTATTGCCATAACTATAGGCTGTTGTTGTCCCTACCCTGCAAGCATATTCCCACTCTGCCTCTGTAGGTAGTCTATAACCATTTGCATTCCAGTTTACGGTTACAGCATCCCATGTTGCATCAGTGGTTACTGTTGGAACTGGACCCCACCCATCTGGATTGGTTGTCCCTGATATTGTATATACTGGATTAAGCCTTTCTTCTATACTTAGCTTATTGCAGAACACTATTGCATCATACCAGCTTACTGTCTCTACAGGGAGTTTGCTTGAATTCCCCTCCGGAGATGTCGTAAAATTACTTGGATTACTACCCATAACAGCTTGATACTGCTCCTGTGTTACAGCATACTTTGCCATGTAAAACCCTCTGGTTAGCGTTACTTGATGTTCTACTTCTTCAGCCTGATGTCCAGGCTCTGTGCCAGGACTTCCCATGATAAAGGTTCCAGCAGATATCCATACCATGGAAATAAGCGATTCTTTGTTTTTATCTTTAACCATTTTATCAAGGAGATCTTTCATCCATGGGTTTTCGCAACCAATAATCAAAATAACTAAAGCAATCATAAAAATTAACATCAGTTTCTTTTTCATAATATTTCCCTTTTTATTATCAAATCGCTATGCGTTATAAATCACTTGTAAAATCCCCGGACTACACCGATGCGAATCCCACCTGTATTTCATGGGATATGGAGGTGTAAGAAATGGGGAGGAGCCTCCGGCGGGGTACCCTTTTCTTACACCTCCTTTCACGAGCCATTTTGTTATCATGAGGTTGAGTCCATGTGAGACAAAATAATATTTTGGGCAAATTTTTTTTGTACTGTCAAAAAAATCTGTAAGTTTATGAGAGAGAGAGCAATTTTTGTGCCAAGTCAGAAAAATTCAGAGAAAAAATAGAATTTTTTTGCAAATCATTGAAAGTTATGCTCTGCATATAAAAATCCTACTTTTATTTCAAAAATAATGCAAGCAAATTTGCCTTATTTCTCTTTATACTATTTATTCTACAAATACCTCTTGGGTCTTAAATCCAATATAACTTGCGGCAATTTATTTATAATATTTTCCTCAATCTTCTTTTTGTTTTTCTGAAAAAATATTCCAGAGAAAATCAATAACAACCCAATTAATGTAAGTGCAAAAGGAAAATAGAGAGAACTTTTAAAAAACTTCCATGAGAGCCTGCCCAAAAACTCCACCAATCCAATGGCGCCAAAAACTAAAAATATATTCCTATTGATAAATAATGAGAATAATATCAAAAGAACATTCGCGATCCCAAATAAAATAAATTTAAAAATATCTGCATTATAAAATACCGATAAACCTGATACGAGCGTTATTAACCCAAAAAGGTACATCCAAAACGCATAGTCTTTTTTAAACTTTATATCTGCAAAATAACCAATGCCTATCATACATAAACCAAATATTTGTGAAATAAAAGCCCTTTGAGTCCAGGTGATTTGTGTTGTTTTATAAATTATTGGCACTATATCCATTGAGAAAAACCATAATGACCCTGCTATAAGAAAAACATGGAAAGGGAATTTTGTTTTTATAAGAATCGGCAGGGCAACTAAAATAGCGCTTAACTCAAGTACTATCCATTTCCCCTTTACCCATACATAGTAATCATCATATGCCCAGGAGTCCGGCCAAAATTCAAAAATTCGCAGTAAAGAAAAAACAAAAAGCGGCGTTACTGCTATTGGAATTGAAAATAATAATCCTCCTGCTACTTCCAAATTCTTTTTGAAAAATACAAAATAACCGGCAACTAAAAATACAACAATATACGCTGCTGAAATAAAAGCAATACCTAATGCTCCAAAACTGTCCCAACTTGATTTCATTAGCCATGTCATTGCAGATATGATCAACAATGCACCCCCATAATAAAGAACTTTATGAAATCTTGTAATTTGATTATTACTGTTCTTTACATATTCCCTGAATTGGCTAACCTGTTCATTTGTAAAAATATTATTTTTAACACCATCATCTAATTGTTCGTCTGTATACTTCATATCTGCTCCTTTTGAATCCAATACTCCCTTTAGAGTGTATGCCGCCAGGTATAATCATTTTTTGTCAGCCTGATACACAAACCCATTTGCACGACGCTCATCCTGAAGTTTTGCCCATTCCTCCAATCCTTTTTCACGAAGCAAAGCATTGTCTTGTTTAAGCAATGGGTATCCTTTAAAAAAATCATCAAAAATCTTACAAGGGTAACTATCGCATAACGCACATGTTTCGACACCTTTTTCTTTTGCGCATACTCTTACCGCACAACCAGGATTACCGCTCCCTTCCTGGCACGATGCGCATGTCCCTTTCTCCGCCATATCTTTTAGAAAGGACCAAAAACCATCTCCATTGGGAATATATTTTATAAAATTTTCAAATCCTGCTGTTTTCATTTCATTGTATAAGACCTTTGCCGCAGGAGCGACTTTTGCTTTAACCGCGCAATTTCCGCAGTAAAGACCGCAATAGCAAATATATTTTTTATCCATAAAAAACTCCCTAGTTAACTCGATGTATACACCTAAAGCCGTTTTATAAAAGCTGTCTTTTCCTGCCTGTTGAATCCACAATTCTCATAAAACTTCAAAGTGCTATCTTTTTTTGAACCTGTAAGCAGCATAACTTTGGAACACCCAAACTCCACAGCTATTTCAACTGCCCTGTTCATAAGCTTACTCGCATAATGTTTGCCCCGATAATTGGCATGGGTAACCACATTTTCAATCAAAGCATACGGTCGCAAATTCTTGGTGAGGTTTTCGATAACAACCACTGTCACAGACGACACAACCCTTCCATCAACTTCTCCTACCAGCAGATTATAAAATTTATCATTTTCAAACCTGTCAAGTTTCTCTTGCCAGAGAGCCATATCCTGCGGTTCTTTCGCAGGATTCTCTGTAAGGTGGTTAAAGTATAAGTCGTGCAGAGCTTCTGCATCTGCTTTGGTTGCTTTCCGGATGATCATCATTATTTTTCCTCTTGTCTGGTAATCCTATTCAATAGCAAAATCTTCTGAACTAAAATTTGTATAATACCTGCCTTTCTGCGCAGTAAATCTTAATACACAATAATCAGGATCTGTGACCCCTTTAGAGTAATACATGGTATCGCCCTCTTTCCAAATCATTTTTTTGGTTGCAGCATCATCTAAAACTTCCATAGCCCCCTTTAGCATAACGCCCCTAAAAAATCGTTTGTCGCAAAAATAGATGCATGCTTTTGGATTTTTCCTGTAGTGAGACACCCTCATGGAAGATGTATTGGTGGTAAAATAAAAAGTCTTGATCCCTTCCCGCTTTCTGGGAGGCAACATAGCTTTTGTATTCGGAAATCCATCGCTGCCCACAGAGCTTATAAAAGAAATCCCTTGCTTATCGATCAAATTACCAATGGTTTGATTTGCATCCCGCATCATTGCTGCGCCTCCATAAACTAATATTGAAACAATTATATAGCGACAAAGATTGATAGTAAATATTACCCTGATACTTGTCAGATTTTTGACAACAATTGCCCAAATACAATACCAATAAGCAATACGATTGTAGGAATACGGTCTTTGCGGATACTCATGGATTGCGGCAGGATTTCGCCAAAAACCACATACAGCATAGCGCCACCGGCTATGGAAAAAGAAAGAGCAACAGCAATGTCAGATATACTTCCGATCAAACTGCCAATTATTGCCCCCAGAACAGTAGGCACACCTGCCAGCAATGTCAAAAAAACAGATTTCCATTTATTTACACCGCCCGAAATTAATGGAGCGGAAATAGCCATCCCTTCAGGTAGATTATGTATGCCAATTATAATGGCAAGTCTAAAGCTAAGATCAATATTATAGTTCCCGGCAGTGCCAATTGCCAATCCTTCCGGAACATTGTGCAAACCAATTACAAAAAACATTAACATTCCGGATCTCAACATATTTTTTGTATGCGAAATCATTTCACGCTCATGATAAAATTCTTCGAGTGTTTCATGAGGTTCTATAATTTTATGACCAGCGTTTGATATTTTATCTATAAAGGTGTTAAGCGATAAAACCATTGCTACGCCGATAAATAACCCTATAACTATAATTGCTATATTTGATAGTTTTTCGGCTTCGGGTATAAGCTCAAAAAATACAATACTTGTCATAACACCGCCGGCAAAAGATAAGAAAAGGCTTATCATTTTATCTGTCCGGGTTCCAAAAAGAGCGGTTATCAACCCGCCAATCCCAGTTCCGATTATACCGACTAAAATACTCATGAAAATAATATTCATTTATTCACTCACTATTTTTTTATTGTACTATATTCATCAATATTTGTAATGATCATTGAAAATTTTATCAATTTTATCAAATTTTTTAAAAATAATAAAAAAATATTGACAATATTTTTTTATTCTAGTATGTTTCTATATATAGAAGCGTTTCTGTATAAAGAAACGAAGTAAATTGCATATTTTTTAAGG
>Ga0123353_10019455_pt1 | contig 10090 bp, 8 predicted proteins | sample TergutLab28metaG_3_FD_92763 | JGI IMG/M metagenome (GOLD analysis project Ga0123353, IMG submission 92763) | Labiotermes labralis P3 segment gut microbial communities from Petit-Saut dam, French Guiana - Lab288 P3 | ecosystem: Host-associated > Arthropoda: Insects > Digestive system > Gut ...
AGAGCGAAAAAAAGGCGGAGATTATCGGTGATAAATTGCTTCAGGCGAAAACCATTGATGCAGGGGAATCCATGGCCCTTAAATTCGATACCGATGCCAAGAATGCCGCCATTGAACTTATCAAGGACTCGATAAAGAATCTCCGGATCGCCGTGGTAGACGATGACTTTATCATTCAGGAATTGATAAGAGTCACTTTCCAGAAAATTGATGCTACGATTTTCAATTTCACAAACGGAGAGGAATTCCTCGCAGCAATAGATACCGAATTCGATCTTGCCTTTCTGGATCTCAATATGCCCAGGGTAGACGGCTTCGAGGTACTTAGAATCCTGCAGTCCAGGGAGATACGGTATCCCGTCATTGTCCTCACCTCTGTTATGCAAAGGGAAACAATGATAAGTGCATTTCAGATGGGGGCTAAAAGCTACTTCCTAAAGCCGCTGAAACCCGATGACTTATTCAGAAAGTCCATCGAAATCCTCAAGTCAAATTTTTAAACAATGATCCAAAAACAATACAGGCCGGCGGCGCATCTATGAAGAAAGATTCAAAAAAGGAGACCGGCCTTAATCGGGATGCTCACGCTCTGACCCGTCAGGTTGGAAAGAAGATACTGGAAAACGAAATCGCGGGGAAGGCCATGGAGGCCAAGAGCCAATTCCTTGCCAACATGAGCCATGAAATCCGAACCCCCATTCAAACCATCATCGGCATGATCGAACTTCTACAGGATACCAAACTGGATCATGAGCAGATCGAATATTCCCGTCAGGTGAAATTCTCCGCCGAAGTGCTTCTCTCACTGGTCAACGACATTCTGGATTATTCAAAAATTGAAGCGGGAAAGATGGAACCGGAACACGTCAGCTTTGACCTGGAACAGATCATTGAACAGGCGGTAGAGATGATCGCCCTGGAAGCCCACAAAAAAGGGCTCAGTATAGCCACCAGTATTCCGCTTGAAACAAACATCATCATCAGGGGAGACCCGGGCAAATTGCGCCAGATCGTGATCAACCTGGTTAAAAACGCCGTTAAATTCACGAAGGATGGGGGAATCATTGTCTCACTGACGTTCAGCAGCCTGAATGGACAGGAAGCAATACGCGTGTCAGTGGCCGATACGGGCATAGGGATAAGCGAGGAAGCACGGCGCCGGCTCTTTTCCGCATTTACGCAGGCGGACGCTGCCGACACCCGGCGCTTCGGGGGGACCGGCCTCGGGCTTGCCATTTCCCGAAACCTGGTGGAACTCATGAAGGGCCAAATTGAGATGGTTCCGAATGAAGGGGGAGGATCGATTTTCCGCTTTGACATTCCCCTTGAACGTTCCGGGGGAAAACCCGCGCCCCTGCCCCCGCCCGAGATGGACGGAAAACTGAAGATCCTCATTGTCGACGACAAGATCCAGGAACGGAGCATTATTGCCTCCTGTCTGAGTGATCTGGGATATACTGACATCGGCCAGGCCGAATCGGGCAAATCCGCCATAAAGATGATGAGAGCCGCAACGGAAAAGGGGAATGCCTACCAAATCTGCTTCATCGACATGATAATGCCTGTCATGGACGGATGGCGCCTTGCGGCGGAGATCCACAATGACCCCGGCATAAAGCAAGCGGATCTCATACTGATGGTACCTCATGGACTTTTAGGGGCCGATGCAAAGATGGCCCTCCTTAAATGGTTCAAGGCGCATATCAATAAACCAATAAAGCGCAGGAGCCTGGCAGATACAATCGGCCTGGTCGTCAATGAACCACAGGTTCTGGAGGCCATGGAAGATTCGGAAGAGGAAGACGACAGTCCCGAAGAAATCCAGGTTTTGCAGGATACTGCCGGCGAAGAAACTTCCCTTCCCGGCGAAAGCGGAAAAGACAAACCCCTGATACTCATCGCCGAAGACCACCCGGTTAACCAGAAACTTTTTTCCATGATAATGGATAAACTGGGATATCCTTCAATACTGGCCGATGATGGTCTGGACGCCCTGGAAAAAGAGCAGGCCAACCAGGTAGCTCTCATCTTTATGGATATCCAGATGCCGAGGATGGACGGTTATGATGCTGCCAAAGCTCTGCGCAGGCGCGGTTTCAAGAAACCCATTATCGCTGTTACCGCCAGCGCCATGCCGGAGGAACGGGAAAACTGCCTCAAGTCGGGCATCGACGATATACTGATAAAGCCTTTCAAACGATACGAGCTCCAGGAGATGCTTCTCAAGTGGATAAATGTGCGCCAGGACACACCTGCTGAGCCGGAGGCCGTGCATGAACAGGGGGAAGCGCCGCCTGATTCCGTATTAAACGCCAGCGATCTGTTCGGGTCGTTTATGGGTGACGAGGAAACGATCCTCTCTGTCATTACCTATTTCATAGAGCGTACAAAGAATCAACTTGAAGCTTTGCCGGAATTGGAAAAAGCAGAGGACTGGGAAAGCGCCCGGCGGGAAGCCCACACGATAAGGGGCGCGGCCCTTACCCTGGGCGGGGCGGAGCTGGGAAAAGCTGCGGCCCGCCTGGAACTGGCGTATAAAAACATCGACAAAGACGAAATGAAGGCGGCTATTTCCCCGTTGTGGGACGCGTATTATCGTTTTAAAAAAGCGGCGGAAGAGTTAATCCGCGCAGGGAAGTAAAAATGCGCTATTCTTGTATACATACTCACACGCGCTTTTGCGATGGCGCTGATGACATAGAAACCTGCTGCCGCAGGGCCCATGAAAAGGGACTTGAAGCACTGGGTTTCAGCTCCCACGCCCCAATCACCCGCAAAACAGGGATACACAGTATCTGGAATCTTTCCGATGACAGGCTTGGGGAATACATTGAGAGTGTCCGGGCGGCCCAAAAACGCTGGGAAGGGAAACTCCCGGTATACCTGGGGTTGGAGGTTGATTATATTCACGGCCTCATGGGCCCTGCCGACAGGGATTTCCGCGACATGGGCCTGGACTTCATCATAGGCGGGCTTCATTATGTGATTCCCCCGAGGGGAGAAATCTTTACAGTGGATGATTCCGCAGAAGCTGTGGACCGGGGCATACAGGAAGGTTTCGGCGGGGACCCCATGGGTATGGTGGAAGCCTACTGGGATACCATGGAAGCCATGATCCGCGCCGGAGGCTTTGATGTGCTCGCTCACCCGGATCTGGTCAAGAAAAACAACACTGTGAAAGGGGGCAGCGGGAACAGGTTGTTTTCCGAGGATGATGATTCCTACCGGAGAAAAACCGCAGCCCTGGCCGCCCTCATGGCCGGAACCGGAGTTCCCGCCGAGGTAAACACAGGCGGCATAAACCGGGGGAAAATAAAGGACTGCTACCCTTCCCTTGGCTTTCTGAAACAATTCCGCGAGCAGGGCGTACCCATGGTGATTAACGCCGACGCTCACCGGGCGGAAGACCTGGATGGCCACTATGAAGAAGCCCACAAAACCCTGCTTGCCGCAGGCTACACCGAGACGCTGCTCTTTCAGGGCAGGAAAAACGGCCGGGCCGCATGGAAAAGCGAAAAACTATAATTTGTCGCTGAGTTGCCGCACAATATGCCGAATGAAACCCGACAAAGGGTGGGTGAATGCTGTCTCAAAAACGTTTGAGGAATCCGCCTCCGGAGCCCCCCAGCACCTAAAGCAATAATCTCTATTTGAGTAGTAATTCAAGTCTGTCCAGGCTTTAGGTGCTGGGCACTTATTCCCCCTTCATTGGCCTGACCACTTAAAGCTCACCTATGCTGAGCTTTAAGTGGTCAGGCATTAACTTTTTGGTCTCCTGCGGCGGAGAACTCAAAATGTTTTCTTCGCAGCGTATTCACCCACCCTTTGACCAGTATTATCCTAGCATATTGTGTGGCAAAATCGTGACAATTTACCGTTTTCAGCAGGAAGTTTGCATTTCACTATACATCGCGAGCTAATCCACATTGCCCCGGTGAGATACAGAATTCCATTAATTTAAAGTATAAATTATCGGGATGAACGCATCTGGGGTTATTACCCGCTGGTATGGGAACCAGCGCCCATGGGGCAGCATTGGCGTGCCAGAGAAAACGCCAGACCGTCCAATAATTGCGCGGTCTTAGACCGTGTTTATGTAGGAATGTGGCACGGCGTAGCCCAAAAAACCCCTCCTTGGGCAAAGAATATTTACAGGTCTGCGTAAGTGAATGCCACGACACGAGCTGCCCGAATGGGTCGTTCCCGTACCGGCGGGCAATGGTCAAGGTTGCGTTCATCCCGGCAAATTATAGTTTACCGGTTGCGTTTTTCCTCCGCGGTCTTGCACTCCACGCACATGAGGGCATAGGGAATGGCCTCAAGCCGCGCCTGCGGAATCTTTTTGCTGCACTTTATGCAGAGGCCGTATTTTCCCTGCAGAACCCGGGAAAGAGCTGAATCTATCAGTCTTAGCCGCTTCAATTCCTGGGAACCGATTGCTTCAATCATTTTGCGGTCGATATCGTCAGAAGCCACGTCCGCCAGGTCCTTGGGGTCCATGGCCTCCACAATTTCTTTAAAATCTTCGTTACTTGTCAGCAAATTTGCGATAATATCCCTTTTGAGAGCCATAAGGGATTTTTCCATCCGTGCAACAAAATCTTGTTCTGTAGCAGCCGCAGCCCTTGCCATATTTCCCCCCGCATTTGGTAATATTCAGCGAACATTGCCGTAATAAGCAAGTTTTGTCAAGAGCCTTTTTTGCCATTGTCAACGTTTCGGGCCTTACCTAAAAAATGGAAAAATGGTATACTGTCTGGAAGAGGAAAAACAGTGGCCAAAGAAGAAGCAATTGAAGTTGAAGGCATTGTCCGTGAGGCCCTGCCCAATACCATGTTCAGGGTAGAGCTGGACAATCAGAACGGACACCTCATACTTGCGCACCTGTCCGGGAAGATGCGCAAACATTACATCCGTATAGTTCCCGGCGACCGGGTGCGTATTGCCCTCTCCCCCTACGACCTTTCAAGGGGCCGTATAATTTACCGGGAACGGTAGCGGTTTCATTTCCTTTCTTTTAATATAACCCAGGTAGCTCCGGTTCCACCCTCCCGGGCAGAACTGTACCCGCTTTCTCCGGCAAAGGGACAAAGCTCTACAAAGCGCCTGGAGAGATCCCGCAGCGCTCCTTCGCTAAGGCCTTCGTTCAACGGGGCGTTGTACATAGCTCTGGTACCATGATTGCCCTTTCCGTGAATAATCAGGACCTTCTCACAGCCGTTCCTCCGGCTGTTTTCAAAGAAAGCTTCCAGGGCATTCCAGGCGTCGTCGCGGTTAAGGCCGTGAAGATCGATTAAATCATCAGGTTTTTTACGGAGCAGCCTGTAACGGCGTTCCCCCCGGAGGGAAGTCCCGGAGGATAACCCCGCATTCCTCTCCTTTTCAAGGGCAGCATCCTTATCGTAAATCTCAGTCATATCCAGCAGGCCGTTTAAGGCAGGAGACGTTCCCCTTTCCCCCCGTGCCCTGCCCGTCTGTTTTTCCCATTTTTTCAGAATATCTCCGAAGTCCACTCTCCCCCTCCTTTGTTTAATAACTGATGACTGCCTCCCGCTTAACCCAGCCGGCTCTGCCGTCCGGAGACTCAGCATAACACCAGTCCAGGCGGTAAGCGCCGATAATAACAGGCTGGCCTTCTCCAAACCTGACGTTCACCGCCCCTTTAATATCCGGAACCCTGTAGGCCGGAGTTTGTTCAAGAACCGCCGGGTTTCCTTTCAGAGTTAAACGGCGTATGAAAAAATTCCCCAGGCCTTCTTCCAAAAATACAGCTACCAAACCTATGAGAAGCACGAGGATGATAATATTTCTAAAACCGCCCCGGCGGCGGGAAGTTACGTTTTTTTTCAAAACCGCGTTAGACAAAATTGCGTTTCGCTGAGCCCTCAGACGGTGACGGAAAACAAGCAGAAACAGCCCGGCGAACAGAACAATGAGTCCCAAAATCACCCATGACAGAAGCGGAAGCTTCAGGGGGCGCCACCTTTCGTCTTCGGTAAAACCAAGGTTCAGGGCCTGTTCCATTTCCCGGCGTAGGGATACCAGGAAAGGCCCGGAAAGACTGTCCCGCTCGTTTCTTCGAATCTCCGCCATGGCTTCTGCACGGCGGCCCTCTTCCCAAAGGGATCGTACTTCGGCAATGATACGGCTGTATTCCCCCTGGAAAAGGAAAAAGACCTTTTCACTGCTTGCCGGGAACGGATGCGGGATAGTATCCGGGGTTCCATCATTGGAAATTTCATCCCCGGGTATTTCATCTTCCGCAAGAACCGGAGATTGTACAACAAGAGCCGGCAGAACCGGAACGGTTATGAGCGGGATACTGAGCGTAAAACCTTCGGCCTGAAGCGAAAAAGGTTCCAGTACCACATTGTTTTCGTCCAGAGCAATGATTGTGATGGTATAGCGGTATACTCCTTCCCCGGCCGCTGTCGGGGGCGCCTCCTCAAGGATGGCGTTCCGGGGGAGATTTGAGCGAAACAGCCCTTCCGGAGCTTTCTTCTGGGGGTCCCAATCCGACAGTTCCAGAATAAGCTCTCCCTGCTCCCCGGAAGGGACAGAAGCGATAGGAACGGCCACACGGATACGGGGAGTATAGCGCCTGACGGTCCTCGGCTCCTCCCGGAAACGGACATTCGTTGCCCCGGTTACAGCCTGCCGGCCCGGAACGCCTACCTCAAAAGACCCCAGAGAAACGGCGCCGACGTTCATGGGGGTAAACCGGAATTCCACCCTGGTCCACCGCTCATCCCGGATGGACCTGCTTTCTGTTCTGACTCTTTCCAGGGCCAGGGATGCGGGAAAGCGGGGAGGGATAACATTTACCTCCTGGGGGTTGGGATGATTTACCAGAATATACACCGACCAGGGGCTGTTAACCACCGGATTGGCAGAAGAGGTTTCAATTTGAACCACAAGGGGGGGAGAAGCCGGGTCTTCGGAAAATTCCTCTCCCGTGGTTTTACTCACGGTTTCTCCCGGCTCAGTGGTGATGGCGGCGCCCGTGGCATCCGTGGCGTTCGCCTGCGGGAAAAGAAAGCCCCCGGGAATGAGAAGCCCCGGAAGAATCAGAAAAAATATCAATAATCCGGGCCGGAGGAATCGCTTTCGCTCTCCCATTCCCTGCTTTTCCATTGCTCCTGCTCCTTCTGCCGGAGATACTCAAAAAGGGCGGAACTTGACCCGCCCGTACCTTCCCTGCCGCTCTCCGTTCTTCCCTGGGATGAAGCCGCCTGGGGGGAATTTGTTCTGTTAATGACCAGGAGGCTTAACTCCAAATTCCTTTTGGCATCAATACGGCTGCCATCGACTTTCAGAGCATCCCGAAAAGCCCTTGCGGCCTCGCTGTATTCGCTCTTCTCAAAGTGAATAATGCCCATGTTATAGTTAATCCTGTACCGCAGTTCCTGATCGCCGCTGCTGAACTGGGAAATACCCTCTTCCGCAGCCCTGTAGCGGTCCAGTGCGGCGCTAGCTTCCTCAAGGGCAAAATACGCTGAGGCAAGGCCGTATTCAGCGTAAGGAACAGCCTCATCGTAGTCCATGGCCCTCAGATAGGAAGATATTGCCTCTGTATAAAAACCCCGCGCGTTAAAAAAGTTTCCTTCCATAACGAGGAGCTTGCCTTTGGTACCGGCACAGGAGGACGCCAGAAAAACAATAAGACAGAGCAGGCCTGAAAGAATACCGCGGCTTGCCCCTCCCTTCGCCGTTGCCGCGCCATGCCGGCCCTGCCGTTGGCGGCTGAAACCCATTATCCTCATTCCCGCGAGGCAGGCCATGGCCGCGAAAACAAAAATCCGCCACCTGGGATTCGCTTCACGCCTGTGTCCCGAAAGTCTTGTCTCGGCGGAAAGGGAATTAATGTACCCTGCGAGGATCTGAGCCGCGTCATTACGGTCGCCGTTCACATAAACTCCCCCTGTTTTTTCCGCGGCATTTCTGAGAATATCACTCTGCCTCGCGCTTGTTACCGGCGATCCATCAGCCGCAACGATAAAACCGTTAGGTGCATCGGGGCCTTTTTCCGCCGGTACGGGCCCTCCCTCATCCGAGCCGAGGCCCACGGTACTCAGGGTTATCCCCGCTTTGCGGGCCTTTTCCGCCGCCGCCTGTAAGGAGCCGGAGAGGGCTTCACCGTCGGAAAAAAGAATGATCCCCCTGCGGCTGGGAATAGAATCCTGAAAAGAAGCGGAAGCGGCGTTTACCAGAGATTCGAGATTGGTACCCCTTCCGGTAACGGCAAGGCTGTCAAGGCTGTAAAGAAAAGTCAGAAGTGATTCGGAATCGTAGGTCAAAGGAACAGCCACAACTCCCCTTCCCTTGCCGATGACGGCCCCGAGGCGTACATCTGTGAGTACGGCAACAAGCTCCCGGGAGATGCCAATGCCCTTGTCAAGCCGGGAAATGCCTGCCTGTGCGGCAGAGCGGTCACGTGTACCCTGGGGAAGGCAATCACGGACATTCATACTCCGTGAAAGATCAAAAGCCAAAACAACATCCACTCCGCGGCGGTAATCAGGCACAATTCTCACCCCCCAGCGCGGGCCGGCCAGGGCAATAACAAGAAAGCCGACAAAGAGCAGAAAAAAGACATCCGCTATGATCATCCGCAGCCGCAATTCTTTCAGAAAAAATTCCCGTTCGTTCGAGGAAGAAGCCGCGGCGAAGAGAGCCGCCCTTTCGCGTCCTTTACGGTACCGGAATATGAAAACGGGGATAAAGATCACAAGGAGAAACAGAAAACCAAGGATGCGGGGATTATCAAAACTCATATGAGGGCCCCCAGTACGCGCCGTCTTACAAAACGCACCCCCCAGAGGACAGCCAGGGCGGCGATTATGAAAAAGACGTGGAGAGGCTCTTCCCGCCTCGCTGCGCCGGAACGGCGTATGGTCATTTCTCCCTGATCCAGCTGGGAAAAAGCTGCGGCGAAAGCTTCCACTGTCGGCGCATGGATCCAGAATCCCTGAGCCTTGTTTGCTATGCTTTTCAGACTCTCCGGATCATAGCGGGACTCAAAGGTCCCGGTTCGGCGCATACGGGTTACCGGGTCCACGTAGCTGATGGGTATCTCTCCGCTTGACCCTACGCCGATAACCCAGAGAGAAACACCCATTTGCCCGAGCATGGTGGCCGCGGCTTCAGGATGTATCGAGCCGGCGTTGTTTTCACCGTCGGTAATCAGAACCACCACCCGCCGGGGCGCCCTGGATTTGCCTATGTGAAAACCTGCCAGGGCAAGGCCTGTCCCCAGGGCGGTACCGTCCCCCAATTCGCCTATGGCCAGGGTATCCAGCCGGGAATGCAGACTGTTCCTATCCGTTGTAAGCGGCACAATAAGCGCAGCGTCTTCTCCTGCGGCGACAAGTCCGATGGCGTCTTGCTGCCGGTGATCCGCAAACTCCCGGACCAGGCTACGGGCAGCGTCAAAACGGTTACGGCCGCTCATGTCGATGCCCGCCATACTGGGGCTTATATCTAGCACAAAGATAATATCCGCGCCCCGGTTAAGCCAGATCAGCTCGGTATGAATCAAATGGGGTCCTGCGGCAGCGGTAAAAAGCAGAAAGACCCCTGCCAGTTCCAGCGCGTGAAGCAGCTTTATCAGGAATTTCAGATTCACCGGGGATTTAAAAGCAATGCCTCCCGGAGGACCGAGGGGAAGATCCAGGGTAAAAAGGGGCTTAAAGTACCGTGAAACAAGAAGTAATCCCGGAATGACGATGAAGGCGGCAAGGATAAACAGAGGCCGCTCAAACCCCAAACTCAACTCTCCGCCCCTCCCAGGCCCACGGCAGACACACCCGCTTCGACGGGCGCTGAACCCCGAACAGTTTTTGAGAAAGTCTGTTCCCTTTCCACCCTGTCCAGCGCGGTGATAAACGCCTCCGTCTCTTTCAACGCAAGGAAAAGATCTATCTTATCGACACCCTTGCCGCTGAAACGCAGAGTATCCCAGTTTCGGAACAGGCGGCAAAGAAAGGCCGGGCTCAGCAACAACCTGTAGTCATCCGATGTGCCATCGGGCGATGTTCCACCGAACGATGTTCCATCGGGCGATGTGCCATCGGGGGATGTGCCTCCGAAC
>Ga0123353_10019457_pt1 | contig 10089 bp, 5 predicted proteins | sample TergutLab28metaG_3_FD_92763 | JGI IMG/M metagenome (GOLD analysis project Ga0123353, IMG submission 92763) | Labiotermes labralis P3 segment gut microbial communities from Petit-Saut dam, French Guiana - Lab288 P3 | ecosystem: Host-associated > Arthropoda: Insects > Digestive system > Gut ...
ATATTATGTAAAAAAGGGAGATTGATGGGGTTGGGGTTGTTGGGGAGGTGGGGGGGGGTGTTAGGATAGTCGCCGGCGGGGGGGCCTGGGTTGGGGGGGGGGGGGGGGGGGGGGCAAGGTTTGGGGCTGAGGGGAATATTAGGAACACAAAAGCCAATGAAATACATATGAACTGTTATATGCACAGAAAGGAATGATTTCTTGATCAGTTTACAGAAAAATTAGCCAGCACTGACACTCTCCGTATCAATGACATACCGTGTCCAGGAAAATACACTTCCTGCTTCCAGCCCTGTCCACACCATTTGAGCATGTGTCTGCTTGTCTAGGTCTGTCTCATATTTGCATATTCACAATGTAATAAATGGGCAAAGTCTATCAGTAAAAGTAAATGTCAATGTGAGTACTGATTATGATCTGTACTTCATGTGTTGCAAAGAAGAGGTTTTATAGTCCACTGATTATGCAACTATGGTTGTAAAAGTTACAAGAATTATACATTAAGTATTATATTCTAATCATTATGTATTGTTTGAATGTTTATATTTCTGACATCAAATGTAATAATGAAGTTGCAACTTTGGAAGTGGAATAAGAGACATAAAGCTGAAGAGTTTAAAAAAACAAGCCACCAATTTACCAAACTTGTCAGATATGACTGTTATTCTCAAAATGGAGCAAATTCATGGTCAGGGTTAATTTATGTAGTGCTAGGGCTCAAAATCTTGAAACATACCATAACGCGAGGAGAAATGCTCAATTTACAAGAAAAGGTATAGGTCACTGACTATGCAAATTAATAACCACATACTAACTGAAATAGCTACATTTAGAGTCCATCTCAACACCTCACTTCCTCAAGCAACCATCACATCACAGGAGAGAAACAAGTTGAGACCTTAGTCTTTAAGGAGTCGATTACATCACTTCTCCACCAATCAAGGCCTTTGGGGAACCACAAAGTATAGGTTATGGAATATTGTGTCTTTGTCTTCTGACATGTCAGAACAAAGTCTGACACTTGTTTAACTTAACTCCATGCAATCTTATGTGATCCCCTTCCCCCCAAAATAAAAACAACTCCCCACACCCACAAAATATTTACAAAGGCATGACCTTAGATCATGGATGCAAAAACTTTCAAAAAATCTACGAGACACCTCAAAGTTCTAGGTGCCAGGTGGGTGACTTGAAGCAAGTTCTAAACTGAAGGCCCATAAATATCACTGGTCAACAAACTTTATTCACCAAGGCAACCTAAAACCCAGTAAAAGTGCACTCATGCATGGATTTGAGGGAATGGTTTATTTTGGTCCACATCAAGAATCAAAAAATAACCACACTGTATACAAATTACATCCAAACTCTGGGAGGTCATGATGGAAACTCAGTCACATATGTCCAGCAGTCAAGACAATAACAAAGCATACTTTAAGGATGCTGTGGGGAAACAATTTCAATAACAGTTGAACAATTTAAATTTGTATATCAGTTGAGACAATACAAAGGCAAACAACAATGATACACATAGATAATTTCAAGAAATTAAACCACTTCACTACATACATCAGTCAAAACACTTACAAAAATCTAGGGGGACAATTTCAAGGACAACCATTAACTTGTAAACTAATCAACGTAATAAACACTAATGACAATGATATTTAATCAGAAGGAATAATCTCAACTCTTACCTGCTGTCTGGTGCTTCTACTGTCATGCCTCGCCCCTTTCCCTTCTCTGAATCTCTGTGGATTATTTTCTTGCTGCCTGATGAACTCTTTTTCTTGCTGCCACCAGCCTATGGCAGACATTCAAGCATAAACACAAAAACTGTGTTATTAAATTCTGTGACAATGGCTACTAAATTAATGTGGCACATCAAAAAAGTTGTTAAAATGTTTTATTAATGGGGAAATGTGTGGTACACTGAAACACAAGTTGTGCAATAATTTTAAATATAGCAAAATTCCATTAATCTGACTTGCAAGGGACTAGACAAGTGCCAAATTATCAAATATTTTGTATTATCAGATGGTATCTACACAGGTGTAAGTTCTGACAGGTAGTTTTCTGCTACTGTTCCTATATGTGAACAGCACAACTAATCAGAGGAAATTCCATTTGGATGTCTCATTCATCTACTGGTTCAGGGTCACAAGGATTTTCTTTTATTTTCTGTAGTTTTCATAGCTGAGAAAGTTGATGGAGTAGTAGACAGTATGTTAGAAGGTACTGCAATGGTTTATGTATATACATTATTAAAGGCCTTTTTGAACATATCGCTCAGATCTGCCCATTTCTTGGAAGCATCTTTTTTCTTATAAAAAGTAAAACTTCTGGTCTTGGGACTACTCTCCTCAATGGCCTGGTTATCTGGATTTTCAGATTATCAGATGTCAGATCAAAGGAATTTTGCTGTAATGTACTTTTATGCATTTAATTACTTTACATGGAAACTGAAGCAGTCAAAAGCAGTATGCCAAAGGCTAAGTAAAATAATTTACAGTCTGACTTCTTCACTCACATTTAATCCTCATCCCCACTGTTTTGGTTCTAATGCTAGAAACAGTAATACAAAATGGAAGCAGAATGGCAAATGCATTATTTGAGATTAGGCCTAGGTACACTGGTCAAAAACGTGTGAATGGTAGCATACTATACCATTCAAATCCTGAAGATTACTGTGTGTTCTGGGATATGCCATGTACAGTCTGCTGGATACGCACCAACATTTCAGATTAGCCTGCTGCCTCATCAGGGTATGTTACATTCCATCACACCCCAAAAAAAACAGCAATCTTCAGATTCACTGCTATGAGATCCACAAATTTCACACTTTCAAACAAAGTTTTAAGTGAATTTTATCAGTACCCTTACATATTTCAAGACAAATTTAATCATACCACACTATTTCTGTACAGATCTCAGTATTAACAGTGACTTGAAAGTATGTAAATAGTGATTACTGCATGTTAGCAAGGATATCATACATAAACACAGGGTGGTTTCTTCAACATCTATTTCCGATTTTCTTTCCTTTATATTAAATTCATACCATAAATGCTACTGCACAACTGAACCTACAGTAAAATCCTAATTTCGCATTCTCACACTTAGGAAACACTTTTTCTGGTTCTAGACAATGCTCAATATAAACAAACCATTAGGCCTCTTATTATGACAGGTTCCATTGTGTGAATAACTTGCATTTATTGTAAAAATGTTTTGACCCTCCAGAACACATCCCATGATTTTGTCACAAAAAATAAATTATATTTAAGTTTTCCTCTTTCTGCTGGAAATTTTTACTGCAGAAACACATCTCTGATTAATAACATTCCATTAAACTAGCAATGAAGCCAAGCTACTTGTAAAATCATACCTGCTTTTACCCTCTATTTGTCACTGTATATCTCTCAGATACATGCAACTTTTGATCAACTGTTTTTTGCAATATAAGATAAGGGCAATTATGTACTTCTGAGCAGCTGCCTACATTGCTCCTTAGAAGCCTGTTGAGTGGTTTTCATATCGCTAATCAAATTTGTTTGGCTATATTTGGCCGTATGAATCTGAAAGATACAGGGTGACCACCCAAGCTAATTGTGGGGTGTTAGTTTCTGGTGGCTGGTATGGATTGCTTGTACCAAAGTAATGCAGAGGATACCAAGTGTATTCATGCAATGATATTTTCTGACGAGGTATGTGATGAACATAGCCCTGGTCACAGGACGGAATCCAATGGAGATTATGTGGAACCAAGAGAAAGTAATTTGGGTGTGTGTAAGACACCACAATGGATGACTATTGCTGCAGTGAAGTAGATACTGACAGTTGTTTTCATTGGCAAGGACAAGACAAAATTGGGTAAGGTAAAAAGTTCTACATGCATTTGACGCAGATGACAAAATATTCTGACACAACTGTCTGTGGTTACTGGCCAAACAAGGAAAGACATTACCCCATTCCAAGGACGGAACTGTCTCATTACAGATGAAATTTTAGATAACATCATTCAACACAGAAATTAGTATAGTCTTATTATCCTACCTAACTATAGCCAAGAAAATGATAACAAAGTAACAGACAAAATTGAAATAAATGGTTTCATTGGTCTTCTGTCCTTAGGTGGAGTACTTCGGGTAACAAGCAGAGTCTGGAAGAATTGTGGGGAACCGATGGAGATGACACTCAAAAAGTGTGCTTAATAACGAATCACAGCTGCTTCAAGTTCATAATCTTATGCTTTCTTGAATACACTTAGACTTGTATCCATAAAATTCTTTACCTTTTTCAGAGGTACGTACAATCAACTATGTTCATTTTAGGGGTGGACCGACAGAGAATTAATAATTCTCATGTGGTGCTGTCCAAGTATTTATTTCAAGCCTGTGTGTGTTTGTGTGCATCATTTAATGACCTGTCAACTGCTATGATTACACAATGTTAGTGGTAGACAAATGAGAATAGAGCAGTGCTGGAATGATGAGAGGGGTACACTGAAGTAGTGGGAGAAAAACCTATCACAGTACCACTTGCCCACCAGAAAGCCCACATGAAACTGTTTGGAATTAAACCTGCACCTTCAAAGTATAGGCCAGGCAATAACCACCTGAACCACAGCACTGCCTATTTCGTGTCATTATTTTAGATATAAACGTTACTGTATATCATACAATGCAACAGGGCAAAACAGCTTCAAGTTACAATTGTAACTGACAACCAAAACGAAAGTTAACACATCAGACATGAGCTGTAACATCCTACAGACAACACTGAACATCTATAGTACGTGAAAAAATATCAGCATTCACATCTGAAAATTTTATCTTGCAAAACACACAAGATACACAAATATACTAAAACCATGATGTAAAAATATTGTACAAGACACCCAGAAATAATTGGGATAATATGCATTTTGCCAGTCTCTTCCTTATAAAAATAATAACCTATATTTTTGTCGCACACAAGTGAACAGAACTGTACACAATAATACCTGATTCTTCTTAGCTCTGCCAGCTCCAGGTGAAATCTTGCTGGATCCCCCACGCGTGTGGAAAGTAGGGCGGCCAGCTGCACCAAGAGCTGCCATATGGTATCCTGATATAGCACCAGTCTGTCGGTATGTCTTTAAACCACCAACTGATGTCACCTACAGAAATACAGTTTGAAGAGGATGGACAATAAACCACATTACTAGTCTCAGGTGGTACAACTGGAGAACAGCACACATAATGCTCAAAAAACACATAATGCAGTGTGGGCAACAACCCCATCATGCTGAAACCAGATGGTTTCAAGCATCACTGATGCAACCCAGGATGTGATCAAGAGATTGCATGTAACATTCTGTTTACCATTATTACACAGCTGCATGCTGGATTCTGTCAGACAGCAATGAAAATTTTTTTTGTTGTCTAGCCCTCGTCTGATATTAACATGTGACAGCAATGGAAGATTTTGCTGCTTCATATTCACTAAGCCTTGATAAAACCCTTAGACTGCCCTGTCAAGCTGTGTTGACATGCAATTTGCAGTTTATAAGGATGGGGTATGAGATCTGCATGCAGAATTCTGGTCAGGCTTCTTCACAATGTAGATGCATTAGTGTCACCTTGCAGAACAATGAGGACTTCACTTTTGTACAGTTTCCACATGCTCCGTGTTCTCACTGTCCTACACAGAGCCAGCCTCATGCCCCAACTTCACCCAAAATACAAACTGTATTCTATGATGCCATTTCTTGCCCACAGTTACCAGCTTCCTACCAAAATAGGCACTGCACATACATAACCAAGTGACTTATAAGAATACTCATGAGAACACATGTTGCACACTGACTAATGGTCCATTCTACATTACAACCAAGCCTGTCTTGCACACACTGCTATTCACTGCAGCTGTCTATACAGCACTGCCATGAGGACAACCCTCTGATTCTTCAAGAGAAACAAAATAAAAATGCACCAAGTTTTTAATGCCACAGTTCTAAAGTTACAAATGTACTAACTAGTCAGCAATTTTTTTGTAATACTTCACTAATTATTCACACCAGGAAGATATTTCCAACAAAAGACGTGAATCTCATCCTCTCCCTACTAATATAGTAGCATATAATTAAAATTAAAAAGGGGGGGGGGGGTCCCCCAGCTCTACTTAGTAACACTACACATTAAATACTTTTAATCCTTTTTTACACCCATCCTACTAACTACAGCACTATAAAAGCTCTCCCCTTCCCTGCCATGATGGCATAAAACAGCGGTCAAAATATAGCTCCACTCCTTAACTCCACACTGTATAGAGTTAAGTGGTCAGCTTCAAGCTCTGGCTGCTTTACACCCTGGAAGAAACCAGCTACTGACTAAATATGTGGTCTCCTGAGCCAGTCTGGATGACTGGGTTACGATGTTGTCTTATTTTTTATCATGTAGTATATTCAGGTGTGTGTTTTACTGCTAGCTAAAGTACTGAGGATGTTGATGCAAGTGGAGTGAGTCTGTAAGTATGAATTCCAGCAATCAACAGCAGAAAGCGCATTTCAATATGATGTGGCTTTCACTTCAAAGACAGAACCCTACTGACAACTTATAAACAGCAGGTTTGTTGTGAAACATGAAGATATACTATACAGATTGAGCTTAAGGTCCTTGTGTACCCATTCAGGTAGGTCTTATTTTATGCAAGGGTTATGTTCCTGAAGAACGACAAGGAAATCACACAAAAAATTCCCATTTAAGACAGTGTACCTGTATATCTTGAGGGTATGGGAACTGACCTCATCCTATATAGTGCAATAACAGCCTGTTTCAGCAAAAGCAGCTTCCCCATTAATTTTAATGTTGTGAAAAATACCTCTTTGTGAGCCTGCTGAACCAACCCATACTCACACTAAATGGTTTAATATTATGATCACCTTATGACAGATCATCGTAAATAGAACGAGCCATGGCTTGAACCAAAAGCATGCTTACAGGCATCAGGTAGTTGATTCTAATCCCATACCAAAGTACTCAACAATTTTTCCATAAATTCTATAGTTGCACTCCTTGAATAAGAAGTTCTTTTTGTGCTCCTTTTAGTTCCTGACTTAGCACTTTCTTTAATTCAATCAGCATTATCACAAATTGCAGGTACGCTACTATAAGCATAAAAGATATGTCAACAATTTGTTCACCTTTTTCAAGTCAGCTTAGCATGTCCAATTTCACTGCAATATTGATTGTCTTTAACCAGTTCTTTATGTCAATTGCACTAGGTAACATACATTTATGTTTCTCACTCATGTTGGTAAGAAAAGCCAATAATGATGAAGGAAACTCATGAGCTACATGATTGTATCACCAATGTAATCAATCCATCGTGTGAATGACGGCATAACAATGACGTCACTTTATGCTAGCCTCCTACAGAAGCTACGTAGGGGCAAAGATCATCTATGCCAAATCGCATTAAACTGAAAATTACAGCATAAATTCAAAAAGGGGTGTAAATTTTCAAGTCGTGTTAAAATGAAACTGAGCAAAAAAGAAATTTTGTAAAACAAGACCTGCTTGCACTGCATTCATCAGGAATTTGGCTCTGACTGCCTCTTCACATATCATTGCAAACAACATCAGGCTGATGAATCTCCACAAGAACATCGAGGGCCATTTCCAACATTCATTGTCAAGTATGAGAGATTTATTTATTATGGACTCTCTGAAGAAACTCAGGGTACATTCACCATATAGGGTACCTGCACAGTGAGTTCTGACTCACTCTGTATAAACAGTATTGAAAGTTGACATGGAAATTCCTTGCTCAAAGGGTTACAGTGTTTAGACTAAGCCAAAGCTAATCGTATTAATAATTAACATTTTTTTGTGAACTGTACTGGTGTACATCTCTTTCACTGCACCCACAGATAGAAGAACAGAGTTATAATAAACAGAACACAAATATCCTTTCTGCTTATAAAGGGTTACCATTAAATTAGTATGCTCATTGGATTCAGGACTGTCTTGCACTGAGATCTAGTTCTCTACCAATAAGAAGGTAAGATGTATGAGCTTGACAAAGTTAGAGCTATATCAGCTTGAATGTCATGTTCAATCCATGACTGTTGAAAGCAATACCACTCTTTCATTGTATATATACAATGCAAGTCAAAGGTTCCCTTCTCTTTACTATTGCACCTTGTGCAAACCAAATGAACCTCAGGGGAACAATGGTTGAATAAAAGGTGCTTAACTTTTTAACATGTGGGGGTAAGGGATTGATATAATTCATAATAGAGGGATGACACTATATTTTAAGCAAAGAAGGGGTTATGGCTATTAATGGTATATTAATGACTTCAGAATTATTCTTGCTAAAATATGCCAGCAAAACTATGTGAGAAATACCTTGCCCTAATTCAACAGTCTTTTTTATTACTATACAATTGGATGTTTCTAAAAATGTTTACAGATTCCTGAAAATTAGTGTATATGCTGTCTTACAACGGTTTATAGACATCTCACGATAATGAACCAATTTTTATTTGTACCTGTGGAGGAACAAGCCTAATTCCTCTGTGAGCAGCTATAGGTCCAGAATGAGGTGGCCCACCTAGTCCACCTCTGGTGCCATAGTTGGGACCCCAACTTCCAACAACAACACCAGCTATCTCCAACTGCCCACCTCTGGTAGGCACAGACCGACGCAACAGGCCTCGTGCAGCACCATTTGTAGAATACAAGTTACTTCCTCGCCCCACAGGCAAAGTACGGGGATTCACTAATGCACCTCCTGCTGGCATGATGTTAGAAGGAGATAGGGAAATGCGTGTACCTGTACAAAAAGACATGTGCGATAAATTTATTGTGACATAATACAACAGTGTTTCTCACATGCATGACATTTAAGATTATCAGACTTTGTGTGCTATACGGCTAAGTAAACAGTAGGTAAAAGCTGTCCCTGTATTTAATTCAGCAACACACTATAAAAGCACATGGCAGAAGAATAGAAATATTATGCACCAAATGAAGAAGATGGATGGGCCCCAACACTGCTCTGGGTATTTTACAGAGTAAAGTGCAAAATAGTTTCGGATTCTTTAAATAACAACAGCAGACGATGATCTGTGGTAATGGGTTTGAGCTCCATAATTAAGTTAAAGCAGCAAAAAGTACTTCATTCATATTTCTCTACAAGAAAAAGTCTGCCAAAAAATCACATCAAACATTTCCTTTAACTGGTTTTCACACCAGAATTTCCCCAGCGTTTTGTACCCAGTACTGTCATAAAGTGTAGTAATTCCATTGCAGCTTCAAGCAGTAACAGACCAATGCCGTGGACTCCTTAGACTCTGCAGATGGAGGCACCAACATCACCCATAAAGCCACTTAAAACATTTACTGATCAATATGCTGTCATATCTGAAAGACTCTTCATCAACACTGCTGGCAGAACCTCAAATTCACAGACCAATGTTACTTCAAAGGTAAGGTCTGAGAGTTACAAATATTACTTGGTGCAGTATTGGCAACATACCTGGCACCTGGGGAAGTGGCGGTCTTGCAAATTGGACATCGAGTCCCTCCAGAATAGCCTTACGCATTCGTTCTACCTTCACAACATGTTCAATGTGATGGTCACATAGTTCCAGAAGGTTTTTTACAACACTTGTTCTTGCTAATTTATGATGGAACAACTTTCCATCAAAAAACAGCCATGGACAGCACATGAGCCAAGGAATAGGGGCACCACAAGCATCATTAGCTAACAATGCCATTTCCACCCCTTGCATGAACAATGCAGCCAACTGGACACCACGGCTGGACACCATAGGGAGCTAAAACAAAGTTTGTGAATGCATGCATGAGATCTTCCACAAGCAAATGGTCTTTCAGGATGAAACATGTCTGTTTTACATAAGGACTCAAGAGTGTATGGCACAACAAACACTTTCCACCTTGGTTACACAAAACCATTCCATTAATTTTGTGGAAGGTAAAAGTCGCCAATTTTCAAAGATCCAAAAATAATACAAACACAGGTGAGAACACATAAAGTTTCTGAATGTTAAACTTGGTGTTGTGTAAAGTAACCTCTAGG
>Ga0123353_10019458_pt1 | contig 10089 bp, 4 predicted proteins | sample TergutLab28metaG_3_FD_92763 | JGI IMG/M metagenome (GOLD analysis project Ga0123353, IMG submission 92763) | Labiotermes labralis P3 segment gut microbial communities from Petit-Saut dam, French Guiana - Lab288 P3 | ecosystem: Host-associated > Arthropoda: Insects > Digestive system > Gut ...
ATATTAGGATGGATCTCCAGGAGGTGGGATGTGGGTATATGGACTGGATTGGACTGGCCCAGGATAGAGACAGGTGGCGGACGCTTGTGAGTGCGGTAATGAACCTTCGGGTTCCGTGAAATGGGGGGAATTTCTTGACTAGCTGCAAACCAGTTAGCTTCTCAAGAAGGACTCTACACCGTGGAGTAAGTAAGTAAGTAAGTAATGTTTTCCTATTTAATCTAAACAAATTTCTCATTCATTCCATACGTGCTACATTCACTGTCCACCTGATTCATCTTGGTTTTATTCGTAAGTAATAATTATGAAGCTCTTTTTAACGCAATTTTCCCACATTCCTGTTACCTTCATTCTTCATTCCAAACATTACCCTCACCATCCTCTTCACAAGCAACTTCAGTCAAAGTACTTCACACGGGTTAAGAAACAATGTTTCACACCCACATAAAAAGGAAGGCAGAAGAGTAAAATAAAATGAAAGAAAACAGGTTAAGTCAACTTCCTACAGAAAGAGTAACATGGCGAAGAGGCGATCCATTCGTGAAGATATGGAAAGAACATTATTGGTGCCAGCTGTCCAGCACGTGTAGATTATGCATCATTTTGGTGAGAAACCGTAAGAAGGGGCATTCGAAATGTCTTAAAAACGCTGGAAAATTGTACACATAGTCGACAAGTTTCGGGAAAATCCATCAAAAGTAAGCTAAATAAAATAAATTGAGCCACATACTGAGAAGGAGAGACGGAAAGGCAATACTTGAAGAACAAAAAGTAGAGTAAAACAATTAGTGTATAAAATGTCAGAGGAGAGTAGGAATTAACAGACATCAGTGTACCGAATTAACAGAAATCAGTGTACCGAATTAACAGAAATCAGTGTACCGAATTAACAGACATCAGTGTACCGAATTAACAGACATCAGTGTACCAAATTAATAGACAACAATGTAACGAATTAACAGACGTCAGTGTACCGAATTAACAGACATTAGTGTACCGAATTAACAGACATCAGTGTACCGAATTAACAGACATCAGTGCACCGAATTAATAGACATCAGTTTACCGAATTAAAAGACATAAGTGTACCGAATTAATAGACATCAGTGTACGGAATTAACAGACATCAGTGTACCGAATTAAGAGACATCAGTGTACCGAACTAATAGACATTAGTGTACGGAATTAACAGACATCACTGTACGGAATTAACAGACTTCAGTGTACGGAATTAACAGACATCAGTGTACGGAATTAACAGACATCAGTGTACCGAATTAACAGACATCAGTGTGCCGCACTAACAGACATCAGTGCACCGAATTAACAGACATCGGTGTACCGAATTAACAGACATCGGTGTACCGAATTAACAGACATCAGTGTACGAAAGTAACAGACATCAGTGTACGGAAATAACAGACATCAGTGTACCGAATTAAGAGACTTCGGTGTACCGAATTAACAGACATCAGCGTACCGAATTAATAGACATCAGTGTAACGAATTAACAGACATCAGTTTACCGATTTAACAAACATCAGTGTACCGAATTAACAGACATCAGTGTACCGATTTAACAAACATCAGTGTACCGAATTAACAGACATCAGTGCACCGAATTAACAGACATCAGTGTACCGAATTAACAGACATCAGTGTACTGAATTAATAGACATCAGTGTACCGAATTAGCAGACATCGGTTTACCGAAGTAACAGACATCAGTGTACGGAACTAACAGACATCGGCGTACCGAATTAACAGACATCCGTGTACCGAATTAACAGACATCAGTGTACGGAACTAACAGACATCGGCGTACCGAATTAACAGACATCCGTGTACCGAATTAACAGACATCGGTTTACCGAATTAACAGACTTCAGTGTATCTAATGCCAGGGATATGAGACTTATAGCTATAATATTTACTTTTGAAGAGGAACAAAAAATACCTAAAACTGTTATATTAGTGATTATCTGAAGGTTTGTGACAGTAGTGGATTTATGAATCACTTTGGTCAATGCCGGTTGAAAATACATCAGACAACAGACAATGCCCAATATTATTTTCGGTACAATGATTTATTCTTCAATAACATTTTAAAGAATTGAGCGATTTTTATAGAAATTAATAAGCAAATACTGCCACAGAGTTAATTCCGACATTACCGGGGTGCTAATATTTCCTTAGTTATTAGTCATTGCTGCCGCGGAGACCTGGTTGGACGGACAACCTTATGAATATTTTCTGAGCGGCTTGCAAAAGTTAGAACAACGGGCTAAAAAGTGTATTGAGCTTCGTGGGGTATATACTGAATAAATCCCGAGTTTGTTCGTTTGTTTTCTTTCTGGTCGGGCTAAAGACTTATCAGCACTCCTGTACATCACAGCAGTAACAAGACCACAAAAGATACTGAAGATGAAGGATATAGGTTAAACAATAACCACACGATTAACACTAACAAATTAGAGGCAGAAGAAGAAAAAGTAAGATTTGGGAGGGGGTGTAGTAAATACACGATATTTATTCGAGAAAAAATACAATTTAATGACCCTGAACTTTGCCCGGTATTGCCCGTTCTACCTGCGTGTAAAGTTCACTTAAAGTTTGGGTACAGCTTTTGAAGCTGAAGAACGTGAGCAGAAGAGGATTTTTCAGCAGGATGCGGAAGAAAGAGCCTGAAAATTTGCTGACATGTGGATGAGTTGTGATAGAACTGAAGTTATAAACCAAAATGCGTTTACCAGCTCGCAGTAGACAATTACGGTCCCCACTGTGGAGACATTTCAGCAAATGTCGTACAAGACAGTAACACACGCTTATTTTACGAAACACGCAGATATACTCTCTGGGCAAAATAGTGATTTTTATTGTTAACCTTTTGGCGCCGGAATTATTTTTTTTTTAATTTTAGCACACCCTGTATATAAAATGTGAATAACACGGGAACCAAATACTTTAGAATTATGAAATAAACTGCATTTTGAAGAGAGAAAAAACGGAGAATATATACCACGTTTAAAATATTCAGTACCTATATTTGTTGAATAAATATATAAAATGAAACATTAGAGGTTAGCGGTGCGGTACGACCAGTATAGTTGACATTAGGCGTCAAAAGGTTAAACTCGGTGGCACGTATATGAACCTCTAAAATTTCAGGATTAAAGCCTAGTAGTAGCGAAACATACAACCAGCTCTAACAATCAAATTCTCTGCGTTACGTTTACGGATTGCATTTACATGTTCTTCCAATATTATTACACTAAACATACGTGACCAAGAAATTACTGTGTTTTCTATGAGTTGGGAAAGTGAATTAACCTTTTGACGCCTAACGTCAACTATAGTTGTCGTACCGCACCGCTAACTTCTAAAGTTGCATTTTATATATTTATTCAACAAATATAGGTACTGAATATTTTTAACATGGTATATAATCTCCGTTTTTTTCTCTTCAAAATCCAGTTCGTTTCATAATTCTAACGTATTTGGTTCCTGTATTATTCACATTTTATATACAGGGTGTGCTAAAATAAAAAAATAGTTCCGGCGCCAAAAGGTTAATCAACACTATTTAGATAGACGTCGGACATCAAAGGCTTCGAATTTATTTGTAATTTAAACTCTGGTTTCATTTCTGACGAATCTAGATATAATGAACCTTCTTCAGTTAGCCATATTATGTCAGTTGGTAGAAAACAAGATTTGACCAGTTAATTACCTTCTCGAACGACATCATATCAGAATTCAGGAAACTGAAGACATTTGCTCGTAAAAGAAACATTTCACTAACCAAAGCAGACGTGATACCAGGAAAGGCTGTTCGCTTTATTGTTCTGCCTTACCGTATCTGAAGTAACACGTTACTAATGCAATGGTGGTGAAATAAAAATCAATGGCGACCTGAGCAGTGGCTGGCGGTGCAACAACAGTGACGTAGTTCTCAACATGGTGGACAGATGGAGTAGATGTCGAGTTACAACCAACGCGCTTGCCCTTCCACTTCCCTTTCAGACGATACATGTCATCGTATTTCGTGTGGGCCTTGCAATGCCAGCTTTCTTTTATGTTAACATAATTTTACCAATCCACACTAAATTATCAAAAGTCACGCTCCTGCTTAATTAAATCTGTACAGGTTTACCCTGATTTCAAATTTCAGCCCAGAAGTCTTTTACGCTGACATGTTTTTCATTGTTGTTGTCAGTGTGGAGGTAAGGATCCACTCACTCTCACGGCCTCCATGGCGTGGACAAAGGCAACTTTACGCTTTACCTTTATCATCCAGATAAATACTAGGATATTATCTTACGATATGACATGACCAAGTTCCTTTCTACCGTCCTTACTACATATTGTGCCTCTCATTATATCATATTCTGCCTACTAATATTATTGCCTACAATTGTAACATATTTCATAATGTGTAGGGGTCACTTACTGCTGTCAGTGCAGTGAAATAAAGGACATCAAATTGGCTGGGCGCGTAGAAAACTAAAGGAAGCCACAATGTCTTTGAGAAAAAATTGTATACATGTGAAATGTTCCTCCATGCACACGTCCAAATGTTTTCGAATTTGAGTGACCAATACTTAACAGCATTACGGATTGCACATTTCATTAGCACAGTATCCATTGTTAGTTAGTTCATTAATGCAGTATCCATCTTCAGCAAATTCATTAATACAATTTTGATGTGTATTGGACCGTGCATCATCTTGATAACTGAAGAATAAAATCCAACTAGATGCCTATTATTACTTTATTATGCTAATGTTTGGCTCAACATGTTTCGGGCACCATTATGCCCATCATCAGGAGCTCACGACGATAGCGTTTGGTTACCACATAGGCCGTCCGGTTCTCGAGTTGCTGCTGGTCGGAAGTTAAGTGCAGGCAGGATGGATGAGTGTCCGGACCGAAGGGTGAGTTGTGTTACAGCCTTCGGTCCGGACACTCATCCATCCTGCCTGCACTTAACTTCCGACCAACAGCAACTCGAGAACCGGACGGCCTATGTGCTAACCAAACGCTATCGTCGTGAGTTCCTGATGATGGGCATAACGGTGCCCGAAACATGTTGAGCCTAACATAAGCATAATAAAGTAATAAGTGGCATCTAGTTGGATTTTATTCTTAATTTATCATTAATACAATATCCATTTTCAGTTACTGTATTCACGCAGTGTCCATCTACAGCAAATTCACTAATACAGTACCCGTTTTCAGTTACTTCATTAAAGCAGTACCGATATTCAGTTACACATGGTTTGATTCACCAAATACAGAAGCAGCTACAAATTTTTTAGGTAATAAGTTACAGTTATTTACATTCCTTACAATTAAATAGTTTTAATTCCATTCTAAATTATTCATAATTACACTGACATGTGTTGGACTTTATCCAACATCTTATTCTTTCTGAAAGCATAACATGTTTCGGAAGTTGGCTAGGCTCCCATTGTCGGTAGAATTATGAGATATATTTTTTTGGATCAATAACTGGACCTGATAGTTAAAAAAACAACTCCGCTAAACAAACATTAGAAGAGAATCATAATGTTCTAACTGATAATTAATGACTCCCCGCTTGTCATATTTCAATTGACTGAAGAAAATCCCGAAACCTTTTCGGCTAAACCCCTGGTGATGTCCAGGTTTGTTGCTAAACTTTATCTAGTAAGAAAGTCCGTTTTTGGCAGCGTAACATCTTTGACAACTAAAATTTTCAAGTCACCTCTCTCCCTATACAAACTTCTCGCAAGTTCCAAACAGTTTTAACGAGACAAAAGCAAAGTGTTGCAGCAAGTTAGAAGATAATTGACTGATTAATATGAAAGAAAGAAATAGACTGAAAAATTAACGAACCCCTCCTTGTTTATAACGTTATTAAATTCTGAAAAGACAGTTCAAAAGTGTAAATTCTGCAGACAAAACGGTACACTTGTGTACTTTTTGTAGCTTTGACTTAAAATAATATCAAATTAGAACTTTTATATCACTAACAGCTTTATTCCAGCTTAAAAAACAAGCCTCATTATCTGAACTAAACAAGTGGATCGTGCTTTTTCACTTGTTTCATGTGACTTGGGAGGGGAGAGGAGATATTTTTTGGTGCTAGATTTCTCAGCCAACCCCATACTTATAACAGCGCAAATAATTATACATAGGCCTCTTTTTAATCGGTTCCTGGGGGTGGGAGATAAAGCAAAAGTAGCATTTATTGCTTGAAATAAGCGACATTAAAACAGAGGGCTAATAGTTTTCTAAATTTTATATAAAACTTCACTTCGTACCTCACAGGAGACAGTCCGTGTCCATTATAGTTATCACATTACTGGTGTTTAGGGAAATACATGTTATTTATTACGGGAATGATAAGAACACATAAATACAGCGTGTGGCAAAAGTCATGGTTACTTCAAGTTGCAGTACGCGGTATAGCGAAATTAATAGCAACAACGAAAGTGTACAATTATTATTATTATTATTATTATTTTATTCTCGCCTATTATTTATTACGCTGCGGTCTTCTGGTAAATCCGGATCTCAACAAGATATCAAAGTGATTTACCCCAGCACTCTACGAATGAGGTTTGCAGTGTTCATTAGTGTTATCTTCTGTAGCTCTATGACCGACGGGTGATCTGAGAACAACTGAAGGTTCCAGATCCCGTCTTAATTGTTCCTGATGCTCGAATTATGACTGGCACAATTTTCGTCTTCACTTTCCACATCCTTCTGACCTCGATCGCCAGGTCTTTGTACCTGCTTAGTTTTTTTTAGTTTTTGTGTTAAGTTTTAAAATTATTATTACCATTGGCTTAATCACACTTCTGAACATATATGTGCTGCAAACCCCACACCTATTCCAGGCTGTCAGGGGGATTAGGCTCATTCAGGGGAAGGAAATTCATACTATACTTGAAACCCAAGCGGCGGGTCCTAGGAATTTGCGTACTATACGACACGTTTGTAATTGTGCTGCTTATTGCCCCAATCTTAGTATGTTTTTGGTTAAACGTACATTCTCTAGGTATGTTAGGAAGTTTTTGGTGACCACTGAGACGACTAAGGGGTATACAGACACGTTTTTAAGCTTCCAGATATTTTTAATTTTCAGGGCCAAGTTTTCATATTTCCCAATATTCCCTGCCCATTATTATTATTATTATTATTATCGAATTTCTCACTTCTCAGCTTTGGCTGGGAAATATTCACCTATCCTGGGATGTAGTAATCAACAGGATTAGGCTCGGTGGTATTATTTGTAGTTTAAAAAGTTTCTTACAATTGAACATGTGCCAAGAATTACAGATTTTTGCAGCTGTATATATGTGTTCGGGTGCAGGTTAAGTGTTGTTAGACTTTGTGATAGTGTCTTTGGAATTACTCCCGTAGATGATATTACTATCGGGTTCACTTGTGCTGCCTTTTGCTTCCACATAGCACATATTTCATTTGCCAGTTCTTGGCACTTGTTTTGTTGTCGGTTATTGTTTTTGCGAGATTATGTTAATATTATTATTATTATTATTATTAATATTATTATCATCATCATCATCAGGTTACGTTGTGTCATAAATCACCGTTTCCCTACCCAAACGACATTCACGGTTGTGCTTGGTTGAGAATAATTCAGATCAATTCAATTCAGTTTCTCACTTATTAACGTGTATAGGGCCAATCACAAAACTAGCACAAAGTACACAAATTAACGGAACTTCCCGCTATCTTAGTGCAGATAACTGTCACTTTCTGTCAGTTGCACTAACACTGTTACAAGAACAGGCGACAGAAAGCTTTGCCACTTGCAGTTCAAAACTGGAATTTTAACCTGCGGGGGAACTAACTGAGCAAGTTGATTCAAAAGGTAAGTTGTATTCTGGAGGTAGGGTGAGTACTGCAGCCTCTAATGGGCCTATTGTCCGCATCTTGGATGGCAGATGAACGAGTATGTTGTACTGGTGAAATGATAACTGACAGGAGAATAATGAAGTGCTAGAGGAGAAACCAGTCCAAGGGACATTTTGTCTGCTATAAATCCTTCAAGGTCTGTTCTGGGTTTGAACAAGAGACTCGGCGACGAGAAGTGGAGGAATAATCGCCAGACCTGCCAACACGTGCAGCGTACAGTATTGACCTTTTTCAGTAGATAACAGGTTCGAATCTCTGCCACGAAAGTTATTACTCTAAATAATGTTTGTGGTTTATCCCCGGCCATCCAGACAAATATCGGTATATACCTGCAAATGGAAAAGCAGGCATCCTTCCATATTTTCTCCAATTCACTGGCTGTTAATCGTCACACTATTAGTACGATTAGTCTTAGCTGAATAAAAAAGAATTAATTGAAAAAACTCATAAGAACACTACATAAACGAAAATGTTTTATGTGTATTCAGACAACCCCACCCGCCCCCCCCCCAACCCCGATTTACACAATTTCAGGTTACTAAATTTCACATACACCGGTCCCGGTGGCCGCGCGGTCTAAGGCGTAGGTCTGAGGCCGCTCACCTGCTGAGATCGTGGGTTCGAATCCCACCGGTGGCATGGATGTCTGTTGTGAGAGTTATGTGTTGTCAGGTAGAGGTCTCTGCGACGAGCTGATCACTCGTCCAGAGGAGTCCTACCGACTGTGATGCGTCGTTGTGTGTGATCTAGAGACCTCGTGAATGAGGAAGCCATGGCACGCGTTTGGCCGCATCGCCACAGGAAAATACAAATCACATACGCAACTAACAAAACACAAATTTTGAAGCAATGACGTTTTTAAGGAGCGCCGATTTTTTTTCTTACGGGTATGAAAGCGCAATGAGACGAAGGTAGCGGAAGAATACTGCTGGGCGATATCACAGGCGTCGGGGGCGGTCATGCTGCGGCCCATCAGGTTCCAGTGTATTTAAATTGGACTCCCTTCTATACCCATGCACAGTTGACCACATGTACAGAGGTGCTGATAAGTTCTTAGCCCGGCCAGGAAGGAAACAAGCTAAGGTTTCTGTCAGAATGGCGTGAATTTCCTACAGCGCCTTGCCTTGCAGGAAAACAAACTTGATGACAGCTCGCGTCTCGGTGTTGTTGATACCGTGCGCGTCCATGACATGCTTCCAAGCTTGTTTCCTTCCTGGTCGGGCTAAGGACTTATCAGCACCCCGATATGATAGATTCCTCTTCCGCCAGACTCTCCGGAATGTAATTATAGCGTAATTTGGCGCGTGAGTGTAAACACAAATATCCGAAAGTATTCTCCGTCGTGTTTCATACTTTAAATGACAGCCGAACACAGAATCATCTAGAGAGTCCATGAAATAAATACGAGGTTAGAAGAAAAAGAATTTGAGGTCTAACGAACAAGAAGCATTTGATGGGCCCAGAACAAATGCGTGTAAAAAACAGTACGCATATGCACGCACGAAATATTATTGTCTGTCACTACCAACAATCATCTTCTGCCTTTAGGGACCTTCGCTGAAAATTGAGGCAGCAAGTCCCTCCGACATATATGTGCATTTCTACATACCAAACTACACGGCCTCATATTTCAGTAAATAATAATCGTCATTGTATATAATTTTTCTCTTTTAAAATTATGTATCACGTTGTGTTGAGCTATAAAGCAAGGAGCAGACAAATAACAATCGAACACAATTTTACAAAGTGTATGGCACTTCCATAAGGTACACTAACACCAATCTCATGTATACAACATAGATCCACGTGTTCACCACGATTATATGTTCTTCACCTGTATTTTAACCATTTTTAACATATATTTTATAACTAACGCACTGTAATACCATGGGATCCCGTAGGTAACTACTTCAAAAGTACCTTGTATGTTTCAAATTGTATAAGCTTGAGGATGACCCCAAGGAGTTGAAACATGTAGCTACATTAATTGTATATAACTTAACTTTACATCACATTGTTGTGTAAGACGGACAATAAACAACTTACTTACTTACTCCATGGTGCAGAGTCCTTCTTGAGAAGCTAACTGGTTTGCAGCTAGTCAAGAAATTCCCCGTATTTCACGGAACCCCAAGGTTCATTACCGCACTCACAAGCGTCCGC
>Ga0123353_10019459_pt1 | contig 10089 bp, 9 predicted proteins | sample TergutLab28metaG_3_FD_92763 | JGI IMG/M metagenome (GOLD analysis project Ga0123353, IMG submission 92763) | Labiotermes labralis P3 segment gut microbial communities from Petit-Saut dam, French Guiana - Lab288 P3 | ecosystem: Host-associated > Arthropoda: Insects > Digestive system > Gut ...
AGAACCGTCCCCCTGTGTCACAGAACCGTCCCCCTGTGTCCCCTATCAAACTAAACGTCGTCTTCCCACAGAAGGCAACGCTCGACAGCGCGCGTCCATCCACAGAGCAGCTTAACACGCTGCTCTTCGCTTATATTGGGAGAAAACCAGCGTTTTATCCTGCGGCGCTCTATAAGCTCTTCCGTGTCCTTCCAAACGCCTGTTGCAAGACCGGCGAGATAGGCCGCTCCAAGTGCCGTTGCTTCCGTCGTGCCCGGACATACGACATTGATACCGAGAATATCCGCCTGGAACTGCATGAGAAAACTGTTTGCGCTCGCACCGCCGTCAACATTCAGCTCCTTTAACTTCTCACCGGTATCTTCCTGCATGGCGTCCAGAACATCCTTTGTTTGATACGCTATCGACTCGAGAGCCGCCCTTACGATATGATCCCTGTTCGCTCCGCGTGTGATGCCAAACATCGCACCCCTTGCCCGCATATCCCAATATGGCGCACCGAGCCCTGAGAAGGCGGGTACGATGTACACGCCCGCACAGTCATCGACTCTGTTTGCGCATAACTCAGATTGAGCGGCTGTGTCTATCAGTTTGAGCTCGTCTCTGAGCCACTGTAAAACGGCGCCGCCCGTAAAAACGCTGCCTTCAAGCGCGTACCTTACCGCACCGCCCGGACCTATTGCGACGGTGGTCAAAAGCCCGTTACTTGACATTACGGGCTTGTCACCGGTGTTCATCAACAGGAAGCAACCGGTACCGTATGTGTTCTTCGCGTCCCCTTTGTGAAAACACTGCTGACCGAACAACGCCGCCTGCTGGTCTCCGGCAATGCCCGCTATCGGAATATCCTTGCCCAGCACGCTTGCCGTCGCGCATACCTCTCCGGAGCTTCTCACTTCCGGGAGAATGTAATGTGGAATATCAAACTCCGCCAACAGTTTTTCATCCCACGAAAGTGTATTGATGTTAAAAAGCATGGTCCGGGAAGCGTTCGTATTGTCCGTCACATGTGCCCGCCCGCCTGACAGATTCCATATCAGCCAGGTGTCTACAGTCCCGAACAGTATATCACCGGCTTGCGCCCTTTCGCGGACGCCCGGGATATTGTCCAGTATCCACATTATTTTGGTCGCGCTGAAGTATGCGTCTATCACAAGCCCGGTCGCTCCCTTAATGTACGGTTCAAGCCCTCTTGCTCTGAGCTGTTCGCAATACGGATAAGTCCTGCGGCATTGCCATACTATCGCGTTGCAGACAGGTTTTCCGGTATGTCTGTCCCACATTATCGTCGTCTCGCGTTGGTTTGTGATCCCTATAGCAGCGACAGACCCCGGTGCGACTCCGCTTTTTGTCAAAGCTTCCGCAAGGACGCCATACTGGGATGAGTATATTTCCATGGGATCATGCTCAACGTAACCCGGCCTGGGATATATTTGCGTAAACTCTTTTTGCACCGTGGCAATGGCGTTTTGCTGCTCGTCAAATACAATGGCGCGGGAACTCGTTGTTCCCTGATCAAGTGCAACGACGTATTTCATGATGGTAAAGTCCATTCCTTTCTCATATCTCAGGCACAAACAGCCCATGATATGCTAAATATACCACGCATTTACTTAGTTGGAAATAATCAAAAAAACTGAATTTGCCTATTGACATTCAAGTACCTTTAGACTTTATGCTGTGGTTAACGACAAATTCAAGGCATTATTTTCATGCTGTACCGCGCCGGTTCAGGTCCGGTTCAACATTTGAAAAGTATCGAACGGTTAATAAACCGGAAGGAGGAGTCTGTGATGAAGAATATTGTTTACGGTATCGGCCGTAAGGAGGTTGGGAGAGCTCAGCATAACAAACCAACCGAAGACAGCAGGTCGCGAAAGCAGCGTGTGCGCAACGCAATAAGTCGCTTTGATTTTGACGTTGAAGACTATATATCTGTCGGACTTGCCGGAAAAGTAAAGGTAGTCGAGGCTAAGCTCGCCGCAATCGAGCTGGGGTTTTTGATCAACAGTTACGCCTATAAAAACGGTGCGACTGTCAAAGAGCGGGCGGTGAACCGGGAGATAGGGCAGAGGCTCGCGGAACACATAGCTCATATCTTTTTTGACGACCCGGATGAAGAAGACGAGTTCATGGAAGGCATAAGGAGCTATGTCGAAAAAGATATGCTGCTCGAGATGGGTTACTTTATCCGCAGAGGAAACTCATGCTACCCGACGGAACTATATCCGGACCCGGCAAACTCCAATCCGGGAGATATATACTTGCGCGCGGAAACGATAGCGACCTTCAGAGCTAACGAGCAAGCGGTAGCAGACGCGATGAACGAAGCAATTTCATCACTGACCGACGAGATCGTAGCCGATAAAGTCGCCCTCTTCATTGAAAAGTTCAATCTGATAAGAAACACTGTGAACGATGATATTATGGGCGATATCCAAAGGATCCTGGAGATCCAGCAAACAGCCTGAACACTTCCACACTCCATCGCAAAACCGCGGACGCCGGTACGCCGGATCGTCCGCGGTTTTGTATGCTGCCGATCAAGTACAAGTGATGGAAATCATTCCTCTTCTTCCTGCTCGGTTCTTTCTATGAAACTCTCCTGCACGGCCCCGCCCGCAATACTGAGGCTGTAAAGGTTGTTGTTACGCATTTTACCGACGACTTTTGTAAGAATCTGCTGGAAGAACTGTACGCCCAGCACGGGATCGGTCTCGACGAGTTTTTGGATATCGTCGCTTTTTATTCCTATCAGCTCAGTAAACTGTTCCGCACGGCAGTTGAGCGTAAACGGTGTGTTTGTCATGCAGCTTTCGCCCAACACATCGCCTTTTCTGAGGCGGGCGATCTCTATCTCGCCGCCGGTATCCCGCGCGCCGGAGTACAGGACCAGTTCACCCTTTAAAAGTATATACATGGTGTTGTTAAAATCACCGCTGCGGAAAAGGACTTCATTGTCGTAATACGTTTTCACGAAGAAAAGACCGCTCAGCCTGTCCCATTCATCTTTGCTGAGATTAAAATCAAACGCTTTACACAGTTCGGCGATGATCTCGTCATGGTTGAGCTGCCGCTTGCCCTCGTCATTTCTGAGGATCGGTTTGTTTGACAGGTTGTGTTCCTCCATGATCTTGCGCAGTTGATAACGCTTCTGCGCTACGACCCCGCTTACCTGTTCCCACAACTTCTGGTTCAAGCGGTAGCGCGAAAACGCATCATAACTCGGCTTGGCGTCCTTGCGCCCTATGGCGATATTGTTCAGCGATTCAGCGGCTCCGTCAACGTCTCCTTTGAGCATATAATCAGTTGCAAGCATCATGTTTGACCGGAATATCTTCTCATCGAGATCGTCTCGCAGGAACTCTCCCGGATATGGATCAAAATCCTCCGGAGTGACCATCACCATGTTGCCTGTCTTATACTGGGTAGAGATCTTTGCCCTCTCGTAGACAAAGCGGTAAATATCCTCGCGTATGCGTTTCCACTGTGGATGCTTCTTCGGCACCGGGAGATGCTTTATAGCAAGCGTATTATCCAGGAAGAACGAAAACCCGTACATCCTGCTGTTAATAACATAATCTATATCCTCTCCGCGGGTTATTTGCGGGTCAAAAGGCACGCTCTGGAACAAATCGCGATGCAGGATCATTGCACCGCCGAACGCAAACGGCGTACGCTTTATCCTCGGCGGACAGCCTATGATCTCGTCAAAAGCCTTTGCTTTTGAACCGAACCTGTCCCAGTATGTCATCCATGATTCCGATTTGACGTCGTCATAATACTGATCATACTTATTGATATAATAACCAGCCATGCCGTAAACGACGTCGCCGTAAATGCGTTTGCCAAGAAACTCGACCGACCGCTCGACCCAGTCCGTTATTTCGAAAACCTCGTCGTCGTCAATAAGAATCGCGGCATCCGCGGACAGAACATCTGCACAGAGCAGGCACATATTGCGAACATTGGCATATCCTATCATCGAGAGCAACACTCCGGTCCTGTGCTGCGTATCGGTCTCGTATATGATATTCGCCATCCGCTCAAGGTCATAAATCGTGAAAATATACGTTTCTGCTTTCAGCTTGACTTGCCTGACGATCTCGACGACCCGTTTTTCAGCCGCATCCGCAACCTCAGGGGTAGTCGGGCAGATGAGCAGCACGAGCTTGAAATCCTTGACCTCAAGGAGTTTCATGCTCTCGAGCGTACGCGCGAGCGTGCCTTCCTCATCTATTGGTGTAGGGTGGTCGTAGACCGCATCGCCTTCCTGCCAGCCTTTTTGGGCGCGTGACCAATATGTCGGAATCAATACTACTTTTCGCACTTTAATGACCATTCCTTTCTTTATAGATCCTTCGTTCGCGCCGTTCCCCGGAATATTTTATTACCCCTGACTTTAAATCACGACTCGAATATCTCTATCAAAGCGTCGATCAACGAGTCCTGGGCATAGTTTTCAAAAGCGTATTTTGCCGCGAATTTTCCGCGCTCAGCCCTGTCGGGCCTGTAAAGCTCATTTTGTATCGCCGCGGAAAGGCCGAAAGCGTCGTCGACTTCAACTAGTGCGCCTACCGAGTCGTTTATCACATCCGGCAGGCCACCCTGGTTTGTCGCAATCACGGGGCTCCCGCATGCGAGCGCTTCAACGGCGACAAGCCCGAACGGTTCCCTGCGCGACGGTACGACACAGACGTCCGCAATACTGTATAGCCCGCGCAGCTGCGATATATCCAGGTGCCCGAGGAAATACATGCCTTTGATGTGATATTCCTTCGCTTGTTTCTTTAGCTGATGCGCGAGTTCGCCGTCGCCTGCTATTAATGTAACGATCTCATTGGGGTGTTCGCTCTCGTAGAGCCGTGCCGCTTCGATCAGCACATCCACGCCTTTGAAGTGAGCAAGCTTTCCGACAAACAAAACGAGCTTTTTTTGCAGCCTTACATCAAACCGCGCCTGGAGCTCCTCTGCGGTCAGAGGTTCCGGGAAAAACCTCTCCGGATCGTAACCATTGCGCATAAAAGTCGTTCGGTCCGCGCAGCCGGGGAACAATTCCCGGACGAGTTCGTCGTTATCATTTGATATCGTTATGATCCGCTTTGCTCCGGCCGCGGCTTCATCCGCATACTTCTGAAACCTGGCGGTCCTCTGGTATCCCATCAGATCGGTCCCATGCGCCGTTACCACGTATGGAATGCCGGTTTTGCCGGCCAGCCAGCTCAGAAGCCAGATATGCTGAGCATGAATCACATCCGGCTTAAACTCGTCGATCGCTTTCCTGATCGTCTTTTCAAACGCCGACAGATAAGCCTCAAGCTGATGATCGTCAAGATCAAAAAAGGTCATGGTGCTGCGCGGGTGGGTGGTAAAGCAGGGAAAATTAAACTGCAGTGCGTCCCCTATCGTTTCTTCATATGAAAAGAACACGGGATACATCTTAACTCCTGGAACGCTGCTGAACTGAGTTGTGTTTTCCGGCATAATGATGCTGACCTCATGACCTTTGTGCATGAGATGCACCGCAATGTTTCGCGTATAAGTTCCGCTGCCTGAACCCGCAAGCGGGAAATGGTTAATCATAAGTACTTTCATATTTTTCACTCCTGCCTCATCATGTTAGACCCGGACTGGAAACCTTGTTTGCCGGAGTCTTCTTCTATAAATCAAACAATCCAGTGTTTCACGGCAAGCATAAACTAACAAACTCATGCCATGCTTCCAGTGTCCGCTCGTACTCGCTTATGTATCGTCCCAGTTCATTCCAGCTTGTATCAAAGTTTCTCAGCACGCCGTAATATCTCGGGTTTGTCGTGTAACCGGCGAGCGCGCGCAGCCCGCGCTCCAGTCGTTCACGCTGAAACTCCCTCGTCGCCTGCAAGTCGTTTCCGAGGATGTGGTTGAAAAACGGGTTTCTGCCTACCCAACCGGTGCATGCGTAATAGAACCGTTCCTGAGCCGCGGGGTCTCCACGCAGATTCGGTTCGGCAGGATAGTCTTTATATGTGTCGTGCATGGGGTTGAGCCCGATATCGGTGCAGACCGTGCCGCTCCTGGATATTCCCAGACCGAGTACGGTATCCTCTCCGCGGCAGAGAAACATCTCATCGCCGAGAATATAGAACGATGAGAAAAACGGCGGGAGTATGGAAAACGCGGAGAGATTCAGCCCGGTATTGCCGCCGAGTATCTTCTTGCAGGGTACGGGCACAGGTTCGGGAGTTTGAACGGCAAGGCATCTGTGCGTTTCACTGCTTTGCCAATACTCAAGCATATCGGACTTTTGCAGGCCGGCCAACAGGTCTTCCATACCGTCAAATGACGCCGGGGGCAGTATGTTATACCCGCTGTATTCACCCGTGGTGACCTGCGAACCTGAGTTTAGATACTCAAGATGCGCGCCGAAAAAGTCCACATCTTCTATAACCAGACCGTCGGGCGTCTTTTTTAATACTGTCGGAAAAACGTCCGAGTCTACGAAAAAGAGTGTATCCACACCGCGAAGTATCGCTTCGATCAGTACAACAGTGCGGTTGAAACCATACGGAATAGCCCCGCGGCGCGTATCTACGGGGCACTCGAGCAGCATTTGTACGGCCGTGGCGGACAGGCCGCGGTGATTAAACTGATCCAGACAATAATGGGGGTTTTTAATATCGATGGCAAAAAACGGGATTTTCTTTTGCAGCCTGCTCTCCACCCGCGGGTCGATCTGCAGGGTGTACGCGACGATCACACAGTCGAGCTTGTGGCCATGTTTCTCAGCGTTCTCAATGAACCTCATAAGCTCCAGGTCAGAATCAAGACTTTTTGTTATCATTCCGAGCGCTGTTTTCATGGCATCACCCCTTTTTGCCGCGACTTGATACGTAGACCGTAGTGGTATCAAAACTTTGTAGCTAATTTTACCATATTTATTCGGTAATGTGAAGAATTATTTGAAATATACGACAATGCGGCAATCACCGATTTGCCGGTTACAGGGGTTTCCCAGTCTTCGCCGTTGCTATGAAAAACCCCTCGCGTCTCTCGTCCCCCGTCATTGCGAGTCGAACGAAGCAATCCAGGCCTGTTTTCGTTCATTATAACGACAGTAACATATCGTTTTTCCTTGCGCTTTGCGAGAATTAGTGCTAGAGTATTTGAGCAGACCCCGATACTATGGCGGTTATATAAAACAAAACAGGAAGGGTGGTCAAGGCGGTGCCAGAAAAAACTGTTATTATTGAAGGTTCCGGCAAACATTGTCATGTTACCCGGGCGACGCTTGATAAACTATTCGGCGAAGGGTTTGAACTTGAAGTAAAGAAGTGGCTAACACAACCAGGCCAGTTTGTAACACCGCAAAAAGTAACTGTAGTTGGCCCGCGCAGATCTACGGAGCTGTCGATCATCGGCCCGTGCCGCAAAGTGGACCAGATAGAGCTGTCGTTTACTGACGCTACTGCTCTGGGGTTTACCGGCATCCCTATTCGTGAAAGCGGCGACGTCGCGGGAACGCCGGGCTGTAAGCTTATCGGCCCCAAGGGAGAGGTCGATATAAGCGAGGGTGTGATGATAGCCAAACGCCATGTACATCTAACGCCAGAGGATGCCGAGAAGTTCGGCTTATCGGACAAACAGATCATAAGGGTCAAAATCGATGGCGACAGAGCACTCATTTTCGACGATGTAGTGGCCCGGGTCAGCCATGAATACGCTACGTTTATGCATGTCGATTATGACGAGATGAATGCCGCCGCGATTTTTGGCACGGATCCGATCGGTGTGATCCTGGACTAGCCCAACCCCGTCTGAGAAAGCCTCTTTAGAGGCGTGGCAATCCACAGTTTTAATAAGGCTAATCAGACACGAAGAACCATACTCAAGAAAAAAAGTGTCCGGCTTTGCCGGACACAATGATTTGTCAGTATAAACAGGTGAAGTCTTACACCAGGTTCAGCACTACAGTAAGAATAACGAACACACCCGCGAACCACTTCGTGGCCAGAGCAAGCCGTGCATCGCGTGATTTAGCCTTGTTCTTTGCCAGATAGGACTCGTTTTGTCCCGTGAATGCGGAGAGCCCTGAGTTTTTGCCGGATTGCAGAATTATGATACATATCAGTGCTATGCATATCAGAAGCTGGATAATGACAAATATTAATTTTAAAATCTCCATGTGGGGATAGTTCCTTTCGACAAACCGATTACACGATCATATACACATTTTTTCAGAGTGATAAAAATTCTAGCATATCGTCCGCCTGAATGCAAGCATTATTTTTACTCGGAGGGCAGCATATGTATTTTGACACCCATGCGCATTATGACGACAGGCGCTTCAACGATGACCGCGATGAGATCCTCACCGGGATGCCGGAAGCCGGAATCACGCTGATCCTGAACTCTGCAAGCAGCTTGAGATCGGCAAAATTCAGTCTTAAACTGGCGGAAAACTTCCCGTTTATATATGCCTCTGTCGGCGTGCACCCGCATGACTCCAAGTCGATGACGGACGACACGGTGTTCGAACTTGAAAAGCTGCTGAGACATCCAAAAGCAATGGCTGTAGGCGAGATGGGTCTTGATTTCCACTATGATTTTTCGCCGCGCGACGTGCAGAGAAAACGGTTCCGTGAGCAACTCGAGCTTGCGAGGCGGGTAAAAAAACCTGTAATTATCCACGAGCGGGAGTCGCTGAGCGATACGCTGGATATCATCCGCGATTACAGCGACCTCATCGGCGTGTTCCATTGTTTTTCCGGCAGTTGGGAAACCGCGAAAACAATTCTTGATATGGGTTGGTACCTGTCTTTTACGGGAGTGATAACATTTAAGAATGCGCGGCGTGCCTTGGAAGTCCTTGAAAAAATGCCCGCAGATAGGATAATGCTCGAAACTGACTGCCCATACCTTGCGCCGGACCCGAATCGCGGCAAACGCAACAGCTCATTGTACCTGCCGTATATTGCGGAAAAAATCGCTGAAATACGCGGTATATCAATTGAAGAGACCGCCGCGCTGACAATGGAGAACGGGGTGCGCTTCTTTGGGATAAGCGTAAAACCAACCGATTAAGTAATCTATCTTACTATGTTTATGGTCCCGTCCTTTCGGGCGGGCGCCGCTGATTCCGCGGCGATATAGCCGATTGCTGCGGAGTTGCATATGACATGCTCTCTCGGGACGCCCAGCTCGGACAGAAACTCTCGTACGCCAGGGTCGTTGCGCAGCCAGTGCAGCTGGTTGATATAGCAGCTCCCCAGTCCCATCGACTGCGCGGCGATAAAGATGTTTTCAAGCGCAAGCGAACAATCCGCCATCGCGTTCATATAATTCGGTTTATTAGACGCGATAATAAGAGTTGGCGAATTAAAGTGGAAGTTGTACCCTTCCTTTTCTGAGAGGCTTTTTACCGAGTGTTTCGCGGGATAATCGTCGTCAGGGACATAGACCTGAAACCCCTCGCGGACCAGCTCATTCAGCCGGAGAAGCAAATCTTTCTTCTGTATCGCGGTAAACAGCCAGCTTTGGCTGTTGCTGCCTGTCGGAGCCCAAATCGCCGCCTCAAGCAGGGCGTCAAGCTGCTCGGGCGATATCTGCTCTTCTGTGAATCTTCTGGTGCTCCTCCTCAGGCGAATGCAGTTTAATACCTCGTTGTTTATGCTCATAGTATCTCCTCCATATAAAATTTTATCACATCATCGCTTCCTTAAGCCCCTCGAAGTCGAGATAATCTTCAATGAACTGCTTGCGCAGCAGGTCAAGCGGGATAAACTCGTTATACTTGCCTCTGACCTGGACCTTTTCGGGCAGCGGCAGGTCGTAGAGGTCAAGCTCCGACCTCAGTATATCCTTGATGATCGCCTCGAGTTCCTCTGCTGTCCCGCTGTAAACCACCTCAAGATACACGCAAGTCATCCACAACAGCTTGTTTTTTATCTTCCTGTGAAGTAGCGCGTAGTGCAGAGTCAATAACTGCCGTGTTCCCACCCACGGGAATACGGCAAACTTCTTGTCGGACAAAGGCGTAACAAGATTATCAAGGATGCCGCTGTTTCGGGCTATGTATCTTATCTCTGTGAGCCTTTCGGCGCAGCGCTGGCT
>Ga0123353_10019460_pt1 | contig 10089 bp, 7 predicted proteins | sample TergutLab28metaG_3_FD_92763 | JGI IMG/M metagenome (GOLD analysis project Ga0123353, IMG submission 92763) | Labiotermes labralis P3 segment gut microbial communities from Petit-Saut dam, French Guiana - Lab288 P3 | ecosystem: Host-associated > Arthropoda: Insects > Digestive system > Gut ...
CCCGAGGCGGAGCGGGTCCGCCGCAAGCTGGGCGGCTTCGTCGAGGGCATCTGCCACCCCAGCGAAAACTACGAACAGGTCAAGGGCGCGGGGCTGGAATGGAACCGCGCGGACATCGCCTTCCCCTTCGACAACGATGGCAACGTCCGCCAGGAGTACCTCGACTGGAAGGAGAGGATGCGGCGCTACAGTGACAACGGCATACGCGTTTTCGCCGTAACGCCCTACCCGAGGACATATATCGAGCACGGCGTCGATCCCCGCACCCCCGAGGGCGAGGCCCGCGTGGAGGAGATCGCCGTGTTCCTGGTCCAGGACCTCAAGGGCATCGTCGGGGGCTTCCAGATCACCAACGAGATGGGCATCCCCCACTTCACCAACCCCATGACCATGCGGCAGGCCGCGCGCTTCATCGGCGTGCAGCTGGGGGCCATGTACCCCCACCGGGGCGATATCATCGTCGGCTACAACTCCGCCGGGCCGCAGTGCGATTTGCACACCCTCATGCGCCCCTGGCATAAATACTGTGACTACGTGGGCATCGACATCTACATCGGCTGCTTTATCAGCTTCGGCAACTGGCTGTGTATGTTCGACGCCCTGCTGCGCTACCTGTGGTCCCTCACGGGCAAGCCCATCATGCTCATGGAGTTCGGGTACATCAGCGGCGGCGCGCCCAAAACCCCGCAGGAAAAGCGCGAGCGGCTGCAGCGCTATGGCGTAAGCAGCGAAAAAGAGGCCCGCGAAAAGATCGGCATGTTCATGGAAAACATCAAGATGATCAACGAAAAGATGTGGTCGCGCACCACCCAGAACGCCTCCGGCAGCTACGCCGATTACCTTTTCAAATCCGATTACAAGAACCACTTCTACAGCGAGCTGCCGAAACGCACCGTCATCAAAAAATACCCGCACACACCCGAGGGGCAGGCCAATTTCTATAGGGATCTCTTCCCCCGGCTGGCCAAGCTGCCCTTCCTGGTGGGCGCGTTCCTCTACCACTGGCCGGACGGCGAGCGCTGCGGCTACTGCCACCAGGCCGACTGCCCCACCGAAACCCGCTGGGGCCTGGTGGACCTGGAAAAGAAGGAAAAGCCCAGCTACTACGCCGTGCGCGACGCGTTGGCGAAGCTATAAAACTCAATACAAGGAGTGACCTTCATGTTCATCTGGGAGCAGACCGCGGCGTTCTTCAAAAGCCTTTACATAGGGTGCCTGGCTTTCGTCGTCATGGGTTCCGCCGGTTTTGGGTGGAAGCTCGACGTGGGCGGCGTGCACGGCTTCCGCGCGGATTACGCCTACACCTTCGCGTACTCCACCGAGAAAATCCAGCCGGACGGCATCCTGGGCAAGCGGGGCTCCCTGCGCGTCACCATGGGCAAAAACGAGCGGGAAGGCCTGCAATTTATCGTGCGCGGCCGCCACAAAAACACGTTGCGCTACAGTGTGGAGCTCAGCAATGTCACCAACGCGAACGGCAGTACGATCTCGGCCAAAATGTTCAAGGAAAGCTATATCCTCGCCGGCGCGGGCAAAAGCGGAAGCGCGGGCATGTATCCGGACGCCCTGATCCCCTACCAGCCAAATCAGGGCAGGCTGGAGGCCGCCACAGCCCACATCAACCAGGGGTATTACATCGAACTGCGCACAGGGAAAGACACCCCCGCGGGCATCTACAGCGCCGAGGTCACGGTGATCAGCGACAAAGGCCAGGAGCAGCTCAGGGCCCCCTTCACCGTGGAGGTCGTGGATGCCGTCTTCCCAGATGCTTCGTACAGCGAAACCGCCGTGGGCATCGAGTACAGCCAGTTTTACGCCCTCAACAGCGTGGAGCAGGATACCCCGGGGGGCGACGCGCTTTACAAGCAATACTACGAATACCTGCTGGATCACAAAATCAGCAGCTACTACCTCCCCCATGACATCCTCAGCGGCGAGGCGGACGCCTACATGAGCGACCCACGCGTCACCTCCTTCATCCTCCCCTACCCCGAGGACGACGCACGGCTCCAGGAATACTACGCCAAGGTGCTCTCGAACCCCGACTGGGCGCGCAAGGCCCTGTTTTACCCCATCGACGAGCCCGGCAGCGCCGAGGATTTCGCCGCCTACAACGAAATCACTGATCGCCTGGCAGCGCTGTGCCCGGGCTACCACATGGTCACGCCCTTCTTCAAATGGGCAATCAGCGACGGGGGCGCCGACTTCGACGGTCTGGCCATCCAGGGCGGGCGTAGCGACATCCTCTGCCCCCACGTCGATTTGTTCCTCAAAAAGGGCTTCCCGGAGGCCCTGGCAGAACGCGTGGAAGGCAGCGGCGGCCGCGCCTGGTGGTATCCGGCCCTCGCCGCCGACGCGGGCTGCGGCAACCTGTTCATCCATCAGCCGGGCACGAACTACCGCTTGCTTTTCTGGCAGCAGTACCAGCAGGCGCTCACCGGCTTTCTCTACTGGTGCGCCACCTACTGGGATAGGGAAAACCCCTGGCTGAGCTCCGCCACGTTCGACAGCTACGAGCACGCCGGGGAGGGCAGCTGGTTCTATCCCGGCAGACCCATCGGCCTGGACGGGCCCGTGCCCTCCCTGCGGCTGAAGAACGTCGCCGACGGCCTGGAGGACTACGACCTGCTGCGCATGGCGGAGGAAAAATTTGGGCGGGACTACTGCCTGGAAAAGGCGGCCAAGCTCAGCAAATCGCTGACCCGCTACACCCGAAACCCGGCGAAGCTGGAGATAATCCGGGTGGGGATTCTGCGGGATCTGGCGGGGTGAAGCATCACCGCCTGTAGGGGCGGCTGCCCACAGCCGCCCGCCATATTCATCATTCCGCCCGCCATATCCCCACCCCAAGAAAGCGACCACGCCTATGAACCTGCCACAGCAGGCAAAAAGCGCCCTGGCCTCCATCCGCGCCCACTGGAACGTCCCGCCCGAGGGGTACAGCGTGCCCTACAAAGAGGTCGCGGGGCTTTCCGCGGGCAAGTTCGGCTTTTATACGGCCGTGGCCCTGGCGCAGCAGATCACCCTGACCGGCTCGAATATCATCATCTCCCAGGCGCTGCACGTGGACCCCGTGCACATCAACGTGATGAACATAGCGGCCACCGCGGTGTGCTTCTGGTTCACCCTGCTGCGCAGCCACTGGGTGGACAACTCCCACAGCCGCCAGGGGCGCTTCCGCCCGTTCATGAAGGTCTACGGCATCCCGTCGCTGGCCTTCGCCTCGGCGGTGGTGTGGTTCCCGTTCCACCTGCTGCCCAACGGCGGCGAGGCCCTTTCCGGCGCGGTCTGGGGCACGGGCTACTGGATGAAGGTCGCCGTGCTGCTGGGGCTGTTCCTGGGGCTGCAATTTTTCAACCCCATCTATACCATGGCCTTCGACAACATCATCCTGGTGATGTCCCCCAACTCCCAGGAGCGCCTGAACATCCAGACGGTTACCTCCTTTGTGTGGGGGCTGGCGCCCACCCTGTACGATATTTTCTTCTACTCGGTGTCCGGGAAATTCTCCAATTCCCTGGCGGATATCCGCCTGTACCGCTGGGCGTACATCCCCGTGTGCGCGCTGGGGCTGGCCGTCAGCTACGTCGGCTACTTCAGCACGCGGGAGCGCGTGGTGCAAAGCCGCGCGCACTACAGCCGCATGTCCCTGGGGGAAACCTTCCGCCAGGTCGCTAGGAACCGCAACTTCTGGATGCTGTGCGCCTCCCAGTGGGCAGGCTTTTTGGAGACCAACTCCAACGACCTGCTGCGCTGGACCTACGTCTACCAGCGCAGGATGACCCCGGGGCAGTACACCCTGGCGGACATGGCCGTGCGCTTCGGCGCCACGCTGACCTTCGCGGTCACCCCGCCCGCGGCCAAACGCTTCGGCAAGCGGGCGCTGCTCATCGGCTGCAACCTGGCCAATATCGTCCTGCTGGCCCTCACCTACAACACCTTCCATGTCATCCCGGCGCTGGTGGCTTTCCGCTTCGTCAACTACTTCTTTACCGTCATTCTGGAAAACATCCAGCCCGCCCTGGACGCCGACGTGCGCGACGCGCAGCACTACCTCAGCGGCGAGCGCATCGACGGCATGTTCAACATGGTCAAATACATGGGCGACCTGATCAAGATGGGCACGGGCTTCGTCACGCCCTTCCTGTGGCGGCGCGGCGGCATCTACGAGGGCAACGGCGCGGTGGATTTCGACGGCAACAAAAGCATGTGGTTCGCCCTGCGGGATACGAATACCTTCGACCGCATTTCCCGCATGATGATCGCCACCTCGGTGGCCGGCGCGGTGATGAACGTAATCCCGCTGTTCTTCTACAACCTCACCGAAGCCAAGCAGCGCGGCATGGGCAAGGCGCTCAAGCTGCGCGCGATGTTCGAGGACTACGCCAGCGGCATCCTCACGCCCGAACTGCGGGATGAATGCGCGAAAATCATTCACGACGCGCAAAACGGCATAGGCAGCGCCGAGGAAAACCAATACGTGCTCGACGAGCTGCGCAAATACGGCGCGCCGGAAATGCAGGCGCGGCTGGCCCTTGCCCGGGAAATCCGCGACGGCGGCTACGGGGGCATCCTGCGGTTCGACCCCGCCCGCTTGCAAACTGCCGCGGGCAAAGAGGAGAAAATCACCCTGCGCGAAATGAAAGACGCCCAGCGGTTCATGGCGCGGCTCTACCCCGGCGCCAACCCGCAGGAGCCGGACATCCGCCAGCTGGACGCCCTCTACGAAACCCGGCCGCGGACCCGCCGGGAGGCGAAGGCGCTGCGCCTGCAAATCCAGGCCCTGGAGCAGCAGCGCCTGCTGTTCCACCGCAGCACCAAGCCGTACATCAAGGCCAGGCGCCTGCTGGCGGCGCAGGAAAACGCCGGGCGCCTGGGGGAGATCCTGGGCGCGGCAACAGTCCCAGTCGCCCCCTTGGGGGAGATACCCGCAGGGCAGAGGGGGTAAAGGCAGCAGGGGGAATCCCCAAATAAACCTGTTTTTTCATCATTTCAACATGCTTTCCACAAAATCTCATGCTAAAATAATCATCGAACCCAAATACACAAAATTCATATGAGGAATTTTGCCCCGGGGCGCGACAAAGAGATGCAATGGTTCCGCCCCGGATTATAAAAATGCGCGAAGGGGGGAATCATAGTGCAGCAGGCGCGGTCCGCCGAAGAGGCCTACCAGGCCTTTTGCGCGGGGGACGAAAGCGGCTTCGACCAGCTGATGCGGGAATTCCAGCAGAGCCTGGTCTTCTTCCTGCTCGGTTACGTGCATTCCCCCGAAACAGCGGAGGACCTGGCGGAGGATACCTTCGTGGAGCTGCTGCTGCACCAGGGGCGCTTCCGCGGGCAAAGCTCGTTCAAGACCTACCTGTTTTCCGTGGCGCGCCACAAGGCCATCGACCACCTGCGCCGGGAAAAGCGGCGGCCCACCGTGGCCCTGGACGAGATCGCCGAGCGCGGCGACGACGCCATGGGCCCTGAGGAGCTCATCCTCGCGGGCGAGCAGGCGGCGCAAATCGCCGGGGCCATCCGGGCCATCCCGCCGGAGTACCAGGAGGTGCTGCGGCTGCTGTACCTGGAACGCCTGCGGTACGAGGAGATCGCGCTGCTGATGCGCAAAAACAAGAAACAGATCGACAACCTGGCCTACCGCGCGCGCCAGGCACTAAAAAATTCGCTGGGAAGGGAGGCGATCAAGTTTGAAGAATCCTGAGGAATTCCGGGCTTCGGTGTATGCCCGGGCGGAACGTGAAAAGGAACGCCTCGCGGCGCGCCGCCAAAAAGTGCGCAACACCTCGCTTTCCGTGGCGATGGTGCTGTTGGTGGCGGTCCTGGCGATACCCGTCGCGCGTATCATGCGCACCGATGTCGACCCCCTAACCGTTCCGGAAACCGTGCGGCAGTCGGTCCAGTCCGCCAAACGGGCGGCCCCGCCCTCCCGGATGGTGCTGCTCATGGCCACGGCTTCCGGCGAACGGCAGGCGGTGGTGCTAGATAGCAAGGACCAGCAAAAGGAATTCGTAAGCCAATACAAGAACGCGATACACATGGGGGACGACGAGGACCTGCCCATCACCCCGACGACGGATAACGTCAGAATGATCCATTCCGTCGAAGAACTGGCGGAATTCCTGGCTGAGTTGCCCGAAGCCGCCGGGACTGTGACGTTGGACTACGATGAGGCGTTTTTCCTGGAAAACAACCTGTGCGCCATGCCCATGGACCTGGCCGTACAGCCAGGCGCCACCGAGGAACCCACAACCGAGGGGGAGGCGAGCTCCTCCGCGCAGATGACCACTATCCCCGACGGAACCACCATCCCCGACGAGACCACCATCCCCGACGATGAACCCTTCACGCAGGACATCGAAACGGAGACCGAGGCGGGGGAACCGGCCTCCACCGTGGCGGCGCATACCCTGCCGGAGGGCGGGCTGTTGCTGATCTCGGACGTGAAGGTGCTGTTGCTGGTGCCGGTGAGCAAGGGGTAAAATAACAAATTGCAAAACGCGGAGGCGCGCCGTTGGTGCGTCTCTGTTTTTTTGCGTGCGCACAGCGTCTTTGACCATGTGCAATATACCGCGTCCTTCGCATATACTGAGCATGTATAGCTCATTTGCGGAGGGCACATCATGTCCAGACACTTTTTTCCAGGGGGGAACACCCCAACCGGATTCTTCAGCTACTTCGGCAACATCGCGTTCCATGGTGAGCGGACCATCTACCTGAAGGGGGCTTCGGGCTGCGGCAAATCCACTTTCATGAGAAAAGCGGCGGCGGCCTGCGAGGCGCGGGGCTTCGCGGTGGAGTTCTTCCACTGCTCCAATGACCCGAATAGCTTGGACGGCATCTGTGTACCCGGGGCGGGTTTTTCCATCGTGGACGCCACCGCGCCGCACGTGCAGGACCCTCCCCTCCCCGTGGCCCACGACGAACTGTTCAACATGGCCATGTTCATCGCCCCCCCGGCGATTGAAAAACACAAGGACGAGCTCGCCCGGCTTGCGCTGCAAAAAAAGCACTGCTACGAGATGGCCTACGGCTACCTGGCGGCAGCTTGGGCCGTGTACCAGAACAACAGCCGCGTCTATGGACGCTTCCTTGACCGGGCAAAGCTGAACGCGGCGGCACTGGAGGGCCTTGCCCTGTTCGATGGGGTCAAGCCCACCGGAAAGGCCGGGCGGGACCGCAGGCTCTTCGCGGGGGCGCTCACCCCGGACGGCTTTGTCAGCCGCCTGGACAGCCTGACGGACCAGGACACGGTCTATGTCCTGCGCGGCGAACCCGGCATGGGCATGGATGTATTCCTGGAACAACTGCGGCAGGCCGCCAACCTGCGGGGCCTGTGCTGCGAGTGCCTGTGCTGCCCGCTGGACCCCAGCAGGCTGGAGCATTTGATTGTCCCGGCGCTGGGATTGGGCTTTTTTACGCAGAGCAGGCTGTGGCCCGCCGAATTCCCCACCCGCGCGCATGTGACAGACTTAGCCGGGTTCCTGCATGAAGGAGTGGAGGAATACCGGGAAGAGATCGCATACAATAACGCCATGTTCGACGAGCTGGCGGGCAGGGCGGTGCGTACGCTGGCTGCGCAGCGGGCGATACACGACCGGGTGGAGGAAATCTATATCGCCGGGATGGATTTCGATGGGCTGAACCGGGCGTGCGACGGGATGATTGAGCGGTTGATGGCAAGAGTGTAGGGGTGGCAAGATTTTGCTTGACATCACACCGGGATGCTGTTAAATTATGGGCGTGCCCTTTCGGGGGATTGAGACATGACGCCTCCTTCGGGCCAAAGCGAAACAGAGACGCTTCATGTGCGTCTCTGTTTCGCTTTTGGGGCTGCGGGCGACGGATTGCCGCCTCTACAGGCATGCTACACCAGCAGCGGTTGCAGCTGCTCACCCCTGAGCGCGGCCTCCATGGCGGCGGGCAGCAACTCCGTTTTGGCCACCAGCGAATTGGGCTTCGCGCCGGGGGCATCCTGCCCGAAGGGCACAAAGTAGATATGTTTGGCGTTCAGCAGCGTGCCGATGTTCTTCAGGTTCAGGCCCAGGGCGTCGTTGCTGGAGAGATGAACCAGCAGGGGTTTGCCGTTGCGCAGGTGCCCCTTGGCGGCCATGAGCACCGGGGTGTCCGTCACGCCCATGGCGAGCTTCGCCAGGGTATTGCCCGTGCAGGGGGCGATGACGAAGAGGTCCAGCAGGTTGCCCGGACCCAGGGGCTCCGCCTGGGGAATGGTGGTGATAACCCCATGCGCGGAAAGCCGTTTGGCCTGCGCAAGGGTATCCTCCGGCCCGTAAAAGCGGTTGCGGAGCGTCTGCACGTGGTAGGACAGCACGAAGGTCAGGTCGAGCCCAGGGGCCTCGGCTTTGAGTTTCTCCAGGCTCTCGAAGATGCTTGCAAATGTGCAGAAGGATCCCGTCAGCCCGATGCCGGCGCGGACCTGTTCCAGCCCCATGCGGCTCCCCCCTGTTCCTCCAGGATGATGCGCACGGTCTGCGCGACGCTCTCGCCCGATGCGCGGGGCGCGTATTTGCCCGGCAGCCCGGGGCAAAGTTTCGCGGTCAGACCAAGCTCCTTCGCCAGTTCGAAGTCCACCCCGCCCGGAGCCGCCGCGATATCGATGATCGTGACTTCGGGCGCGGCGTTGCCCAGCAGGGGCTCCCCCAGCACCATGGCGGGGACAGTGTTGAAGATATACATAAAGCGAAACAGGTGGTAAGGCAGCAGGGTGAAGTCCAGCACCTCGCAGCCGTCGGCGATGGCGGCGCAGGCGGCCTCCCAGCGGCGGGTGGCCACCGTGACACGGGCATCCAGGCCTTGCAGCTTTTTCGCCAGGGGCTTCGCGCAGCGGCCGTAGCCCAGCACCAGGCAGTCGCTCAGGTGGAGCGTACCGCCGCTGAGGGAGATCGCCTCGGCGATGGCCCCCTCCGCCGTGGTAATCGCGTTGAGGACCGTGTAGTCCTCCCGCTCCAGCAGGTCGTGGGCGGGCGCGCCCAATGCGTCGCAGCGCTCCTTGAGCACTTGGGGCAGGTGGCCCGCGATGAACGTCTGGTCCTCCCCTATGTGTTCGCACAGCTCCTCGGCCAGCTGCCGGTCCGGGCTCCGGAACGGCGCTGGGCCAAGGATCACCGAGGCGCCCCGCAGCGCCTCCTCCATAGACTGCGCCTGTTCGCCGGTTTCCACGCCGGGCAGGACAGGCGCGCGGTATTGCTGTACCTTCCAGCCGGCACGCAGCAGCGTCTGCACCGCGTAGGCCTGCCGCGCGTCTCCGCCCACCACGGCGGCGATGTATGTTTTTTCTGCATTCAAAATATGAATCCCCCCTATCAGGATATTATATTCCTGAAGGGAGGGAGGGGTGAGAAAATTTCAGAAACCCCTTGCATTCCTCCGAAACCATGCTATAATTAACAAAACAAACATTCGAGAACCAATTACATTGGAGGCTTTATGCTCGTCTACCAATACGACGGCACGCTGGAGGGCTTCTTCTGCTGCGTGTACGAGAGCGTTTATAAGAAAGAGCGCCCCGAGGCTGTGGAGCCCGAGGGCGCGGCCCAGTGCCGCCTGTTCCCGCCAAGATACATCGAAACCGACCCGGCGCACGCCGAGCGGGTGCGAGGTGCCATCCCAGGGAAGATCTCCCCCGAGGCCCTGGACCTGACGGAGACAGTGTTCTGCTCCTGCCTGGAGGACAAGGAGACGAGGCTGCTCAATTTTTTACTGCGGGGATTCAAATCGGGCGGCGGGTTCCTGCGGGCGGGCTATAGCGACGCGGAGCTCTCCGTACTGCTGGGGGCGCGCAGGCACCTGATGGGCGAGGCGCACCTACTCAAGGGCTTCATCCGCTTCGCCGACGTGGGAGGCAGCCTGGTGGCCACCATCACTCCGAAGAATTACGTACTGCCCTACATCGCCGGGCACTTCGCTACGCGCTACCGCAACGAGAACTTCCTGATCTTCGACAAAACCCACCGGGTGGCCCTGCTCCACGAGGACCGGCGCATGCGCATCACCGGGGCGGACAACATCGAATTCCCCGCGTTTTCCGAGCAGGAGGAACAGTACCGCGCGCTGTGGAAGCAGTTC
>Ga0123353_10019462_pt1 | contig 10089 bp, 10 predicted proteins | sample TergutLab28metaG_3_FD_92763 | JGI IMG/M metagenome (GOLD analysis project Ga0123353, IMG submission 92763) | Labiotermes labralis P3 segment gut microbial communities from Petit-Saut dam, French Guiana - Lab288 P3 | ecosystem: Host-associated > Arthropoda: Insects > Digestive system > Gut ...
TACTACTTGCGCCTCCTCTGCCGTCAGGACTCGCTCGCCTTTATGCAATTCGGCTATATACCCATCATACGGAACGTACCCTAAGCCTGTGGCATGAGAGCCGTCGTAGTTTGAAACATCATCGTAAGAAATGTTTCGGAATTGCCGGTTTGGCGAGTAGAGGCTTGAATATGTACCGCCTAAGCCGTGCAATCCAGCTACGGCAATATCAGCCGCTGCCCGTCTGACTGCAGGGAGCATCTCCCACATACCATCTGCAAATCCAAGTATGGTATCCCGCCCTGCCGCTATCGCTTCATCACTGAGATCCATAGCTTCTACTGTCGCTCCCAGTTCATCCTGAAGCAAGGCCATTGAGTTGGTAAAATCCGTTTCGAGCTCTGCAAGGCTCGCGGCGACGGCTTCCTGCTCTGTTTGTAACGTTTTCCAACCGGCAACCATTTTCTTGAGGTCTTCATCAGAAGCGGCCGCCATTCCCGCAATGGCATTCACGCTATCTGCACTACCATCTGCAAAGCTGGCTATCATATCTCCCAAGCCTTCAATATCTGAGGCGCGCTCAGTCAGATTGCCGAGATTCGCGTTGTAATCCTGCCAGTAGCTAATCTGGCTCTCGATTGCGGTGTTTATCGTATTTGCGCTTGTTGCAACAACCTCTGCGGCCTCTTGCCAAAGTTTATATTGTCCTTGCACACTTTTTAGAGCAGCGTCGTAAGCCGCATTGTAGCCCTCAACAAGCTCATCCATTCTCGCACCGACGTCGGCGATGAACTCTTCCATCGCTGCCATCGAACGCGCCGCCTCTGCTTGGGCTGCGTTCATTTCCTCAAGTGCAGCCGCCGCTTCAATCGCAGCTTGCTCGTATCCTGCGACGCTTTCAGCCAGTGCGTCTATTGCATTCCTATTCTCTAAAAAGGCGCGTCTGGCATCTGACTCGATTCGTGTAGCTGCCTCAAGCTCATTTTGTGCATTCGTGAAAGCCCTGAGCATTTGCCGCTCGTCAGTTCTTCCCTTCGATGCATTATAAGCCGATTGGGCGCTGTTATATGCCCGTTGTGCTGCATCTGACCGCTCAGTAGCCGCAGCGAGCGCATTCTCCAGCTCTACCTGCATTTGCATGTTTTCGAGCATGGACTGATAATCAGTATCGCGCCGGTTTCTTGCTATTTCCGCTTCTGCGAGCGCCTTGATCGCGTCTGTGCTATTGTTGAGCGCATCGGCATATTCGTCATACGCAAGTCCGAGCATTGGCATTGCTTCGTTCAACAGTTCGACGATACCGAGAATCTGCTGCTTTGTAGCTGCTGTTTTGCCCTCCACAGCCATCAGCTCTTCTAGCTTTTTGATGAGGCTGGATGCGCTTTGTTCCTCTTTATTGACAGATGATGCTCTTTCTACTTGGGATTGCCTCATTTCCGCATAAGCATCCATGAGTTCCCGATGTGCCTGAGCAGCCTGTTCGACAGTCATTTTGTTCTGCTCATAAGCTGCTGTTGCCGCATCAAGCTCCTTCTTGAGCGCTTGCGCTTCATATGAGGTTTCACCCATTGACTCGCTAATGTCAGCATATTTGCTCTCCAGTTCGCGCAACTCATAATACTGATTCCGTGAAGATGCTGTTAGTTCGCGGACTTCTCTCTCAGCTTCATTCTGCGCACTGGACAGAGCAATTATGCCGGCGGTTAATGCTGCAATTCCGAGAGTAACCCCCATGATGACATTCAACCCAGGGATTGACGCAGACAGGAGTGCCGACGCCGCAGTTGCTACTTTTGCCGCAACAGAATAGGCGGCCAGGGCTACAACAACAGCGCCCAGAATTCCTACAAAGACAGTTATCGCCTTAACAAGCGCCGGGTTCTTTTGTATGAACTCAGTCACGCCGCCCAAAACATTTGAACCCATCACGTAAAGCTCGCCGAGAGTCGGCGTAAGCGACTCCCCTAATACCAGTTTCAATTCCGCGGCAGAGGCTTCCATCTTCCGGAGCTTTGTTTCGGTGTTATCGGTCGCAACGCTCGCCATCCCTGCAGCCTGCCCAAGCCCGCCGAATGCTCGTGAAGCGCCCGAGATTTCCCTGCTCAACCCAATAGCTGAATCGATACCCTCCGCGCTTATCATGTTCCACGTCTTTTGCGAGACTTTGTCGAATATGATTGATTCGCTGCGCTTGCGCTGCTCGTCTGTAAGGTCACCGAGCGCGCCTTCAAGCTCCTGCATAATGACGAACATGTCACGGCTGGCGCCGTAACTGTCGTACAGTTCAACATTGAGGGCCCTCAGTTCCTCTGCGGCTTTTTCTGTTGGTGTAGATAAGTTGCGTAACACTCCGCTCAGCCCTGTTCCGGCGGCTCCACCCTTAAGGCCAGCCTCGGACATTATTACGAGTATTGCATTTAACTCGTCAATGTCTATCCCTGCATTTACCGCAGAGCCGCCGACATTGACATACGCTTCTGCGAGCTGGCTCAGGTTGAGGTTCGTCTTCACCGTAGTGTAAGCAAAACTGTCAGTGACCCGACTTGTTTCAGCAGCATCCAGCTTGAATGTTTTCATCACCGCAGAAAGGAAGTCAAATGTCTTCCCCATGTCGGTATTCGTCGCCACTGCAAGGTTTGTGCCTTTTTCTAGCTGTGCCATTGCAAGTTCGACATTACCGCCGACTTCCATCAGGTCTTTTGCGCTTCTAGCTACGTCGGTTACAAATAAACCTGTATTGAGCGCGACGTCCCTGATGGTTCTCTCCATGATATCCATTTCAGCAGCAGTCGCGCCGGTTGTCGCTCCTATTATGGACATAGCAGATTCAAATTGCATCGTCAGCTTCGTAACATCGTCAAACGCTTTGTATATCTCCTTCAGCGCCATGACGATCCCTGCGGCAATTAGCGCCTGGTGTATCGCTTGAACTGCCTGTGCGCCTGCGTTACCGAACTTTCCTGCTGACTCTGCCGCACTCTCTTGCTCCGCTTTAAGGGCTTTTATTTCATCTGCGAGGTCAGCGCTCGCCTTTCCGAGGTTGTCAGTGTCAACACCAGCTTCGCGTAGCGCATCCCCCATCTGGACTAGTTTCTGCTCTTGCGTTGTCAGCGAGTCGGTGGTTTTGTCTATCTGTTGTTGTTTGGACAGCAGTTTGTTTTCAAGCGCCGAAGAATACTCTCCGGTCTCACTTATCTCTTTCTTGATATTGTCATATTGTTGCTGCAGTAGTTCGAGCTTCTGGCGGTTAGACTCGACCGCCGCCTCTTGCATCTGATATGACGATATATCGGCTTGCTGTTTTGCAAGGGTGTCGAGTTCCCGTTGCATGGCTATAAGCTGTTGTTGAGCTTTCGTAAATGTGCCTGTATAGCTGCTTCCAAGCTGTGCATTCAGCGAAAACAGCATATCATATTCTTTTCTGCTGGCCATGCACGCCCTCCCTTCGGACAATTATCGTCTTTTGCGGGTTCTGTCGATCCTTGCTTGAATCGACCGCTGGATATGGTTGCTGTCCCTGATCCAATCGCTTAATTGCGAAAGGGGCAGGGACAGCCAAAATGGTACAGGGGTATTATTGACCTGGGACAGTATGAGGCACTGCTGCCGGAGCCATTGGCCGCCGTCGCCGCCGATCACTCCGACGCTAACAAAAAAGACCTCGCTGCATTCCTGATCCTATTATAATCATGTAACGGCATAAGCTCAAAAGCGTCAGCGCCGATTTTTTCCGTACATGCCCTGGCGGCCATGCGCAACAGGAAAGGTCCGGAAAGCGCGGGTGCTACAACTGCAATTCGTAGTGCTTGCAGTTCGTTTTCGATTTCAATGGCATCACGCCCGATCAAACTGTCCCAGTCGAAGCGCAGCTCTGTGTAAGTAACCTTCATGTAGGTGAAGGGTTTGCTGAATAGGTGCGTATAGGAGAAGCCGCCTTCTTGAGCCTCTTCTTTTGCCTTTTCCGCTTCAGTCTCGGCGACTGAGAATTCATCAGCGTTGATAGTGGGCATGTTTTTTGTGTTTTCGATGTTCTCCATGATAATAAGTGCTCCTTTCATTATAAGCCGAACACGGCTACGTTACTTTCCAAGCGCCCGTCGCACGGGCTCGTTGTAGTCGATACCGTTGATCACGTCGATACGGTTAAGCGGGTCGATTTCCTCAAGCAAAACGCCATCGTAGAAAGTGGCCCAGTACCGTACTGAAAACGCGATTGTCGTATCGCTCGGCGAGGCAGGCTTGATGTTGCCGCCTGACGCGCTTTTAGGTATGGCTTGGAAAACGTGTTTCACGCCCTCAGTCACGACCTGGCCAGCAACGCGATCCTCGTTTTGCTGAGCGACTCGAAGCTCGATGATGTGTACGCGCTGTTCGCGCAAGCTCGCCATGCGCGGTGTGTATGCGCGGAAAGCCAGCGACAGGGTCATTGCGTCATAGTGACCGTTGACCGGCACTTCGACGTCGCCGCCAATACCGGCGCCATTCATCGTCATAACCTTCTGGTTCTTGTCCGGCAGCGTCGTTTCTGCGATTCCAATGAACTCAATGGAATCCTCGTAGACAGCAAAATCTATGGTACCGACATCAATCATGGTGCTTGACATATCAGTGGACCTCCTTTCTTAAGCTGCGAGCGCCAACTTGAGATAGTTGACGTCGTATTCGAGGATGAAGACGAACTCCTGAGCGGGGCTCGGCGGTGTGATGAAGATTCGCACCCTGATAATACCGGCCATGAGATCGGTGAGCGGGTTATCTTCCTCGCGGGCTTCTACACGCGCTCCAAGCAGGAATCCAGACCCGACAATTCCGTTGAGCCAGATATTGCATGTGTCCATGATGTTACCGACGAGGCGTGCAGTCATGGGCTTGTCGAGTCTGCCCCAGAACGTCCGGATAACGGTATTGCCAACCCAGTCGAACATGCGCGATACAGGAAGGAAGTAATCCTTGACGTCGTTGTTCAACGGATGGCATGCGGTATAGTTGCCCCATGCCGTCCAACCGCCCATGAAGTTGAGTGCGGTCATAATGCCGTTTGCGTTTAGGATGTTCGCCTGCGCGTGCGTCAGGGACAATTCCGTGCCGTCCTCAAGTGCCATGCCATTTGCCTTGAGTTCCTTATTTGAGGGAGACTCATAAGGGATACCGTTGTTGGCGCTGTCAACCGTTGCAGTAAGCCCCGCCAACTGTGTTGACATATGGAAAATGCGATTACCAAGCCTGAGCTTCGGCCAGCAAACGACCTGATCTTTATCGACGATGTTGTTCTTGTTTTTGAGCGCAATCGCCTCCGTATAGGTCTTCGCACCGTCTGTCTTGTCCGAACTGATGTCGACATAGGCCTTTGCCTCGAATATCCCGTTGATTGTCGTTTTTGTCGCCATGACCGCAGCGACTGTGGGATCGTGCGAGAATCCAGGCGCAAGCACAAGGTCGGGTATAACGCCCCCGGCGCTTGTCATGCACTTTTCGATGTTCTGCATACCGACTGCGACGACGTCAGGCGTCACGGATTCAGGCGTTACCTTCTTGTACGCGACGTTGATCATGTCGTCGTCGTATGCGACGCCGTCTTCCAAGAGGTCGATGATAAGGCTCTCATCGGAGTAATACACTGCATAGTCCGTACCCTTTTCGAGTGCTGACCCGGTACCTCCAGCTTTCTTGATAACGAGCGTTTCGTCGTTAATTGCTTCAAGCGGCAGCAATGCTTTATTCTCTGCGACCGGGATGTCAACCGCCGCAACAGGGGCGGTCATTGTTGCCGAATCGAGCAAGTTGCAGAATACTGCGGGTTGTTTCTCGAAAAGTTTGTAGTGGGAGTACATGCACTCGCTGAGGTTGTACTTCCAGCTTTTTGACTCTTCATCAAAATCCGAGAATCCAAGCCTCTCGAAAGCTTCATCCCAGTTCGTGGTCAGAAGCACTTCACCCGCTGCCAGGGGATTATCTGCGCTATGTACAGGTGCGGCGCCGATGAAAAACGGTATGCCGACTAGCGCAACGCGAGGAGAGCCGACGCTCGTGGCCTGCTGGCGCACACTTATTCCATGATTCACGATTTTTCCTCCTTACTTAGATTTGAGTTGACCGGCGAGCTTGTTGTAATTCACATACAAAAAGTTGCCGGAGGTTTTGACCTTTATGCGGCACTCGGGGAGGTTTTTCCCCAAAACGATTAGGTCAGCGACAAGCGGGTACTTCTCAATAACGCTCTGGAGCTCTTTGAGCGTTGCTTTCTTGTCGTTACTGAATACCGTACCGCTTACGATCACGCCTTGGATAGACGGCCCCAAGTAAACACAAAACCCGCCTTTTTCAACGGGTTTTGCTTTTTTTGCCGGTGTTTGGGTCGGGAGTTGAACAGGTGCTTGCGCTGTTTCCTGCGGAATGCTCTCGGCTTTATCGTCAGGCGTGTTCTGATTGTTAGAAGCCATTGTTGAAATCCACCTTTCTTTTTATTCCGGGGAGTCGCCAGGTACTTATCATCTCGCCAGCGTAGTATGGCGCTGTGTCGTCCGGGTATATCAGTGCTTCAAGCCCATCACCTTCCGTAATGAGCGTATACTTATTCCCAATCACAACTGTTTCGAGAAGGGCTACCCGCAGCCGCTCCATGAGGCTCAGCAGCGTGAGCGCACCTTCCTGCTCGTTTTCGTGATACACGCATATAATGGAGCGTACCACCGTCAATGCAATCGCTCGTTCGCCTTCAGGCTGCGTGTCCTTTCCCGTAATTACCTGATGAATGATATATGGGGCTTTTTTCGTTGCAGATTTGCTGTCTGGCAACCTCATGAGGTGGACATCCGCGGCTCTGGGGGCAGGAGGTTTTTTATCATTTTCCTGTTTGCGGACAGGCAATACCATATCCTTTATAACTATTTCAGTGAATGCCTTTAGCGTTTCAAGAAAATCAGTCCTGGTCATGATTTACCTCCCCAGCCATTGAGCACGCGAGTAATCTCATGCTCCATACGGTTCTCATACGTCTCGCGGATCGTTTCGTCCATTTTCCGAATGACGTCCTCATTCTGCATCATATGGGCAGTCGACGGCCCGAACTTTTGCTCCACAGGGAAACGGGGCGCTCCGACTCGCTCAAACACTGCTGTCGGGCCGAACACACGCTCAACGAACGCATGTTGCAGGGTCGTAGCGCCTCCATTGCGCTTCACCTGCGTTTGCAGTAACCCCTTTCGAGAATACCTCGTATTGAACTCCAGGAGCGGGAGGACCGTTCCCGCATACCTGATACTCATGGACACGACGCTACCGCCAGAACTTTCGACGTTTGCCGAAACCCGGACATTTTTCATGAATGTGCTTTTATTGATTGTGTACTCTTCAGCCGCATATTGCCCGGCCCGTGTTTTCGCTGTGTCGCCGGCACGTTTAAGCGCCCCATGAGCGGCTTTGAATACGCCGCCCGGAATACCGGCTAGCAGTTTGTTGAGCCTGTCAACATTCATGCTGCCGATTTCTTCAATACGGACGCTCATTCGTCTATCGCCTCCAGTTCCACGCGCAACATCCCAAGCTCACATGAAGATGAGGCGACATAGAATTCATAGAAGAACCCGTTGCCGCCCTCTTCATTATTGATCTGTATGCGTTGCCCCTTTTCAGGTTTGTTGTTGCCGAGGTCGACGACGGAGCAGTGAAGCACGCTCGTCACCTGATACAGCCCTTGCGCGTGATCGTTCACTAAGGCGCGTCTGTCCTTTTCCTTGAGCCCGGACAGGATAATCGGGATATCCTCATACCTTTCGCCGTCATAAATGATCGTGCGGTACTCGGCAAACTCGCCGGTGTTCAGGAAAACGCTGTGATTGTCTGCGGCTATCATGTCCTTGAAGCCACTCACGTCACCGGTTCCCCCGTTCCTAATTCCGGGGGAGGCTCGCCATCGTCAGCACTATCATCCTCATCGTCCTCGCTGTCGCCAGCATCGTTGGCTAACGCTGCTTTCGCCGCCTCTGCCGTTTCTGCCGTCTTTGCCTCCTGTGCCGTTGCCCTTATTGTCGCCAGCGCAGTCTTTGCCGTCTCTATAAGTTCAATGACTTTGGCTTTGGACGTCGCGCTTTTCAGCGGTGCTTCCCCGACTCCATATATTGTGGCCGCGATATCCTTAAGCTCCGCAAGTTTCATCCCGGAGTGATATTCAGGCTCTTGCACAGTATTTGAGGGTGTTGCAACGCTCTGTGATGGCTTTTTCACCACCGGGGCGGTGTAATACTCGGCTACACCTAAATCGACGATTCTCGCCGCCTCAGCCGCCGGGAGATCAAACGGCGGATCTGTCCGGGTCTTTGGCTCAGTGATCCTCGAACCCTCTTTCCTGTAGCCGTATGCACCCTTAACGATTTTAACTGTTCTCATAACCGCTCCTTTCTTGCTACGGCTACGAGACTACGTTCGCAGCATAGATGTACGGACAGTAATCCTTTGGCGCCGCGAGAGGCCTCGCGCCCAGCCTCAGCTTGCGGGTATCCTTCTCCTGGTCGACTGACAGTTTCGGGATGCGCTGCGCAGCATATGTTGAGTGGATGGTATTGCCGTGGTCAATCTGCGTGATCTGGCCGTACATAAGGCGGCCGCAGCCGGGGGCTGTCACCATAGCGGAGGTGGGCGGGAAGTATGACCTTGTCACGTTGTCGTCGTCGACGTACTCGTGATCGACTTCCCAGAGAAGCAGTTTGAAGCCGCCGAAATTCAAAATGCCGAGTGTCGCAACGCCGGGATATGACGTCAAGCTCGGGGCGAGTTGACCGTATTCCATTCGCCTGTTGTCAAGCAGGTCGCGCACTTTCTGGATATCGCAGATAGCGTCGGCAGCCTGAGAGCCGAGTATCAGGTCAGCGGCTTTGAGTCCGCGCCTCGACAGCATTTTGCACATTGCCTTGACGTCGCCGAAAAAGTCACCGCCCGTGCTATTCCACGGGGCAGCTACGGTGTACTCGTGATCGCTCGCGCCATCAAAGTACCTGATCCGGAGAATTTCGCCTTTCGTTTCAGCATCGACGTATTCCTGCATTTCGCACTCGTTATTGAGCATGACTTGTGCGCACATCCATTCCTCGCGGCGCTTGATCCTGTTGTCGAGGTCTGCCATGTCCTCGATAACGAGGCGTGCGGCCCTCTGAGCCTGTGTCGAGTTCGAGAGAAGGGCTTCGCCGAAACCGCGCCTGTTCAGTTCGTCGACAGTGAGGAGGCGCGACGGCAAAATGTGGGGCGGTGCGAATTCGTGGATCTCGTAGCCCCTGCGGTCGACGGGGATGTCCCCGGCGCGGGGCGCTACGAAAGCAGCCATTTTTCTGTCGGCTTTACGGTACTCTACCAGCACCTTGTCAGCCTTGAAGATGTCCCTGTCGCCAGTGGGGAAATACCTGTCGCGGAAGAACGATGTCTCCGGTATGATCTCCTCGACAAGCGCAAGCATGAAGTAGGTGCTGAGAATATCAACTGTAAGCATGTCTTAGTCCTCCTTAGTTCGCTGCGTGCGGCATCCTGAATACGATGTTACGCTTGCGTAACTCGTCAAGGTCCGCATCTGAGATGGTGTATCCGTCTGCAACGGTCACCTTGCCGGGGTGGAAGCAGCCGGCTGTATAAACAGGCGTGTCCAGGTCATTGACTGTTCCGATTTCGCTGTCGTCGCACAGGATGCAATCCGGTGTCAACGTATCGCCGGTGTCGGGAGTGCTGCCGAGGATATAGAGCTTGCTGTCTGCCTTGGAACGCGCAAAGATCGTCCCGCGCAGAAAGGTCTTTTCTGATGACTGCTTGGCAATGACGCGGCCGCGAACCTCTACCGGTGGGTTGAGGTCGGTTATCAGGCCGTCATATTCCATGTCGCCGATTTTTCTGTTGAGCTCTTTCATAATAATTACGAACCCTCCTTTTTCTTGCCGAGCAGCGCATCTTTTTGCGCTCTTGCCTCTTCCAGCTTCTGGTCGTGCGTTTTCATGCCGGTTTTCGCGGCTTCATGATCTGCCTGGAAGGGCGCCGCCCCGACATCTTTAGAGCCGGAAGCCTCTGCGTCCTCATCAAGATCAGCCATGAACTTTTTGCCCTCTTTCGCTGCTTTCATCGCAGCTTGGTAGA
>Ga0123353_10019464_pt1 | contig 10088 bp, 10 predicted proteins | sample TergutLab28metaG_3_FD_92763 | JGI IMG/M metagenome (GOLD analysis project Ga0123353, IMG submission 92763) | Labiotermes labralis P3 segment gut microbial communities from Petit-Saut dam, French Guiana - Lab288 P3 | ecosystem: Host-associated > Arthropoda: Insects > Digestive system > Gut ...
GAGTAACGCATATGCACCCACTCCCCGCGCACCAGTCGGCGAACGCGCCGTTCGGGATATCCCTCAGCAAACCGTCCGCGATACTCGTCAGTATCTCCGTTTCGGGTCTTGGTATGAGTACGCGGTTGTCCACGAAAAAATTTCGTCCGCAAAATATCGCATCTTTCAGGATGTAAGCCAAGGGTTCGCCGGATGCCCGGCGGGTACCTAAATTCATAAGCCTCGAAAAATCCGCGTCGGCTACCCCGGAATCGGTATGTGTCATCAAATAGGCGCGGGACAAACCGAGTTCGAAGCATATTATCCTGTCGGCCTCCAATCCCGGCAGGATCACTTCCTTCCCGGACATGGCAAGTATCATCTCGGCCCTTAGAGACGCTATCGTATGATTTCGGCGCGTCATCTCACGCCGCGAAGTTTTTCATCCTCTCGGCCTGATCTGCCATCGACAGCGCCTCGATCAGTTCCTCGAGATCTCCTTCTATTACCTGGTCGAGTTTGTGTAGCGTCAGTCCTATCCTGTGATCGGTGACTCTGTTCTGCGGAAAATTATACGTCCGGATGCGCTCCGACCTGTCGCCGGAGCCCACCTGCCCCTTACGTTCGGCAGCCATCGCATCATGTTGTTTGCGCAGTTCGACGTCGTACAGCTTCGTCCTGAGAAACTGCATCGCCTTTGCGCGGTTTTTTATCTGCGAGCGTTCGTCCTGGCAGGTCACAACGACTCCGGTGGGTATGTGCGTTATGCGGACCGCCGAGTCCGTCATGTTGACATGCTGGCCTCCCGCGCCGCCTGAACGATAGGTATCGATCTTCAGGTCCTCCGGGCGAATATCGACGTCCACATCCTCTGCCTCCGGGAGAACGGCCACAGTCGCGGCTGAGGTGTGGACCCTTCCGCTTGCCTCCGTCACCGGCACACGCTGTACCCTGTGTACACCGCTCTCGTACTTCAATTTGCTGTATGCGCCGCTGGCTTCGATACGGAACACGATCTCCTTGTATCCGCCGATACCGGTCTCGTTGGCGTCCAAAATCTCGACGCGCCATCTCTTGATCTCCGCGTATCTCGTGTACATGCGGAACAGGTCGGCCGCGAAGAGCGCCGCTTCCTCTCCCCCTGTGCCCCCCCGGATTTCTATCACGACATTCTTTTCGTCGTCTCTATCCTTCGGCAGCAAGAGTACGCGGATACCGTTCTCGATCTCAGGCAGTCTTTCCTCCAGCGTCACAAGTTCCTCGCGCGCCATCTCGCGCATCGCCTCGTCGGTTTCGTCCGACAGGAGGGCGCGCGAGTCCCCTATTTCGCGCAATACCCGCTTATACTCGCTGTACGCATCGACCAAAGGCATCAGTTCCACGTGTTTCTTTCCCAGTACCTGCATTTCGGATGGGTTCGTGGCAACCTCGGGGTCCGACATGCGGGTCTCTATATCCCTGAAGGTCTGCTCGACCTCATCAAGTTTTTTCCAGAGTTCCATCTTCCTCTTTCACCTCGTCGTGAACACTCGAGTCAACGTATGGGTCGAGGGCAACGTTGAGCGACTTTATCGCCACCTCCAGCATGGATTCGTCAGGCTCTCTCGTCGTCAGGTATTGAAGCGAGAGGGCCGGCATTATCAGGTATTTACCCCAGGTCTCCGACTTCGACGCTCCCTTGATCACCTCGTAGGAAATCCCAATGACCAGGGGCAGGAGTAATATTCGCGCGGCAACTTTCCGCCAGATCGGTCCCCGTCCGAAGAATGAAAATACAATAATGCTCACCACGACCACTATTATTATGAACGAAGTGCCGCATCTCCTGTGTATGCGCGAACAGGCGGCGACGTCGGCCGTATTGAGAGGGAGGTCGTTTTCATACGCGTTTATGGTCTTGTGCTCCGCGCCATGATAGGCGAAAACGCGCCGGATATCCTTCCAAAGACCTACTATCGCGACATACCCCACGAAAACCAAGCCCCTCACCACGCCCTCCGCGATGTTTTTCTCCACCGAGGAGAGCGACGCATAATGGACGAGTCGGTCCGAAATCCAAACCGGGAGAGCCACAAAGAGCCCGGCTACCATTGCTATTGCGAAGATAGCTGTGAGTACGATCTCCAGCGTTGTGAAATTCTCCTCCTCGCCCAGCGCCTGTTCGGCTGAGATGGAGAGGGCGCGAAAACCGATGCGCATCATCTCCGCCATCGAGGCGAAGCCCCTAATGACCGGAAATTTCCACGCGCCTTTTTTCAGCCACGGGGATTCAAACCAGGACCTGCTCCACAGCGTCCCATCCTGCCTGCGGACCACCAGTCCCCAGTGCTTGGGCCCTTTCATGAGTACGCCTTCAATAACAGCCTGCCCTCCTACGGGGATACGCTTCGACTCGTCGATCTTTGCCGACAGCAACATAGATATCAACATGTTCATCAGGAGAATCGGGATGCGGCATATGCGGTTCATTTATCCATTACTTCCTCCATATTTCCGAATGGCTTTCCACAGGACCGGTATTCCCTGCAAACCCCTGTCACGCAGGACGGTCCGGCCGAATGAAATAACTCCTTCGCAACGCCGAAAACTAAAACGAGCATACGGCGCGCTACTTCACGTATCTCCCACTGCGCCCTTCGGCACAATCGCAGTTTGAAGAAATGCCTCAGTTCGCGGGCGTTCATGGTTATCACTATTGCGGTTTCCATTCCGTGAGGCAGGATGAAGCGCGCATCTTCCTTTGGCACTCCAAGGGCGGTCATGCGCTCGTACGCGTCGCTGGCGCCCTTCGCGAATTCCTCGAAAATCGCGCGCGCCTCCTCAACGTTTTCCACTGCCGGAGGAAGAACGCATCCGGAACCGTCTGCGGAAACATATCTCTGGCTCCGCTGGGAGTAGCTCGCAATTCGGTGACGCACCAACTGATGTGTGGCTACTCTGCTAACGCCCTCGACAGCGTACGTGAAGGAGGCGTGTTCGAAGGGCGATATATGCCCTGATTCCCTCAAAATGGAGAATAAATGACCAATGCTTTCTTCGTCCAAACCGTCGAACAATTCACCGACTGACGAAGCGCTGTAACAAAGTTTCGCTGCCGCCGCCACCACTCGAACCGGGTCCGTTGTGTGGGCGATCATTTTTACATCCAGGGCCATCAGTATCTCCTTCAAAAATTTTTCGAGACTCTCGCGACATATTACCACCATTCGGGCAATTCCGCGACGCTCAGTTCGGGGCTGTTTTATTTTGAGGCAATACATAGATATTATTAACGAATCGCTGAAAAAACGTTCTTCGGGCGAGAAAGCATAGATTCATTCGAGTCCTAATCGGAGGTTCAGAAGCCCGGAACGGAACGTAAAAAATCCCTCATGCCTGTTTCGGGCATAAGGGATCTTCACATTTCAGGTGTGCTTTCGACTATTCGGACTCGCCCTGCTTCCTCTGACCGTAGTTAACTCCCGCGTACTTCTGGCGGAACTTCTCAAGCCTGCCGGCCTCTATTACTCGCCCCTTCTTTCCCGTATAATACGGGTGGCACGCGTTGCAAACCCCAAGCTTCATCTCCGGCTGCGTCGAGCTCGTGACGAAGCTGTTGCCGCAGGCGCACGTGACCTTACATTCGCCGTATTTCGGATGTATGTCTTTCTTCATCTGTTACACCTCCAATTCCCCAAGACAGCACTCAAAAATAAAAAGCCGAGGGAAATTATATTACTCAAACGCGGAAATCGCAAGTGACCTGACGCCGCCGCCTCGACACCCTTAAAACCCTCAAAAATAAATGAGTGTCAGTCGCCTTCTTCGAAGATGACGATATTCGAAGGGTCGAGTTCATCGTAATCGCAGTCCAGAATTTTCCAGTCCCTCACGATAATATTTTCAGACCTCGATACGGAGAACGCGCTTCCCGTGTTACCGATAAACAAGCACTTCTCGAAGGTCACGAACTCGCTTCCGTGTATGAATATCGTGCCATAATCCCCGGCGATCTGGTCGAAAACGACATTGTTAAATTCGGCGTTCGCCGACTCGATTATCGACGCGGCGTGAATCGTGCAGTCCGTTATCACGCAGCCGGTTACGGAGACGTTATTCGTTTTTTCGAGTTCAACGCCGGTCACGCCGCTGCCCGTCAGGTCGAGCTCCGACAGGATGATATCCCGGCAGCGAACGAACCGCAGGACGCCGCCCGTACACTCCCCTCCTTCGGTGTGCCCTGCCCAGAGAGTTTCGATCGTGACTTTTTCGCACCCGTCGAAATTGAGGACATTAGCATATCGCGGCTCTGCCGTCAGCATTGCGCCAAAGACGTCGCCCTCGCTCGGTTCGCCTCTAATAACGAGGTTTTCGACGCCGAAGATGTTAAGCTGCGGACCGTCAAATTCCTCCGACCAATACGCGCAATCAGGCATCTTTGCGGTTTTTCGGGCGTCGGTTATCGCGAAGTCTCCGTCACTTGAAAGGATAATCGTCCTATCGGAGCCCAGAGCTTCGATAAACTCGGCGGCGTTACGGGCTTTTATCTCCTGCGCCGCGGTGTCACCCCGTCCGGCCGATATAAATATTCCTAACACGGCGGCGAATATCGCTATTGCTAGGCAATACGTTCGTTTTCTCATCGCTTTTAACATTTTCAAAATCCCTTTATCTTTTTATAACGTATTCGCGCTCGGAACCGTCCCATGGTTTAATGATGAAGCGGTTTCCCGAGATCTCATACCACATCCGGTTCTCTTTTGGAAAATCCATTGAGGCGTAAAATGAGTCAAACCCCATATCACCCCAGCTTACGATACCCTCCTTCCCCTTAATGGCAAGCTTGTGAACCACTCCATACGAAGCGGAATAAAAACGCGCGACGTAACCGAAGTCCGTTTTCATATACTCGAACTCGATATCCTCCCAAATCCCCCTGCTCGTCCCCTCGCCGCTTACTTTTCTGCAAATCAGTCGGTCGGACGCCGGGTCGTAGAATCCTTCCAAAATTTCGCGGCCCTCTTCAGGATACTCGCAGACGATGCGGAATTTGTTCCCCTGCTCATCGTAAGTGACGCTCTTCCACCAGAAGGCGTTTTTTTCCCGCTCCATCGAGTCTTTGCTCACACCAAGATTGAACAGCGGGCGGAACTTTCCCCACAACTCCGAAATCGGGTCGAGCGGAAGGGCTTCATCAACGCTGATTTCGTTCCACGGCGCGGAATGCGCTATATTATCTAAAAACCGCTCCTCCGTCTCGACGAACGCCTGCAGGCTCTCAACAACTGTGAGCGCGCCCGCGCCAGTCGCGAAAAAGGACAAGGCGCATACCATCGCCAATTGCAACGCAATAATCTTTTTCATCGTATTTCCTCCTACTTGTATTGTTTATCCGGATCGCCAGCCTCGCGCATGCCAGCTTCACAAAATTTCCACTATTTTGCCGCTTTTTCTTCCGTGTTTTTGTAATCGTTATCGAGGTTTTCCAAGTCCTTATCTCCCTCGTATTTCCACCACCAACCGTCACCACTCCATATCGCGCCACCGTCCGGGAGGGAAATTTTCCACGGGCGCGGAGTACTGTCATCATAGATGTAATCGCCGATGTGTATTTCGATTTTTTTAACCGGGTCGAACTTTACCTTTCGCAGGTCGGCTTTTATGATTTCAGTTTTCGTTCCCGTCGACCCCATGGCCGGCACGACTTCGCCGCCCTCCCATTTCAAGGCTTCCCGGCAGTTCAGCGTTAACAGTCCTTCCGCATTCAAACTCCACTCGCCTGTAATGAAGCGCTCACGCGATTCGCCGTCCATCTCGCTCGCCGCGTATATAAACGTAGAGTCGTCCAGAAAACCCAGCCGCTGCGACCACCCGGAGCCCAACGAAGGGCTCGAGTGCCACATGCCTCCGACGAGTTCGGAGCGGAAATCGCGCTCTTCCGCCGCTCTCTTCAGGCGTTCATCCTCGGAAATCGACATTTGAATCATCAATCTGTCAACGGGGTCGTCCGGCATTATTCCTTCCTGCGCATCCTGCTTCAACTGTTGAAAAGTCTTTCTCACCTCATACCATTGCGGCACGTTGAATACCCTGTTGTCCGTGACTATGGCTCCGAATTCTGTGATGAATAATAAGAAACCCCGCCCGTCCGAAGAAACGATTTCAATCTGCGCCAATGCGGATCCGCCGGAGAAAGAACGCATCATCGTCCAGAAATCGTCGAATGCGGGACTCGGAGTCGTCTCTGAATCGCTGAAGAAAAAGCGAAGCATCCTCCCGTCATCCATGACGGCTTCCTCGTAACGGAGCACTTGATCTCCCTCTTCCTTCTCACCTCTTCCGGCGAATGTATACGGCGCGCTCCCGAACATCGAAGGGTTCCCGCGCCCTTCATGTATCTCCATTATTTTGCTTTGATCGTCGATTCGATACAAATCGCCGCCGCGAGAGAGATCCCGGTGCTGCGAATTCTTCTCCAAGTACGTAGCCACCATACCATCTTTAACGCTGTAAACCCTCACCGGCACGAAATTAGCCGGATTCTCGCGGTATTTGACGTAATACGCCCCAGTCGACAGAATGTCTACGACGGATTTCGCCAAATCGAAGTCCTCATCCGCGAACGCTTCGCCGGCGAAAAAAGAGCCCACCAACACGAGCGCCGTCAAAAACTTCTTCATCCTCACCATCGAAATCACCCCGACCTTCTGCTATTTTCTTTGTTCAGCTTTGCCTGATCCAATGTAAACCGGCTGACCACGCCCGCACCGTCAAGTACGTATTCCAAAACACACGCAAGAGTACCACCCGGAATAACGAAAAGCAGTGCCGCGGTATCGGGCTTACCCTTGAAATCGAACAGGTCGACCGCGCTCTGCAAAGATCGGCATGTAACGCCATAGCTGCCGTCTTTGCGAGCGCGGCGAAGCAATCCGCTTTTTAAGTATTTTTATCAGATTGCCTTATTATTATTCTTACTGTCCCTGGAACATTTTTCCCATTTCAAACAAACGGGGCAGAAGACGCTTCTCTTGAGGAACGTCCGCCAGAGAGAACTCCATGAAACCCTTTTCCACCTCGGGAGACCATAACTTGATGAGAGGCACCGACAGTTCCGATTCGAGGATAAAACTTAAAACGCCTTTGATTGGCTCCTGCATCATCGGTGACAGTAACGAGGCGGGATCCGCTGTTTCCTGTCTCAGTCGGTTCCAGATACCCGCCGTGTCGATAAAACCGACGCCCAAAAGAGTATCTCCGAGCATTTTGGCGAACTCGGCGTGAAGTTCAGGCGTACCGGTAAGCGCACCTGAGTTTACGATCCCCACGAAAAGCGTGTCCTTAGCCGCTCCGAATACCACAGGCGCCGGCAGTGCTTCGGGATTAGCGGCGAAGGCCATGTCCCACCCGTCGGCATTGAAAGGTATCACGGGAGCGTTTTCATTAGCCGTGAGTTTTCCAAGTATTTTAGCAGCCGCCCCTTCCCGGCCGGTCAAGGCGATGTATCCGCCGGGAATGTCTGCCCCCATGACGGTAGCTTCACTTCCTAAAGCTATGGAGATGAAGCCGTTCAGCAGATCTTCCACATCGCTCTCCGTTATATTCAGTTCTTCTAAGCCCTCTATGAACTTATTCCACCCTTCCGCAAGTTCGGGATGAGTTTTAAAATTGTCGGCACTGAAGGCCAGAGGAGCCGAAAGCGCCAATAACAATTTACCTCCGCCCGCCAGGAACATGTTTCCGCCCGACGCAGGTTTCATATCCCTGAAGGAAGCAGAGTCGGTCATGGACTCAAGGATATTCGTTGCGCCGGACAAAAGAATGCTTCCCGGCTTTGACGCAAGCCCGATTTCAAACTCCAACGGGGCTTTAAATAATTCGCCAAGCGCATACACACCGTACCACAGCGCGATTTCTGCGCCGCCCATCGCGGCAAACCGTTTAAGCGCATTCGTATCCATGTGTACTTGCCAGTAATTTGGATTATCGAAACGATTCCTGAACGAAAGCCTGTTTTCCTGCTTCTCCAACGCGTCAATGGCGGCATCGAGTCCGACCGGAGGAAACGCTATCAGCAGCAGATCTTCTTTAGCTGTGATTCCCACCATGCCCATCAGGTTATAATATGGTCCTTTGGCCCCATTTTGGATTTCGGGCTCGAATCCGGCCGCGAACATAAGGCCTCCGTCACCTAAAAGCAGGGTGACGATCTCGATTCCCGTTGCGCTGCCCTCGGCGATCTTGTCAAGTTTGGGACGTAAGGAATCCGGCATCGACGCGGCAACTTGAACGAACGGCCCGTCCTCGAGCGTCATTCCTGTGGCGAGGGTCACCGACTTCGCCGGGATCTGCGACACGAAGCTGGCAAGGAGATTTATGCCTTGAGCTTCATCCGGCTTCAACATGGATGTCACCATTTCGACGTTAGCCGGCGAAAAAATATACCGCAGCAATCCGTTCAGGTCGTCGACGCGCAGCACCGTGTAAATAGAGCCCTCCGGTCTGGCGGAGATGGAATCCTGCGGCTGAAGTGCCAATGCGGCGGAACTTAACACAAAAACCAACAACAGGGCGAAAAAAGTTTTTAACGATCTGCGAAACATGTAAATACCTCCTTAAGAATTAAATGTTTGTTAACATTTTGTTATTTATTACCTATTACCGGACAATTAGATAATGATATTGTCCTTTACTACACAAAACGCGATTTTTAACCCGATCTTATAGATTATACCTGCGCGATGCCGTCGTCAGTCACCTCTCTTTGTTTTTCTTCCTCTGCTTATTGCCGATGCCGCAAAGAGGACCATTATTCCCATAACTGCGCCCGCACCTGTTTCACAGCTGTCTTGATCGTGATTTCTCCTATGCCGCGGTTCGTGGCGCTGCTGCGGCGGCGGCTCGTGCCGCGCTTGGGACGCTGGAGGCTCTTGCGTGCGCTCCCTACGCGCAGCAGGCTCTTTATCCGGATTAGGTTGGTTACTCGGCCGGCGTTCGCTGCTTGGCGGATTCTCATTACTTGGCGAACGCTCGCGATTCGGACGGCGTCCATGACCCGGCGGTTCGTTTTCCTCCGGCGACTTCTCCGCCGGTGGCTTTCTTGACGGGCGCTTTACCTCCTCGTCACCGGATACCGGAGGCGGACCGCCGCCTCCTTTCGCGTAATCGTCCGCTATCGCGAGCAATCTCTCCATCACGGGCAGAGATCTGTAGTATTCCCTCTCTCTCAATCCCCGGGAACCTTCGCCCTCAGCTCGTGCGGCATATGCCGGAGTACATGCCGCCCAACCCGTCAAGACTGCGAACGACAACGCAGCTAGCAAAAACAATGTTTTGACGCGGTTTTTCATAATTCGCCTACCTCCTTATATTATTATTTGTTTTCATCGATTTACCGCGAATGGAGCTTTAATCAAATCCGTCCGGTTGAACGGAATGGTGAGGACAGCGCCCCTTTGGAAACCGAAAATAATATCCTCGGACGGAGTGTAAATCACACCCTCATCGGATAAATAAAAACCCACCGGAGCACTGGGCGCTTCCATCAATTCGCCGTTTTCCGCCTCGAATTCCCTTTTCAAGGTCGCCAGTATCGAAGTTTGTGAGCCCTGCAAAACGTCCGATATCTCGAGCTCGCGCCCGGTATTTACATCGAATGTATGGCAGTCGAAAATAATGTCGTGTACGCCGCCCATGTACCAGTCTAACACCCGGACTATTGAAACTACGCCGTTTTTATCGTACTCGATCGAACAGGTCACTATGTCGAAATACTGGTCTTCTGTCTTCGAAAGCACGCTCAGGTAGTCTTCATAGGAATATTTCGATTTCTGGCGAGTAAATTTTTTAGCCGCCTTTCCTATTTCGTCGTTACCTTGCGCAAAGACCGCCTCCATTTTTTTCGCTCCCGCTCCGTTGAAAACGGGAAATTCGCGCACAAAAAGAACCGATCCACCGCGATCGAGGTCGTAATATTCTGAATTTCTGTACTCGTATACTGATTTGATTTCAACACCCGATGCTGCGAAAACGGGCGAGGAATATGAGCATATTATACAAACCGCGAGAAATGATACAGCTATGAAAATATTTTTCGCCATATAAATCCTCCTCCTCATCTTTTTTCTGTA
>Ga0123353_10019465_pt1 | contig 10088 bp, 2 predicted proteins | sample TergutLab28metaG_3_FD_92763 | JGI IMG/M metagenome (GOLD analysis project Ga0123353, IMG submission 92763) | Labiotermes labralis P3 segment gut microbial communities from Petit-Saut dam, French Guiana - Lab288 P3 | ecosystem: Host-associated > Arthropoda: Insects > Digestive system > Gut ...
AAATGTGAGTTATAAAAGAATATGTATTCAAAGGGCGAAAATATTTTTCAATCAAGTATACCAGTCTTTGTAGTCAATTCTCGGACTTGCGGGCCTACTTGGGCAAGACTTAGTATTGTAAAGGTTTATCTAAGTGGTGTGAATCCTTACCACTAGAAAACACTATTGCAAGGATTTACGCCGGTCCCAGTGGCCGCGCGATCTAAGGCGTAGGTCTGCGGCCGCTTGTTCATTGGGATGCGGGTGCGAATTCCACCGGAGGGCGTGGCTGTCTCTCATGAGTGCTGTGTTTTGTCAGGTAGAGTTCTCTACGACGGACCGACCCCTCGTCCAGGTGTGTCCTACTGGGTGTGCGTGTGTTAGTGTGTGTATGTGTGTCACTGAATGTGATCAGGTGCAATAATAACCCACTACACCTACAGTGAGTAGGTAGAAGAGGTCAGACTAAGAAAGAAAGAAAGAAAGACACACAGAAAGAAGGAAAGAAGGAAAGAAAGTGTTTTGTTCGTGTTAGGAATAGATAAGTTTCCTAGTATTCTTCTGGATGTTTCACACTGTATATGTGTCATGAAATTGCTGAATTATTATGCGGGTCTCTTGAACGTATAATCACTTCGAATTCTTACGTGACATAATTTTATAACAGTATCCACAGAACAATGAACATTTGTATTTTTCTTATCGAGAAAGGAAAGCTGTTTGAATTCTACCCGAAAATCCTTGATGTTTCTTGTTGTAAAATAAGATAAAAATAAATATATGATTAAAGGTCGTTCCGTATGACAGTTCTTCCATCTTTTATTAATAAAAGTAATTCATAGTTATACATTTGCATAGTGTAGCCTATCTTCTGTCATAAACCCACGTCTTTGTTTGCATCTGATATTATGAGAAAGAAGGTCAGCTTGCGAGTTAACTTCATGATGACAATGATGGACGCTTGCAGACCACGTGAAAGGTTAGATGTTTCCAGATAAACAGCCTTTCGTAATGTGCAGCCCTAACGCTGAGACCTTTCGTGGCTAATTGCTGTGAGTGATGAATTGAAATGTCGGATCTTGGAAAGATTTAGCTTCCACAAATTTATTATCTACTTTATTTCAAAGCGTGAATGTGGACATTACATTTTATCTCTCAGGTGCATTTCTGATTATGAGAGTTACTTTAAGGCGATTTTACACAGCAGTACTGCAGAGATTTCCACCTATCGCTCTCAACATTTAGCATTTCGTTTAATAGGTACATTTTCTTCTCGGATTCTGAATTGTGTGTTAGTACTTGCACGATTATTTGGCGAAAATTAAACAGAAAACTCAAAAGGATAAATGGACTGAATAAATTTTATCTCCCACCCCCAAATTGTAGTTAATACTGTAAATTTCATACTAATGTGTCATAATATAAACCTCTTTGTAAATAACCAACTTGAAGCACAATTCTTTTTCATGTATGTTTATTTTTATTCTCTAAATGTTTCGGACAGCTACGTGTCCATCATCAGGAAAATTAGTTGTATCAGTACATCTGGTATATGTAACTCTCTGTAGATGAACTTCTGGCATGTATACCAGAAGATCATCCGCACAGAATGACATGTATCAGATGTCTTATTGATACAATTAATTCTCATGATGATGGACACGTAGCTGTCCGAAACATGTAGAGAATACAAACAAACATAAATGAAAAAGAATTGGCGTCAATTGGGTTGTTTACAAAGATTATAACGAAGTGCACAATCAACAAAACATAAAATATAAGCATCGTTGTCTTAATTAGTTCAGTTTTGAAAGAAAAAGGTGTTAGAACTCTTTTTCTTTCAAGAATATCTGTGCAATAATTCAAAGTGTGGCCTTTTCGATGTTTGCTTGGTCCGTTACTTAACCTCTACCAGCACAGGTCGAACTAATACAGAAAACATGGGTTCTCTCCTATATCCATGTCTCAGATTTAATCTAAGCTGGCAATCAAGTGTCCGGGTGGTCAGGAGTGTAGAATCCTAAGCCCGCCCTGGCACCTTGATCACAAATCTTTAAAACTCTTGCACTAACAGTGGGATATTTGTTGATTTATCAACAATGACGCCACGTAACTTTTCTCGTCCCCTTACAAAACCCGGTTCCGAATTTGTTGATATATAAACGCAGAGACCATACCAACATACTCGTGCCTCTGTAAAAGTCAAATATAAGTATTATTTTAATGACCTATGCGTAAGTTTTCTTAAATTATAGCCCGCCACTCGTTCGTATTAGGATTAGATTCAACTGGTTCAGTGTATTGGTCGGAAAATAAAAATGACGCTTTGATTTCCGTAAAAGATGGGGGGAATTTCACTCTGTGTAATGGATTGTTAGCCTATTAAAAAAGAAAGAAAAAGGCTTCCTGTCCGTGCACAAATTCATAATCTTCATTCCTCACTTATCCCACTTATGCATAAACGAAAAATGGTTCGGTTCTTCCTCTTCCATATATAAAACCCCTGTTGGACCAGACAGAATGTAACACCCATTGTTTAGCCAGGACGGGACTAATCTCCATGATCGATTGGTCCGCGCTGTCTCAACACGAACACAAAGAAGTTCAATACATTCCACACTGTGAGCAACTGGACAATCCTCGGTTATAGTACTTACTCCATGGTGCAGAGTCCTTCTTGAGAAGCAAACTAGTTTGCAGCTAGTCAACATATTTCCCGCATTTCACGGAACCCGAAGGTTCATTACCGCACTCACAAGCGCCCGCCACCTGTCTCTATCCTGGGCCAGCCCAATCCAGTCCATATACCCACATCACACCTCCTGGAGATCCATCCTAATATTATCCACCCATCTACGCCTAGGTCTCTCCAGTGGTCTCCTTCCCTCCGGTTTCCCCAGCAGGACCCTATACACCCCCTCCCCTCACCCATACGCGCCATATGCCCAGCCCATCTCATTCGTCAGTTATAGCACAGTACAGGAAAAACGATATATGTCTCATAGTCGTATTAGTGTAAACCAAATCCATCTAAAGGAGCCCTTCTTGAAGATCTGACATTATAGCACCTGAATATTAGATGCCACTACCCTTTAAAATCTAGTAGTTACTTTATTTACTGCCAAGTTTGCCATTTAGAGATTCCACATTCTGCCCATAGAATGTATTTCTGAGTCTTGTATGGTTGTCAGACAAAACGTATTGCATTTCTATAAGCACGTGCAGCATTGACTGATTGGTTTTTGTAATCGGGAGAAAGTTTTTTTTACAGAATTGTACGAGCTGAATATTTAAATATAATTTAAGTAAATCTTGGTTTAAAGGCTTAAAAAACTGCTGCTGTAACATATCGCGAGCCAGCAGCGCCCATGTTCGGCTCACAGGAACTTATTTTAATATTATCATCCAGTGTATTTACAGTCTAATACTATTAATCTAAGAGTACTAATTATACAGTTATCTGCGTCCTGTTATCACGTGTCTCTCCTAACCATTGGGATCTCAAACAGCCTTAAGCTAATATTCTCTCCGAGAGGAAAATATGGAAGTGAAATTTGAAAAGAGAATTTTGATATCCAAAAATTAAATTGATTTCTCAACCAAGCAAGTTGACTCAGTGTGTAACACTTTCACTTTTATTCGGAATGTACCCGGTTTGAATCTATGCCGGTGAATTTCCTCAGTACGTGCCAGCAGACGTCACAATCGTACCTCAAACTAAGACACAGTGTTTAATTTGGTCAATAACTGAATTTTAGCTCCGTACATTATTTGGTTATCGCTTGATTGGCTTTATTAGTTGTAGGTTTGTGTTCATAATATTAGAATAATCTGAACATCTGTTACATTTTACAGTACAGTAGAACTCCATTTATCTGGACGCTGGTTATCCAGATCGCCAATTATCCGGTTCGGCTTGGCTCTTTCGGAAAATCTGTCGATAATTCTACAAAACTAACTTGTCTTGAAAGTACCGGTATCGGGTCAAGTTCAGTGCAGTGTTATGGCTTCTAGAACTTCAAGTCAGGCGTGGTTGAAAGGTTTAGACGCAGATAGATACTGTAAATAGTAACAGCTGAACTTCAAACTGCCAATGTAGCTTATTTTTAAAAAAAATCCAAGTAACCGGATTTTCCGATTATCCGGATGCCTCGCCGTCCCATTAAATCAGGATAAGTGGACTTCTACTGTATGTGACAATCGTCATGTGAAACTTAATTTTTTAAACAAAGCGATTTTTGGTAATGTAACGGGGAAGAGTAAGTTAAGTCTCTGGGCTGTCGTGATCTGTGCATCACCTGGTAGTGGAGATCTGTAACCGATTTTACTGCTTGCCGTCTACAGGCGTGACAAGTTGAAAGAGACACTGCCTCTTGTACAAACAGCTTCACTGTCATGGTAGACTTTCCTGTCAGCTTTACGGTGAGGTTTACACAGGTTTAGTTGCTAGCAGTGGCTTTGAAAGCACTTACTGAGTTAATAAAACGTGTTAAGCAGCCGACCTTACAATCGACTTGACTTCGGGTTAAACAGATCATATTTAAATTCCGTAGACAAGTTAACGAGTCAACATTTGAAATTCAAGCGGTAGTGACTAAGAAGATTTCTTGCTTTTTTGGGTGTAATGCAGCGTATTCTGGGAGATATTTGCTCGGATTTCGGATGAAACTGTTACCTCTAGCGTCATGGTATTTTATTTTTTTGCCTTGAAGAAGCCTGCAGCAGATAGACCTGAAGTTGTTACTCCTGTGCCACGGTACACACGGTCTGAACGTCCCGATGACGGTGAGTTTCCAGTCTACCATAGTTTTTTGGTTGCAAAGGCAAAGATAAAGTTCGCAGTATGTAGAAGGAGCATATAGAGATCATGCAGGTTATGACCAAAGTATTATATATGCCTGCTGACGCCTGCTGAGAACAGGACAGCATTTATCACGTTACGGGTCGCAACCCAAGAACGGGTCACCTGTGTTTTACAACATATGCGTTTTACATAATAAGATAAAATAAAACTTCTTAAGAGACAATTTTTATGTGGAAATTGTAAATGGCAGCTACATGTTTCGACTAAATAAAATAGCCATTATCAGGCTAAATATATCAGAAGTATAAAAAGGAAATTATATACCTGTAGGTTACATATAGTTACAAAAGATTAGCGGACAGATCTGGGCCTTACATATAAAGGTACATAATTATTATATATATATATATATATATATATATATAATGGAAATAACGTGTCAATATATGAATTGGATTCAGCTGTTTAGAAAGGAATAGTGCGCTTTTGTGAACCCCACGGTAATGGAGGTTTCTGGTACAGTAAAAGTGGATGAATTCTGTGACTTACTGAAGGCTGTGAGGCATGACGTTACTAACTGCAATAGCATCTTAGACTAATAAACACTAACGAATACCGTTTAGTGAACAGGACCTGACCGCCCAGCTAGTGATGAGTGTAAGCCTGAAAGTTTAATACTGATGATATTTATGTTCTCAAATGGACACGATTGTCGGGCAGTTCATTCCATTTCACTTTTTTTACATTCCTTTACCTTGAGATGTATTTTAATATTGTCCTATTTTCCTCATACATATTTTTCGGATTTTCACTTGACCCACGTCTGTAATTTTGAAGTACGTTTGTGTGTTTTTGGTGTCATTTGGCGTATTCCTTGAGTGGGCCATTGTAAGTACAGTGAATGATATGTTTAAATTTCGGAGCCAGAGAAAAACCAAATATTTTTCGAAGAACGTCTCACCCCAGGTCACATTTTACATGACGTGACTATGCCTGTCCACACACACACACACTACAGAACCTACGCTCCTTTCCTTATGTGTTTATTTTACTTTTACGAGATAGTGTGTCATTCCTGTCGTCCATCTAGTGTATGCATCTGGACTGAAATCTTTAAGCTGAAACATGTATTTCGCTCGTAACTACAACCACTGTAATTTCCCCTCCATCAACTGTACCTCTCCTCTATTTCTGTCTGTTACGTCATTTTGTTTTATCGTCGGTTTTTTTGTTAAGTTCGTACGTTATTCTTCTTCAAAAGGAAAAAGATCTTGATATTTAGAGTGCAGAATAATAAATGTAAAATTCCTTAACTCAAAATGACGTTCATGGGGCGGCGTAGGCCGAATAACCTTCAGTTAACTTTGTTGGTAATTGGCGAAGTTGTCCCTGTACAAGCCATGAAGAAATATGGAGGAATGAAGGCATATCTCCACGCATTCTCAATCTCGACACTCGGTAGAAGTAGTAAATTGCTTGCCTCGCCAGCTTTACCCCCGCAGAAAGAACCGTCTTTACCCAGTAAATGGGAAAAACTATGGGCCCGAGAGACAGTCCGGGCAATTTGCAGTAGAGAAAATTTCTTGCTTCTTCAGGGAATCCAAACACATTTTCACAGACCTCCAGTCCATAGTCTGCTCAATATACTGGCAGAGTTATAACTGGATTAATTGTTTAGAAACAAATATTTTTAGGCGCGTCTGCGAAACAATCCCTTAAAGCGACAAGTGGCTATGCCATTTCCGCTAGTCGGCTGGAAGGGAATGATTTCTACCGAAAAGATTTTCGTCAAATTTCATAGCTAGTGGCCTTTACTAATATTTTCGACACTTTTCGATTCTCTTCAAAATAGGACTAATATAACAAATAGTTTAAACATGATGACAGCTCGATTCTCGATGTTGTTGAAATCGCGCGCTTCCTTGACATGCTTCCGAGCTTGTTTCCTTCCTGGTCGGGCTAAGGACTTATTAGAACCCCGGTATTAAGACTTACACAGACTTTTGATCTCTCACCGTGAATGGCCTTCCTAACTGAGACAGTATTAACCCTGCGGTACACGATGATCACGAAGAAACAGTTTTTGTGAAGTACTGGCTAAGGCTGAAGAAATAGTTGTTGTTAGATACTAGATGAGGCTGAATAAGTATTTGTTGTTAGGTACTAACTGATGCTGAAGGAACAGAGGACGATCGGTTGCAAACGTCGTGTATCGACATTGGAGGACATCTATGTTTTAAATCTTTTTCCGTTTACTGCATCTTGATGGTAGTCGAATATAAATCTCTTTGTGAGAAGCGGGAAATCTTGTATTGTTCGTTGAAATATTGAACGAAGTTTTGAACTGTGTACATGAATATACCATCTAGGGACAATAACAAAGCGGACGTGTCAGATATGTTAACGTTTTGCAGATATATCCTAACTACTTGTTCACTACCATGCATAATTTGTAAAGAGGGCAGCAGGTATTGGGGAATTTTGTTTCCTTCTTCATATGTAATTTCCAAAACTCCAAATGACGAGGCCTTCGCTCTTCTGGAATATTGCGTGTAGTTTGTGGTATACGTGTAAGAGTACATTCTTGAAATGTTTGACCCTTGAAGATGGGAGCGATAATTTGTCCCGAAACTTTGGTGATCACCTATCAACCTACTACGTGTAAAAATTCAGAAGATCAAAGGACTTAATTACACAGCAGCGGAAACCTAAATACCGGATAGATTTTGATGAAATTTGTTATCAAGTTTCTGCAGTACGGCAGCTACAGCATATTCTCTTATTATATTAATAATTCTCCAATGAGATGCAACACAAAGCAGTCTATTTATTATTCTGCAAGTTCAATCTACATGTTTCCGGTATCAACTACACCCATCATCGAGAGTACATAAAACTGTAACTACAGCCTCCGGTACTGGTCATAATTTTTGTGTAGCTACCTCCCTGCAACGTGGCCAAGCTAACTTGGTCACGTAGGAGGGAGGTCGTTGGAGGGAGGTAGCTGCACAAAATAATATGACAAGTACCGGAGGCTGTAGTTACAGTTTTGTGTGCTCCTGATGATGGGTGTGGTTGACATCCGAAACATATTGAGTGAACTTGCAGAATAATAAATAGACTGCTTTGTGTTGCATCTCGTTGGACAATTATGAATATAGGTCAGCGATGCAAGGAACCATAAACATAAAATTCTCTTAGTTTATGGGTTCTGGTGGAACCATAGCTACCGACGCACTGTCCGTTGTATTTACCTGCTAAAATTTAAGTTCTCACAGCGTTTCTATTGCAGATTCAGTCTTAATCGGACGTTTCGCCCTGTTTTTAGGTGCACAGTTAAGCAGAGTGGAACAGTTTTTTTTCACAGCATTCACAATTTTACCGTGCATCTTGATAATATCACGTCTTGTATTTAACCAACTGAATGCACAACTAGATTGCTCTAGAAAATATTGTTAAAATTTACATTAAAATTTAAATTAAAATGCTCCTACATGTTTCGGTTTGACAACAATCATCAGGAAGCTTATTGTTGTGCTTTACTAAATTTATAATTATTAAAATAGTTATTTAAAAACGTCGTTATGAATCAGTTCTGTCGTGTGGCGGCATATTTATCCAGTCTGTAATGGAGAACCCTCGTTACGTAATGGAATAATTAAAAACAATTAAGAACGAGTAGTTAACATCATAAGTAACTGGATTTACCCTTTGCTTGACAATACTCTCTTTCCAAACGTCTGTGAATATTTATCTACGCGTCATAACATTCCAGAAGACTTAAATCTTGAATGTATTCAGACTCTTCACATATTACGGTGCGACTAATGCGCGCTCGCGCACATACGTGCCACACACGTACCCACCTACATACAGCCAGAGCACGATGGTTACAGATTTGCAAATAACAGTGAATTGTTTGTTCTTACAAAACCTTTCACGCATATATTAAAAGCTATGAATTATTCGAACTGTCAAAAAAATGTGACATGTATATTAACCCTGTAAAGACTCAACGTGTCTGTTTTGTATAAGAACTCAGTACGTACCGCGCAGTAAACAGTCCCCCACCTCGGTTATACGTAGCCAATCTGCAAATGTTGTGTCAGGCAAAAGTCGCTGCCTGTTGTGAGATCCGTACAAAACACATAACGGCAAGGTGAGCATCATATAGAATTTTTTAATGTTAAACCTGGTGATACGTAAATTAATCGCTAGGCTATAAATGTTTAAAGCCATGAAAACAGCATTAATACACATAATTAATTCTGACTGGTTTTCTCAAGGATTTAGAACATATGTACACATTTCCGTACGTGTGCGAGCAGAGTTCAGAGTGGAATACTAATTTTTTTTATGGCCGATTGTGAAATGTATTAGGTCTAAGTGCAGGGAATTTATATACACGCGTTGTAACCCAAAATATTAATTTCTACCAGAGCGACAAATCTATTCTCAAACCTACGAACATGAGAGCTTCCTTGGTTTGCAATAAATATATAAGAAAATAACATTTGATTACCCTGCTTATTATAAGCATCTCTATAGACTGGGTATAAACGTCTCGCGGACCACAGTTTAGTGAAGACGCCAGTGTATTTTTGTGACCTCAGCTTAGGTCGAATTGTACTTCCTAAACTGTGAGTGTTATAAATACAGTGTTTTTGTTTCTGTCGTTGTGTAGTTTCGATTTTGTTGTACTTACACATTTACAACGGAAATGTCCCGCATCTCTCCACAAGACCCTTCTCTTGTGGAATATAAGGTCAGCAGTATATCAGAGTGTCGACTGAGGAATGCATAGAATTCCATGAGAGGAGGGCGAGGAAACCAAAAGTTATGTTCTGCTGAAATTCAACTAGTCTGCGATATCAGATCGTTCCATGTGCTTGTGAATTAGCGTCAGGGGTTCATCAGCAGGCTTCAGGTGTTCTAGACAATTTCAGGTAACATATAAAAATAACACAACATAACAAAGATTGTGGTTGGCTTCGAGTAATTTTTTATTTAACACATGTCAACTGTACGATACTTTATGCAGACGACCAGATTTTAATGGCTACATCAGAAGATGATTTACAAACAATGGCACACCACTTGGACCTTATAGCAAGAAAATATAAAATGACCATATCTAGTACAAAAACAAAATCAATGACAATGTGGGGGAACCACATACAGGGGGCAAAAATTGTGTTAAACGACAATATTATTGAACAAGTAACAGATTTTAAATACTTGGGGTATCGCATATCAGAATACGGAAGTGATTTAGAAGATAAATTGCAAACATACAACAAAATAA
>Ga0123353_10019467_pt1 | contig 10088 bp, 4 predicted proteins | sample TergutLab28metaG_3_FD_92763 | JGI IMG/M metagenome (GOLD analysis project Ga0123353, IMG submission 92763) | Labiotermes labralis P3 segment gut microbial communities from Petit-Saut dam, French Guiana - Lab288 P3 | ecosystem: Host-associated > Arthropoda: Insects > Digestive system > Gut ...
AGAGGTATAGCTCTACTCTTCCATGACCGCGGCACTAGAAGGGGGTGAGTGGTCAGCAGCACGCCCCGGCCGCACTTTACTCCCGGGAAAGACCCGGTACCCATTTTACAGGAGGCTGGGTGGTCCCCAGGGCCGGTCTGGACGGGCGGAAAATCTCGTCCCCACCAGGATTCGATCCCGGACCGTCCAGCCCACAGTCAGTCGCTGTACCGACTGAGCTACCCGGCCCACTATCTTCCATTTTAGCAAAAGCAAAATGTGTTATCGAAGTATAAGAAATCTCCCAATGAATGCTGTTAAGGCTTTTCCACCTCTAGAATTAAAAGGTTCGCCAGTTACGGCTTAGAGTACATAAGTAAGGGAGTTGCTGCACTAATGTATTGAGTTGCTGCCTACTCAGCCTTCAGGGATCTTATGTTTCCTGCGAGGGTAGGATCTCATTGGTTAGAATACTAATTAAAACTAGTTAAATGTGTCTTATTTATTTGAATGTACGTCACATTTCCTTATGCACTGCTACATAGTGTTTACTCTTTACAAGATCTCGCCTGTTTACCGCTCATTTCAAATAAGTATTCTACGTTACACTAAACAAACACTGGGTATTGTAATTCGTAATTTTTGGAAGAGATTTTATCACGACGACAGCAATTATCGAATCTTACAGTCATTGCAGCCTGCCAAACTACTCACATTCCCTGCATCTTCCCGCGTCTTGTCAATTCCGGACACCTCCTCTGCCTACTGCAACTTCCGTGTCTTCTTACTGCAACACGCGTGTCCTTTAACGTGTTACAATATTTACGAGTGCATTCTTATCTCTGCCAAGCTGTCTTTATATCAGCGTAATCAGTTCAATATTTGCATCCCACATTTTAACTCATTTTTATACTCTATTCTCCCAATGTTGTACGCCAAGGCCCAGCCTAGTCGCAGCCAGAGGATGGCGTTTTCTCTTCTGGGCTACCTTCATTCGTTTTTCTGTTAATAAAAGAGTCATCTTTAATGTTGCTCACCCGATTATCACCTATAACAGACAGATTGTAAAATGTGTTACGCAAGTGGAGATAGAGTCGCGTTTCTCCACGCCATGAAGATACGATACATGGTGTGGTGATATGGCTCCGCTCATTCTTCACACGGCTGTAAGTAGAGGTGTTTGGCTAGCTTCAAACCCCTGCCGCATCAAGCGAGGTGCTGTTTGATTACGGAACTGGGTGGGGGGTAATCAGTGCCGGTCTGGCCGCTTAGCCGAGAATCGAATTACAGTTCCTTGGTCGTCCAGTCCGTACGCAACTGAACTATTCTCGCAAAAAATGTATTTAACTACACCATCTTCATGTAAAAGTTCTACCCGTTAATAGATCACGTGCCAGAAAACATGCTGCGATCCTGTAATTCTTCCTGTGAATCCTGTTGCAGTTATTGGAACGTGGCGATTAGGGTGTGTTATGTGCTGATAAAACTAAGTACATGGTCATGTCTCGAGATCAGAATGCAGGACGAATTCAGATTGTGAGGATTGATAATAGTACCTTCGAGAGGGTGGAAGGGTTTAAATATTTGGGAAAAACTTCAACAAATTAAAAATCTATTGCGGAAGAAATTGAGACCAGATTGAGGTCAGGAAATGCTTGCTATCATTCGGTGCAGAACCTTTTGTCTTCCAGGTTGCTATCCAAAAATTAAAAAATTAAGATATGTAGAACTATAATTTTGCCGGTTGTTTTATATGGGTGTGAAACTTGGTCGCTGACATTGAGGTAGGAAAGGAAGCTGATGGTGTTTGAGAACATGGTGTTGAGGGGAATATTTGGACCTAGGAGGGACGAGGTAACGGGGGAATGGAGGAGATTGCATAACGAGGAGCTAAATGATTTGTACTCCTCAGCCAATATTGTGCGGGTGATAAAATCAAGAAGAATGAGATGGGCTGGGCATGTGACGCGTATGGGTGAGGAGAGGGGGGTGTATAGGGTCTTGGTGGGGAAACCGGAGGGAAAGATAACACTGGGGAGACCTAGGCGTAGATGGGTGGATAATATTAGGACGGATCTCCAGGAGGTGGGATGTGGGTATATGGACTGGATTGGGCGGGCCCAAGATAGAGACAGGTGGCGGACGCTTGTGAGTGCGGTAATGAACCTTCGGGTTCCGTGAAATGCGGGGAATTTCTTGATCAGCTGCAAACCATTTAGCTTCTCAAGAAGGACTCTGCACCATGGAGTAAGTAAGTAAGTAAGTAAGTAAGTATGTGCTTAGTATGTTGTGTGGCACTGACTCGCCGTGTACCAGCAGAAAGACAATGCCTTCCGATCACGCTGTTTTTACCATCGCACTGTTACACAACATACAGCAAAATGATCACAATATCCTGCTACAAACTTCGGTCTAGTTGCTTGAAGAATTACGTGGATTCTGTCTTAACGTTACGCTAAACCAACGGCAATTATCTGGCACCATGAACCCGTCAATATCCAATTGCAAGAGTGTTAAAACACAGTTTTTTTTTTACACAGAAAACGGGGTTGGCGGCTAGCAGAGTAAACAAGCGTGAAACGAAGTAAAGGAATATGTTTAGCCAGTATGAAACATGTGCTAGTGGCGTGAGTAGTTCATGTGAAGATTACCAGTCGTTATAAACGTAAAGTTAACCCCGTAAACGTGCTATGAAAGCAAAGGGGACGCTAGATGGGAGTGGGTGGTCAACGCCACGCCCCGGCCGTTTTACGCCCGGAAATTACACAGTACCCACTGTGCAGGAGGCTGGGTGGGCCGCAGGGCCGGTCTGGATGGGTGCGGAAAATCTCGCCCCTACCGGGATTCGACCCCCTGACTGTGCAGCCTGTAGCGAGTCGCTATCCCGATCAGTCGTTATAGCGCCTTATAACGGACACTGTTGCTTACCGGAAGTGGCTGTAACGCGCACAAAAGCGGCCTCTGAGCGACTGTAGCCTTATTTTGTAGCGGGGAATATTGGCTAGAGCGCTGACTCACCTGGTTTCCTCCGTGTGACTGCAGTCATCATGCACGCCGGCGCCACCTGCGTCACTTTGCTGACTGTTGCTGGTACATGCAGACATCGTGAATTACTGAGAGTAAAGTAATCAGAGATTTAAGATTGTAGGCGTACTGCAATGTTGGGATGATGTTTATTATTGTGGTATATTGCCTGTGTAATGTATGGAGAGATTACAGTTCATGCACGGGCTGAGAGTTGAACCTCCCACGCCGGTATTGACAATACACTTCTGCCGAAAGCACTCAACATATATCAGGTGAACTAGATCATTTGTGCATGATATAGCTATCCTATACAGAATCTCTTCACTACACAGATTCGTGTCAAGCCTTGAATTTACCGGTCGTATATTCTAATGGATACTTTCGAAACCTACTGGACGACAAGACATGCAGTTTGTGATGCTGCTTCTAAGTTGTATGGTTCACAAAACCCATTAATTCCTAGCGAAGACTGCAGAACTTAACTGCCAGTGACCTGACCAACGGCTACGTTTTACTTGCTGCGGCTGCGTGAGGCCGTCAGAACTTTTACGGCAGAAATGTTCCTTCGCATTCGGTTTGACGGCAATTTATAATTGGCATCTGGGGCTACACATATAAAATTTGGTGTCTCCATAGGGCATAGCAATGCCTATATGCCATGCTTGACACTCTGTTTATAATTCAACAGTCACAAGCAAGGTGACGCTGCGAAGCTATAAAATTATGATCTACAATTTTAACAAAGGCAAAATAAGTATTTAAGAAGTTCTTCAGCAAGAGGAAATAGTATCAGGCCTACTGCTCCTATTAGGCCTACCGCTTCGTGAGGCCTACTGCTACATTAGGGCTACTACTACTATTAGACCTATAGCTACCCTAGGCCTACTGCTACGGTTAGGCCCACTGCTGCTATTAGGATTGCTTAACATTAGGCCTGCTGATACATGAGACTTACTGTTAATTAGGCCTGCTACTACTATATGACCTATTGCTACACTAGGCCTGCTGCTAGAATAGGCCCACTGCCGCTACTAGGCTTACTGCTACTATTAGTGATGGCCCATTATAAATTTATAACAGTACATAACTTATGACATTAACAAGATGCGGTTTATCTATGCAGTATGGAAGTAGCCTTTATTTGTTCCGCCTATATTTCCGTGATTACATTTGATGTAAATGTAAGGAAGTGAATACAAAATGTACGTAAATTTTACAAGCAAATTGGTCTTTGCCGAACAGGTCACATTGACTCTTGTTATCGACTAATGATATTTTTGGTATGACATTGCTTGAAAATCGCCTCACAGTGAGCAATGCCCTTACGAGTTGAACGACAAAATGAATTCGTATTTGCTCCCTTCCCTAAGCGTAGCTTAAACGGGAATTAATCGGGAAGTTGATTGAAAATGTTTCCTTTGATATTCTGTCTAAAGTTGTCAGTCTATAATTTAAACAAAAAAATTCTTACTTTTTCGAAATTAATATGTAATCAATGCGTAATTATAATATTTGGCATCCTGTTATTGAGCCTATTACAGACATAATGCATAGAATAGAAGCACTTACCTAAGACAGAATACCTTCCACTGGAATTCTCGGACTTACTGCTTATCAAAAATAATTTGGATTCTCATCCACTGTGTTTTACGCAGCGACCAGACCTCTTTATATGCCTGGCGCTTGCTCCTGCGTCATCTTCATGGTGGGATCCCCCCTCTCTCCAATTGTTACCGATGTCTGATGATTCTGATATGAACTAAATCTTAGTAACTCCCATTGAGAAACGTTCAAATGCAATCAATTTGATATCGAAATGTCACATTCTTCTTACTCAGAATGAGATGCATGGTGATGCTACGCAGTGAACGGAGGTATTGACCAAGTCTTCACGAGCAGCCGAAAGTGGGCGGTACTCCAGATTAAGGCTATCAACGCCTGATTTTACGCAATATCGCATAGGACGTACGGCTTGCAATAATTCTCTGACGCAATGCGAGCGACGGAAAAGAGAAGAGGCCTAGTGTTATAGAAGCCTAATTGCATTAAAATAGCGTTCCTGCGGAGCAGCTACCTTGAAGGTGGCGGCAGATTTTCTCGTAGGTTTATATATCCAACACGCTGTGTAGGGAATGGAGGTGTAATTCATCTCATATCTCTGTCAGTTTAGTGACTGTGGTACTTGGCATGATCTGGGTTCGATATCCGGAAGGGGTAAAGAGTTTCGATCCGCAAAGACGCTACTGGAAAACTAACCTTGTATCCAAAAGGTGTAGGAAGCTCTCTTGGGATAAAGGGGCCGGTGTTTAGAACTGACCACTCACCATCCTCTACTGCTGGGTTAAGGACCAGGGCCTGTTGCTTTTTTACGTATATGCTGTCGACTCATTGCCCAAAAGTAGAAAGGCAGAACTACGTTGATGAGAGGTTTGAGTTGTCTGCAGTATACGGCTTTTATTTTGTCTGGAATAAGTGAATAAATACAGTTTTTATGGCAAAAAGTCCGTAAGAAATATTGTGGAAACTGGGCGATTGACTTCAGAGTTGAAATAAGAAGGCCTAAAACCACAATCGAACGCAATCAGACAGCATTGCGAGCTGGTATAGCTATTGTATTTTGTTATGAAATGGAAGATACGGTAATAAGAATGCGAGCGAGTGGTCAGAAATTGTCAACAATAGGAGGAGAGTGCAATGTATGATGTGGAAACAGTTAAAAAGAAGAAGGAATCAGTGATGGAGTAAAGCTGAACAAAGAGCAATAAAAGATAATAGCCTCGACAGCAGTGATGGTAGCAGTGACGGCAGTGAAAGTGAAGTGTTATTGTGTGAACATCGCAACGAATGGCAGAGCAAGTGGAGGAAAATAAGAGTAAAGAAACTAGCCCCGTATATAAGCACAGAAAGGAAACTGTTGTCGAGATTTCAGGCTGTGTCATCGGCGTTGCTGTGGAATCGGGTGCTCAGAGATGTGAAGCTCTGTTCTTGGGTGAGTGGTTAAGGGCGTTTCGAAAGAAGGTAATGCCATCATCTTCAAGGTGCCAGCAATCAGTTCCTTCGAAACTTCGGAATGCCTTCACCCAACTACGTAATGTTTTTTTCCCAGAAAAATTGTTTCCTCCGAAATCACTTTCCTGGCGATAATCTTCCCGAAAAGCCTACAATGGCTGTGAATCAACTGTGATATTAGACACGGAACGGGTGCTTCATCGTTTGGCAGGTCAATTCCAGCAGCGCTTTACGTAATTCTGTTGTGATGCTTGACTAGGTGTCATTTGAAAATAGCATGTTTAGCTAATTATTGTCACATTTTCACAGCCTTTATCGTATCGTACTGGCCATGCCACTTGTTTCTTACCCAGTTTTCGACGACAGCAGAATGAACAGAATTGGTAGTACCGAGGGAACGTGTGGAGGGGGGGGGGGAGTTCTTCTGAACTGGGGCTTCGCATTTTTGCAGAAAATGAGCTACGTGACATTCGTTACGCCCTTAATTGATTACGGGATACATTGCTGTCAACATTATCGGCAAATTTCCTTCTAATCAGCGCAAACAGCCAATAGGATGACAAGCGTGATTATGAGAAGTGACTTCCAATAAGACACTTATACTTACTGCGTCAATGTGTCAGGTACTGCAGTAATATAGGATAGTAAAGTTACCTTCAAGAACTGTGACTGACGGACCTCCCCTCTTGGTAACGGAACTCACGACAAATTTGGTAACGCCGTTTTGGTGACGGCAGTCTTCCTCCTGAAAATTCCGCCGAGGATTCTCAATAAGCCCGTTACTGACTTCTGCTCGGGCAACGACTGCAGCTGCTGCTCTCATTTTTTTTTTTTTACACAGGCCAACGGGGGTTTTTTTTTCTTTTCAGTTATCTCAACGTAACATACCTTCCTATATTTGTCGTTTTCTAGCGTCATGGCAGACTCGGTGAAGGCGGTCAGCACTTAATTTGAAATGATGTGAAGGCAGAGAGAAAACCTAAATTGAAATTATCTGAGCTTTCACTGGACATTTTTTGGTTGTCACTAAAGAGAGAATATCCTGTGGTTTCCAGTGTCGCTATTGGGATTTTGTTACCGTGCTCGAGTACGCGTCTGGGCAAGCTGGGTTTTTCGAGGGCAAGAAAAATTAAAAACTAAGAACAGGATCTGTTTAGAGCGGTGGGTGGAAGTGATTATCACATCTTCTATATTGTCACCACAATTTTTTCTTTTCCGCTCAGATAGGCAAGCGGAAATTTCTCACCGAAACAACAGAAAAGTGTATGTACTGTATTAATGTATTAACTTTGTGCAACGTAGACTAAAGAACTGGGCTCTCTTGGGTTATTACACAATGAGTAGTGGTAATGTCTTACTAACTTTTCGGGACGACCTGTCGGACCCAACTTCAAGGGTCAAGAATCCAAAAAGAAAGAGGGCCAAGCTAAGCTAAGTCAAACCAAAAAGCCAAATAAGGGCGGAGAATTGCGCGAAGTATATATCCCTTGGTTTATTTGGCCATTCCTGCGATAACCGGGGATTTGGCTTACGCTAACGATTTTGTGTCTAGTCTGAAGACCTAGAAAAAGGCATACCAAGAAATGGTGCTAAGGCTGTGATGGCCGTGTCGTCCTCGTAGAGAGCTAACACGAGATGGTTCGAGGGTGACGGCGCGCGAATAACATACAGACTGTAAAGGACAGGGGAGATTTAACCGCCCTGTGCCACCCCAGCGCGCATGCCACGACGAGATACGTGGCTGTCTGGAAGGACGCTTCGAACATCCGGCCCTGGAGATAGGACGAGGTTGGTTTCACCAGGTAGGGCGGGAAATTAAGGATCGTTGGTTTGTAAAGGAAGCCAAACAGTGTCAAAGGCCTTAGCCACATCGAGGAAAACCGCGCCCTTCGGCCTCTTTTCGCCAGAGTTCCTTATTACTCTTTCAATGAGGAGTGCCAGCTGCACAGAAGTGCTGTCCTTGGGTCTAAACCCCAACTGCTCGTCGCGCAGTAGCCCGCGCCCGCTTACTTCGCTCAGGCTGCAACAAGTGTGGTCTTTTCAGATAATGTGCCGGTTTTGTCCAACGGACTTATAGGACCATAGCATAATGGCCCTGGTTTAAGGATGGAAATCACACGGGAGTGTTTCCATATTTGTGGAAATTGTTGAGTGCGGAGGACCGCGTTTAATATCTTGACAAGGAGGGATTTCGCCCGCTGGGGAAGATGCCGTTTGGGCCTGGTGCATTACCGACCTTGAGACCCCAGATGGCATCTTGAGCCTCGACGGGGTTGGCTAACGTGGGTTCGCTGGCAGGGGTAAAGAAGTAAGCCTTCCTCGCCTCGCGAACCTTCTCACTAGCGACCGACTCCAAAGGTTCGTTTACTGGCTGAAACTGAGTCTCCAGACCGTCGGCCAGGGTTTTAGTCTTCTCGGAGTCCGAGAGAGCGATACTCCACGGTGTGATCAGGGGAGGTGACCACCAGTTCAATCACCTTTCACAGCGATTGGTCTTCGGGATCAAGAGATGGCAGCGTTGCGCTCCATTGGTTATTCCTCCACTCCTTCAGCTGACGGTTCACCGACCGCTGCAGGCGGTTCACCTCAGCTTTCAGGGAGGGATCCATAGTGATTTTTCGTTGCCTCATTAGCCGATTCTTCGGGCGTATTTCATCCTGAATACAGGCTGCCATCGGGGGCCGCAGGTCATCACGCGGGCGACCCATGGGAGTGAAAACTGCCAAATTCTCCAGAATAGCGCCGGATAGTTTCTCAGCGCACGTGTCAATTGCCACCTTGTCGTGTAATTCCGGATTGAACGGAATTTCTTCTTCCAGACGATCTTGGAATGTGGCACAGTCTATGCTCCTGAAGTCTTCGGTTCGGCAGTTGGAAAAAGGAAAAACGACACGTGTCGGTAATTACAGGCAAGTGGTCCAAAAGAAAGCCGGCTGTCTCAATACGGAGTTTATTTATGGAAAAGTGTGGGCGGTGACAAGTTATCAGTAGCGTGGTGCCAGCCAAGAGGTTTGGTGCAACTGGTCGGGAGGAAGAAAATGTAGTAGTCAGTGCAGCTTTGAAAAGAGACGTTCCATGAGGGAAGAAATTGTAACACGTGCTGTAGCGAGACACAGGCATGAACATAGTGCGAGAAAGGAAAGGAAATCAAGCGCAATATATGACAAATGAAGGGAAAAATAAAGAATAAATCAACAGGAGGGGGCAATCGTAACCCACCGCTACTCAGTGGTAAATATAACACGTGTTGGGCGCAGAGACACAAAAACACAATTGTGGAGCAAAGGACAGGGACAGACTGAAAGAGGAAAGAGATTAGAAGACCAGAACACAGAAGTAATACAATATATGATAATAAATAGAAAATACAAAACAAAATATAGGAGGGGTAAATTGTCGTAGCGCAGACCTACTTCATGGTAGGATTACAATGTGCAGAGCTGGCAGACAAAAGGAACGTAGTAATGTGAGCTGAAGGACAAGGAAAAACTAAAAGAAGAAGAAGTATAGAAGATGAGAACAATGAACAAATAAGTAGAATTGAAATTGAGAGGGAGGAATGTAGTATCTGAGTACTAAACCGAGGTGAAGAGGGACGGGAGAAGAGGTGCCTGAGAAGTACACGAAGGGCAAACAAAGAACCTGTATGAAATAGCAGGAACCAGAAAAGGGGTTAGAAGGAGAAGATATAGGCAAGGGAAGGGGAGAAACACATCGACAGTAGAAATAGAAGTGAAATGGGGGGGAGGGGGGGCCGGGGTGAAAGAAAGAAAACAGACGTAAGGAAAAGGGGCGTGGAAAGCTATTGCGGTTCAAGAAGGAAGAATATGCAGCAGGGGGTCCTACCGGAGAACACTGTTGGGGAAGGAGGTTAGAGATTGGGGTCCATAAAAGGGCCGTGAGGTAGTCATCCTTACTGAGGGGGCCGTCTGCTTTTTTTTAAGGAGGCGAAAGAGAGGTATCCACGACCCACTCAAAGTCAGGCCATCCTCCCTAATCATATTGTTAGGATGGGCCTCCAACGAATCCCCCCCCCCCCCCCCTAAGACCGGGGTATAAAACCGGGACCGGGG